>Ga0114930_10004095_pt1 | contig 12458 bp, 8 predicted proteins | sample AnhtaG_FD_87300 | JGI IMG/M metagenome (GOLD analysis project Ga0114930, IMG submission 87300) | Deep subsurface microbial communities from Anholt, Denmark to uncover new lineages of life (NeLLi) - Anholt_01485 metaG | ecosystem: Environmental > Aquatic > Marine > Oceanic > Sediment | place... | reverse complement strand
TTACCGATTTTTAGCGAGAATATGAAAATTTTAGAAACTTTTTTACGTCAAATTTAGTAGAATAGGGTTAATCGCTAAAAGGACAAAAATATTATAAAACCATGAAAATAACTAAACTTTCTGTCAAAAGGCCTGTCACGACATTTATGTTTTTCCTTGCCATCGTTCTTCTGGGATTTGTCTCGCTGCGGGAATTGAGCGTTGATCTGCTTCCCAACATCAGTTATCCAAGACTTTCCGTTGTCACCCAGTACTCGGGGGTAGCTCCCGAGGAAATCGAGACTCTTATCACTAGACATTTGGAGGCTGGTGTCTCCAGAATTCCAGGATTGAGGAGGGTGGAATCTGTTTCCAAAGAGGGTGTGTCCTATATGACACTCGAGTTCTCTTGGGGAACGGATATGGATTTTGCGATGCTTCATACCCGGGAGAAGCTGGACAGTGTTCAACTGCCGGAAGATGTTGAAGATCCGACAATTATTCCACTGGATCCACAGAGTAAACCGATTATAGTGCTGTCCGTCTCGGGAGAGGGCTCGCTCTTGGAGATCAAGGAGTTTGCCGAGGAGCTTATAAAACCCCGGCTAGAACAGATCGAAGGGATAGGTTCTGCCGAAATCGCAGGAGGTGTCGAGAGGGAGATTCAGGTTGAGGTCAATCCCCAGCTTCTGGCTCTTTACGGTCTCACCATCCAGCAGATTTCAGGGAGGATTGATGCCTTCAACAGGAACCTTCAGGGAGGAAACATAAAAAAAGGTCGTTTCAAGTATGCACTCCGGGTTGTCGGTGAATATGAGAAGGTGAGCGAGATAGGGGAAATTAGCCTAAAGACAACGCAGGAGAGAGGTGTCATCCGTCTCAAAGATGTGGCCCAGATCAAAGACACTATTAAAGAAAGAGAGGGCATCACCCGGCTCAATGGGGCGGAGAGTATCGGTATTCTTGTAAGAAAAGCGTCCGGTGGGAATACCGTCAAAGTCACACAGTTGGCTAGAGATGTGCTGGATGAAATCAAAGAAGAGTATCCTGAGATTGATGTGATGATCGTTTCTGAACAGGCCAAATACATCGAAAATGCCATCTCATCGGTGTTTAAATCAATCCTATTCGGAGGAATCCTGGCGTTTTTTGTGCTCTTCATCTTCCTTCAGGATTTTAGAACACCCATCATCATCGCTACTGTTATTCCCATTTCCATCATTGCCACGTTTAACCTTCTCTTTTTTCTCGGTATTTCTCTGAATATCATGTCCCTGGGAGGATTGGCACTCGGGGTGGGGATGCTTGTGGACAATTCGATTGTGGTCTCGGAGAGTATCTTCAGGCACAAAGGTTTAGGGAAGAGTCTTCAAGAAGCGGCCTTGGTCGGGACCAACGAAGTAGGCATGGCTGTTACGGCATCAACTTTGACGACTGTTTCGGTCTTTCTTCCTGTCATCTATGTGCATGGTGTAGCCGGACAGCTGTTTAAGGACCAGTCGCTCACAGTAACTTTTGCCATGTTCTCATCACTCATCGTGTCACTGACTCTACTGCCTATGCTGGCCTCGCGAAAATTGGGATTTTCAAAGACAATAGAGGACAAGGTCCAGAAAAATAAAACAAAACATCCTATAGTTTGGATTTTTAAAGTCCTTTTCAAAATCTTGAATTTTATTTTCAGTTTTTTGGCCCAGCTGGTTCTCCTAATCGGACATTATCTATCCTTGCCTTTGAAACCGGTTATCCGGTTGATATTTAGGGGCTACAATTCTTTATATGATTCATTTTCCGCCAGGTATCACCGGATTCTGATATGGAGTTTAGATAACAAGGGAAAAGTGATAACCGTATCTTTGCTGTTTTTGATGCTGACCTTTTTTGTGGCTACAAAAATTCCAAGAGAGCTCATGCCTAAACCCGATGCGTTTTCCTTTGAAATCAACATGAAGACGCCCGTCGAATATTCCCTGGAGCAGACTTCAGAAATTGTAGAGGAACTAGAAGCCTGGATGAAAAATAATGAAGCAATCTATGCCTCCTTTTCTCAGATAGGCATTGTCAGCGGCATGGAGGGCCTGAATCCCGATATTTCACTGAATTCGGTCAAAATCTATGTAGAATTATTTAGTTCAAAAGAGATCGATAATGTTCTCGAAGAACTCCGGATACGGCTGGATAAGTATCCGCGATTAAACTATTCTTTTGTGAAAGAACAGTCCACGATTTCTCAGCTTCTGGCGTTTTCTTCGGCGGAGGTCGGGCTTAAGATCAAAGGGGATGATCTCTTCCGTTTGACCGAACTGGCTGATGATTTGGTTACAAAAATGAGCCGGGTGCCCGAGTTGACGGATATCAATACCTCTGTTGGAGAAGGCAAGCCTGAGTTTTTGATCAAAATAAGAAAAGAGGCCCTGGAGAAATTTAATATTTCCCCCTCTGAGATCGGAACGTTTCTCGTCAATGCGGTGAGAGGAAATAAGGCTACGGATTTTAAGGAACTCGAGAAGAAATATGATGTCCTGGTTCGCCTTGAACAACAGTCGCGAGAAAATATTGAAACACTCCTGGACGAACAGCTGCCCCACCAAGGCGCCTTAATCCCTCTGCGAGAACTCGTGGCGTATGAAATTGCAAAAGGGCCCAATGAAATCAGGAGGGAGAACCAGCAGAGAGAGGTTGTGGTGACGGCCAATCTCAAGGGTGCCAAAATTAGCCAGGTCGTACCCAAGATTAAAGAAAAAGTTGAGGAGCTGGAGCTGCCTCCAAACTACAGGGTTGAGTTTTCCGGGGAGCAGGAAGAGATGACAAAATCTTTTCGCAGCTTGATCTTTGCCTTCAGTCTTGCGGTCCTGCTTGTGTATATGATCATGGCGGCTCAATTTGAGTCGCTGCGCCATCCCTTACTTATTCTCTTTACGCTGCCTATGGGATTAATCGGTGCCGTATGGGCTCTACTTATAACTGGGCAGACATTAAATGTCATTTCCATTATAGGCATGGTGGTTTTAGCGGGGATTGTGGTCAATGACGCCATCGTCAAGATTGACTATACCAATCAGTTGAGGAAAAGGGGATTGGCTGTTCGGGAGGCCATCTTGGAGGCCAGCCGTGTCCGTTTGAGGCCTATTCTGATGACAACAGTCACAACGGCCCTGGGACTTTTTCCCATGTCCCTGGGTTTAGGGAAAGGCGCAGAACTCCAGCAGCCTTTGGCTATCTCTGTTATCGGAGGTTTGATGCTCGCCACATTTTTAACGCTTATCCTCATTCCTCTAGCATATGAGCTGGCCGAGAAAAAGACATAATGAGGCTTTTTGTTGAAAGGCCGATCGCAACGGCCATGCTTTTTTTGGTTTTAATGGTTTTGGGCGTCTACTCATTTTTTAATATCCCCATCGAAATGGCCCAGAAACAGGATTATCCTCAACTTGATATCATCACCTATTGGTTTGGCGTGGCTCCTGAAATCATGCAGACGGAGATAACGGCCCCTCTGGAAGAGAAAGTGGTGACTGTAAAAGACGTCCGCAAGATCACCTCATCCTCAAGTATTGGCAGTTCTCGGATTACCCTGGAGTTTGACCAGAAGACCAACATGGAATTTGTACGGCTTGCTCTCCGTGAAAAAATATCGGAAGTCAGAGAAAATTTGCCCTACGATGTCATCCCGAAAATTACGTATTATGTTCCAGAAGATTTCCGAGTTAATCCTTTCCTCCAGTACACTATCTCAGGAGATTACTCTCTGCATAAGCTAAGAGAACTTGTCAAAGACAAGATAGAAATTGGAATAGGCTCCATAAAGGGGATAGCGAGTATCGATGTGACAGGTGGTGCCGATCCCGAGATACAAATTCTTCTGGATGAGAATAAACTCAAAGCCCTCAGTATTCATCCCTACACAATCAGCAGTGCACTCCGCCAGAGGATCCGCACGTATCCTGCTGGGACAGTGACAAAAGGGAGCCAGGAGTTCATTTTTAAGGTCAGTGACCCTGTAAAAGGGATCAGAGAGCTGGGGGATATTGTTGTGGCTCGTTCCGGAACCAACCCGGTTAAATTAAGGGATGTCGCAGAAATTCTTCCCTCCTTTAAAGATATCAACTACATCAATCGGATCAATGGGCAGCCGACTATTCGTGTGACGATCACCAAGGAAAAGGGGATGAGCACGTTGAAGGTGGCCCGGGCCGCCAAAAAGAAACTGGAAGTGATTCAGCAGGATCTGCCCCCTGACCTTATTTTCCGCGTAGTGGATGATGAGAGCAATGAGATTCAGAAAAATCTGAACGAGATCTATCTGCTTGTAGGGATCATCACCCTTGTGATTTTCATCCTGGTTCTTATAGTCTTGAGGAGTTTCCGGCCATCACTTCTTATTCTGTCGTCTATTGCATTTTCAGTCTTGATCACTTTTTTCTTGATCTACCTCTTTAAAGTATCCATTAACATTCTGACTTTGGGGGGACTGGCACTCGGATTCGGCCTTTTTGTGGACAATTCGATTGTGGTGTTCGAGAATGTTCTCCGGTTGAGGGAAAAGGGAATGCCTCTTATTCAAGCCGCCATCCAGGGTTCAAAAGAGGTGTTTCTTCCAGTATTGGCGGCGACCTTGACAACTATGAGTGTATTTTTCTCTTTTGCGTATTTTCAAGGACGGCTAAAATTATATTATCTTCCTCTGGCCATAGTGATCACATCCGCATTAGCGGCCTCTCTTCTTGTCTCTTTTTCACTGATACCGGCCATGATCCCAAAACTCATTAAAAAGAGAAGAAAAGAAACAAAAAAACGATTCCGGAACACATATGAGAAAGTGTTGAGGTTTTTTATCCGTCATCCTGTGGAAGTTGTCCTTGTTGTGGGAGCCATCTTTATCCTCTCCTACCTTTGGTTTAAATCCGAAGTCACCATAGGGGGATTCCTCCCCTCCGGTTCTCGGCAGGAACTGGGTGTCAGTATTGGCATGCCGGCCGGCACTCCTGTCGAACGCACGGATGAAGTGACCCAGAAATTCGAGGAAAAAATTTTGGAAAGCACCTATGAAAAGGAGATGAATTCATCCATTATGTCTGATCGGTCGAACATCCGGATCAAATTTCCTCCCGAAATTGAGTATTCTTATCGACCGTACCTTCTTAAAGAAGAATTGATACAGCTGGCCACAAATTTTGCCGGCATAAACATTTCTATCTATGGCTTCGATCCTCAGGGCTACTATTCTCGTGTTTCCAGCGGTCCCAATCTCGGTTCAAGAATCAAATTTTATGGGTACAATCTGAAAAAGCTGAAAGAGATTACATCCAATCTAGACCGGGATCTTAAAAGAAATCCCCGTATAAAGGAGTCCCGGATTACATCCAGCCGCTATTATTGGGGAAACCTGGATTCTTTCGAGTATGTGCTCAAGCTCGATCGTGAAGCGATGAGACAATACAATCTGGATCCGTCATTTCTCTACTACCACATCGGCGCTCTCATTGCGGGGAGGGCGTTTTCCGTCATGAGAACCAAAATTGGGGGTAAGGAAATCGATCTCTCTATCAAATTTCCCGAATCGGCGTGGATAGATATGAAAAATCTACAGGATTCTCTCATCCAGACACAGGGCGGAGAATATGTCCGACTGGGAGAGATTTCATCGATTACCGAAAATCCTGTGGCCAGTTCCATAGACAGAGAGGATCAGCAGTATCAACAAACGCTGATGTGGGAGTTTAGAGGGCCTTATAAAGCTGCAGAAAGATATAGAGAAACGGTTTATAACAAACTCCAACTGCCTCCTGGTTTTTCCGCCAATATTGACGATGATTTCTTTATGACAGAAGAAGAGAAAGGTCAGATCACATTTGCGATAATATTCTCTCTTGTGATTATCTTTATGATCCTCGCCTCCCTTTACGAATCCATCATCCAGCCTTTTTTCATTTTGCTGGCTGTACCGCTCGCTCTGATCGGGGTTTTTATTGCTTTTGTACTGGCCGATTTTCCATTTAATTCTTCCGCTTACATCGGCGTCATATTACTCGGAGGAATTGTTGTCAACAACTCTATTCTTCTTGTGGACCATATCAACCTCAAGAGAAAAGAGGGACTGTCCCTTCTGGACGCTGTTTTAAAAGGTGCCAAAGAGAGAATTCGGCCTATATTTCTCACATCGAGCACGACTGTCCTGGGAATGCTTCCTTTAGTTTTGATTCAGATAGAAGCCGGACGCAGACGGATTTGGTCATCGTTGGCTCTTTCGGCCGTAGGTGGCTTGATCAGCTCGACCATTTTCATCCTTATTATCATCCCAATTTTCTATTATTATGGAGATAACATCCAATCCCGGGTAAAAGGAAAACTATCTGAACTTCGAAGAGCCTGGAAAAGTTACTGAGGTTCTCCATTCCGTGATTTCAAGAGCGAGCTCTGTAAAGTGATTAGAAATCACGCTTCGTTTTTCCCAGCGAGAAAAACTCGCTCGATTTCCGTCCTCGCTCTCCTCCAGGGGAGGAACCATGCCCACTCGTCCTCCAAACGGATTTCTCCATCATCTTCCCAGAACTCTAAATAAAATCACGGTAATGGTTATGCTTACCTGATTCTACACTTCTTTGATTTAATCCCCAAATTCTGATAAATTTCGTTTCAGGAGAGAATCATGGCCAGCTATTCCATTGTGGATTTGAAGGAAAAGATCCAGACATTTTCAAAAAAGAATCTCATCCAGCGTCCCACTCCCTTTTATAAATTGGAGAATCTGAGTCGAATTCTCGGAGGCCCTCAGATTTATATCAAACGAGACGATCTCACCGGCCTGGCATTTGGAGGGAATAAGTCGCGCAAACTGGAATACATCATGCAGGACATTTTGGATAAAGGTGCCGATGTTGTGGTCACCTGGGCGGCACTCCAGTCCAACTGGTGCCTCCAGACGGCCGCTGCAGCCAAGAGGTATGGGATTAAACCGATACTTGTTTTGTTTAAAACATATGATCTTCCTGAAGAATACGACGGGAATCTCCTTCTGGATTTTCTCTTAGGAGCTGATATCAGGATTAGAGATGCAGAAAAAGGGCAGATCATAAGGGAAGAGGAGGCAGAAGAGCTCCTTGCAGATGTAATTTTGGAAGTCAAACAAAAGGGGTTTAAGCCCTACTTTGCTCCTATTGGTGGGTCGATGGTTGGAGGCTCTATGGACATCCCCTTAGGTGCAATCAGTTATGTCGATGCCTATGTAGAGATGATCGAGCAGGCCTCAGAGTTAGATGTTGAAGTAGATTGTGTGCTTCATGCGAGCGGTTCCGGAGGAACGCAGGCAGGGTTGACCGTGGGAGCGGTGGCCATGGGAAAGAAAGTAAGAGTGGTCGGCATCAGTGTGTCCGAAGATAAAAAAGCATACAGTGAGAGGATATGGAAAATATCCGCAGATACAGCTGAGGCTTTACATTTAGATGTTCAATTTAACCTCAATGATGTGAGTGTGCTGGACGAGTACCTGAAAGAGGGCTACGGCATTGTCAACAAGGAGGTGTCCGAAGCCATACGAATAACCGCTGAAAATGAGGGGATTTTTCTCGATCCTGTCTACACGGGGAAGGCTATGGCCGCTTTAATCGATCTCATTAAAAAAGGCCGTTTTAAAAAGGACGACAATGTCGTTTTCTTTCACACCGGTGGGACAGCAGCCCTTTTTCCGAATAAACATAACCTGATCCGGCTAGCGCGATCGTAAAAAGAAAAGATCATGAATTGGGAAAGACCGAATTTTAAGAATATTTTAGAGGCAAGGCAGGTCATTAAAGACTATATGCCGCGAACTCCCATTTATTCTTATCCTTATTTGAATCAGCTTTTGGGCACAACGGTTTTTATCAAACACGAAAATCATACGCCAACAGGAGTTTTTAAGGCCAGGGGGGCGCTCTATCTTTTTTCTCGGCTGGATGCCCAGCAGAAAGATAAAGGCGTCGTGACTGCATCTACGGGAAATCATGCCCAATCCATCGCCTATGCAGGACACCTCTTTGGAGTTCCCGTGACAATCGTTATGCCGGAGAAGGCCAATCCAACTAAGGTCAAAGCGGTAAAAAGTTGGGGAGCAAAAATTATTTTTTCAGGTAAGATTTTTGATGAATCTAAAGAATATGCAGAACAGCTGGCTGGAGAAAGGGGCGCGAGGTTTGTCCATCCGGCAAATGAGCCAGATCTGATTGCCGGTGTGGGCACATATGCCCTTGAGATATTTGAAGAGGTCCCATCTGTAGATGTGATTATAGTTCCCGTAGGTGGGGGAAGCGGTGCTTCCGGCTGCTGTTTGGTTAAAGAAGCCGTCAATCCTTTTGTCCGTGTGATAGGGGTTCAGGCAGAGCAGGCTCCTGCGGCTTGTCTTTCATGGAGGAACAAGGAGATTGTAACCGCCAAAATGGAAACAAAAGCCGAAGGACTAGCGACACAGGTTGGATATGAGCTCACGCAGGAGATCATTCAGGATTATCTGGCTGATTTTATTCTTGTCTCGGAAAAAGAGATGCAGGACGCTATCCTGCTGATTATGGAAGTCATACGAAATATGGTTGAAGAAGCAGGCGCCAATCTATTTTATTATCAATGCCAGACCCCGAAGTTTTATTTGGTGGTTTTCTTGAGGTACTTCAGGAATTCAGTGTCGGTGGACAGAAGAAGTAAGGTCTCCTGATCCATGACGATTCTGTAAGTTTCCAAGGTCCGCATGAACTGGTAGAATTCCGGATCTAAATTGTAGGCCTCGGCGTAGATTTTTGTCGCTCCGGCGTCAGCCGTTCCCTTGATTTCCTGAGTGGTCTTGTAAGCTTCGGATTGGATCTTCTTGAGTTCTCTTTCTTTTTCACCGCGAATTTCGGCGCTCCTCCCGTCTCCTTCCGAGCGGTATTTGGCGGCGATTCTCTGGCGTTCGGCGATCATACGGCCAAAGACCTCCTGGCGGACTTCCTCGATATAGTTGATGCGTTTGATCCTCACATCTTTGAGTTCGATCCCGATTGCCGGAGTGATTATTGAACAGGCTTCCAAAATAATATCGGTGATTTTATCTCGTCCTGTTTCAATGGCTGAGACTTCCTCTCTCTCAGAAAGGACGCCGGCCTCTTCTGTCACTTCAAACGCCCGATTTGAGGAGCGGACAACCTCGACCAGATCATATTTGGCGATGGCGTTTCGCGTCTCTCCATCGATGATGTCGTCCAGCCGGGATTGAGCCCCACGCTCATCCGTGACGCTCTTATAAAAGAGGAGAGGATCACTGATCCTCCAGCGGGCATAGGTATCGATCTCTATGAATTTTTTATCCTTTGTGGGAATCTGGTTGACATCTCCATTCCACTCCAACCAGCGTTTTTCGAAAAAGTTGGCTTGCCGGATAAAAGGCACTTTGATGTGTAATCCAGGTTTGGTCACGGCGTCGCCCATCGGCTCACCGAATTGAAGGATAATCACCTGGTTCGTTTCCTTAACGATATAGAATGCATTACCGAGGACAATGATGAGTCCCACAATCAAGGCCAGCAAAAGAACAAGTTTTGTCTGCTTTTTCATGTTCATTTTATCACCTCCTCGCCCAAGTTGAGTAGAGGCAAGACGTTCTGTAATTTTTCATCAATGAAGAATTTTTTGCTTACCTTGGGAAGGATTTCGGCTATAGCTTCTAAATAAAGACGTTTTCTCGTGACAAGCGGAGCCCGTGCGTATTCACGGTAGATGGCCTTGAACCGTGTGGCATCCCCCTGGGCATTGTTGATCCGTTCCATGGCGTATCCTTCTGCGGCTTGAATCACTTGTTTGGCTTCACCCTCAGCCTTGGGTATTTCCTGGTTGTACTCGGACCAGGCCTGGTTGATCTTTGTCTCTTTTTCCTGGACGGATTCGTTGACTTCGTTGAACGAGGCCTTGACAGGATCGGGGGGATTGACATCCTGGAAAATAAGTTGGTCAATCTGAAGGCCGATTTCGTAGAGATCACAAAGGCGCTGGAGTTCTTCCTTGGCTTCCAAGGCAATTCTTGCCCTTCCCACTGTGATGATTTCATCGACGGAATTATCACCCACAAATTTTCTTACGACAGCTTCGTTCATGTATTGGAAGGTGGCTTCGGCATCTCTCAACTTAAATAGGTAGTTGTATGGGTTCTTGATTTTGTACTGAACGATCCACTCGACGATGGCAACGTTCAGATCGCCTGTGAGCATTTGGGATTCTTCCAACGATTCTCGGCTGACGGCATATTGCGTTTGAATGCCTGCACTGGTGGTTCGGAATCCAAATTCTTTCTTCAATTGTCTTGCGACAGGAACTTTTATGAGCTCTTCCACCGCGGGCATTTTTAAATGTAGCCCTGGCTCTGTCGTTCGGACAAACTTGCCAAAACGGAGAATGATACCCACCTCCTCAGGATTGATCTGGTAGAATGACCCTGCAAGCACGACAACAGCCACAATGGCGATCACAATGAGCTTGATCATTCCCGGTTTCATTAGCCATGGCGGGAGTTTAATGTCAAGTTTTGGGAAATCACCGTTTTCCATGTGTTCCTCCTTTCTTTATTAAATAAAATCGTATAGTATCACAGAAGTTATTGAGAAGCTAGAAATTCTCTTGCATAAAAAGATAATACTCCTCACCAATGCTCTTTATTCAATCAGGGAGGAGATCGTTGTCTCCAGACTCTCAATATCTGTCTGGTGAACGGCCGAAGCCATCGCATCCAGAGCCGGTAGGGATTTTAGTCCCGTTCCCGTGATGACCAGAACAATCTGATCATAAGATGAAAAAGCGATTTGTTTTTTCATCTTGAGCAGACCTGCAAGAGTTGTAGCGGAGGCCGGCAGACAGAATATTCCTTCGGATTCTGCCAGCAATTTTTGAGCCGCGAGAATTTCTTTGTCAGTGACCGCAATCATCTGTCCACTGTATTCATTCAAAAGTTTGAGCACAGTATTCCCACCTGGAGGATCGGGGTTCGAGATGGCATGTGCTATCGTCTGCGCTTTTTCAATACGCTCCACTTTTGGCTTTTTGGAGATAAAGGCTTGAGCGATAGGGGAGCAGCCTTCCGCCTGAACTCCGATAAATGTGGGAAACTTCTGGATAAATCCCTGTTTTTGAAGCTCAATAAAAGCTTTCATTAAACCGGTGATATGCCCGCCTGCGCTTACAGGCACAACAATATACTGAGGTGGTTGAAGTTCAAATTCCAGATAAATCTCATAACCGACAAGTTTATACCCTTCAATCCGGAACGGATCGACAGAATTCATAAAATAGATTTGATGTTTCCTCCCCAAATCAAGGCTCCGGAAAAACAGGTCGCCGTAATCTCCTCTGACTTTAATGAGGTGGGGATCGTGGACCAACGTCGAAACAATTTTTTCTGATGAAGTGTCCTCTTTGACAAGGACAAAGGTCTGCAGTCCGGCTCTCGCGCCAAAGGCGGCAGTAGAGGATGCCATGTTTCCCGTGGAGACCGTTCCGATTTTGTCTATGCCTAACTCCACAGCTTTCTGAACAGCCACAACCGTCCCCCTGTCCTTGAAACTCCCTGTTGGATTGAGGGTTTCGTTTTTGACAAATGTTGGAGGCAGATTGAATTTTTTTTTCAGATTGTTTAAGGGGATAAGCGGTGTATCTCCTTGACTAAGACAGAGGTTGGGATCGATATGTTTTAGAGGCAGAAAATCCAGAAATTTCATGAGTGAGTTTGACTTCTCGAAAAAAATGGTCTTTTTGGATGAAGATACAGGGAAAAGAAGAGGTTCCTGGCATGTTGAACAGAACGTCATGAAAGGATTGACAGGATAGGATTTTTCACAAAAAAGACATTCTAGGTGTTCCATACGTTTCCTCTAAAGCCAGTGTATAAGATAATAGATTCCCCTGTAAAGTGGTATTTCATTTTGAATTAATGGCGAAAAAGAGTACAATCAACCATCACAGTTTTGCCGATGAAAGACGATGAATTTTTTATGCAGCAAGCCCTGCTGGAGGCCGTTCAAGCGAAAGAGAAAGGAGAAGTCCCCGTTGGGGCCGTGTTGGTGGCGGACAAAAAAATATTCAGCCGCGGGTATAATAGCACGCTAGAAAAGAATGATCCGACCTCCCATGCTGAAATAGTAGCCATCAGAAAAGCTTGTGACTTGAGGAGTAATTATCGGATTCCGGATTGTGACCTCTATGTGACTCTAGAGCCCTGTGCCATGTGCCTTGGGGCCGCTGTGCAGGCTAGAATTCGCAGGTTGGTGTTTGGTGCCCATGATCTCAAAGCAGGTGCCGTGGAATCGATTATACGCTTTCCATTTGATCGCACGAACCACCATATAGAGATCAAAGGCGGCATATTGGCCGAAGATTGCGGCCGGATTTTGAAGGATTTTTTTAAAGACAAACGATAAATTGAATTAATGGTAAAATTACGGAGAGGTGGCCGAGTGGTTGAAGGCGGCGGTCTCGAAAATCGCTAT
>Ga0114930_10004094_pt1 | contig 12460 bp, 8 predicted proteins | sample AnhtaG_FD_87300 | JGI IMG/M metagenome (GOLD analysis project Ga0114930, IMG submission 87300) | Deep subsurface microbial communities from Anholt, Denmark to uncover new lineages of life (NeLLi) - Anholt_01485 metaG | ecosystem: Environmental > Aquatic > Marine > Oceanic > Sediment | place... | reverse complement strand
TCGATTACCAGAGAGCTATAAGCAAAAATTCAAAGATGCTTTTGAAGGTACACAAAAGTAATTTCAGGATGTCTGGATTTGTAGAGGAGGTCTCAATTGAAAAGTTAGTGGACCTGGGTAAGAAAAAACGTTTGATAGTGGTTGAAGATCTGGGAAGTGGAGCAGTCCTTTTCACTGAAAATTTTGGGCTGGGACATGAGCCCAGGGTTTCAGAGGCAGTATCTGCTGGAACAGATTTGGTTTGTTTTTCAGGGGATAAGCTCTTAGGTGGACCCCAAGCCGGGGTTATCGTAGGTAAGAAAAAATACATAGAGTTTCTGCGAAAACATCCTTTATATCGTGCTCTCCGGCTGGATAAGATGGTTATCGCTGGTTTAGAGCAGGTGGTTTTGAGTTATCTTAAAAAAGAAGAGGAGAAAATTCCTATCTGGAGAATGCTTTCAACTTCTTTAGATACCTTAAGAAAAAGAGGGGAGGAGATTTCGGGAAAATTAAGTAAGCTTGGAATCTCGGTTTCCTTAAAAGAGAGCAAAAGCACTGTTGGAGGTGGCTCCCTGCCAGGTGAGACTCTTCCAACTATAGTATTATCCTTAGATTCGCAAACTCCTCCAGTAATTTTAGCTGAAAAATTTCGCAGTTTAGATTATCCGATAATCGGACGGATCGAGAAGAATAGATTCGTTTTAGATTTAAGAACGATCTTCCCGCAACAGGATGAAAAAGTTTTTGTGGGAATAAAGAAGATACTTTTTTCCGTCGGGACGGTCACTTGAAAAAGTAGGGGTTCAAATTTTTGAACTCTTACATCAAATTTTTTCTGTCAGGTCAGAGGCACCTGAGGGACACTTGAAATGTCATTCTGAGTCCCGTCAAGGGCGGGAGGAAGAATCTAAGTAAGTTCAATTTTATAGATTCTTCGGTCGTCCCGCATAATGCGGAACTCCCTCAGAATGACAAACTCAGAGTAATGCTATGTTCGTAATCGGAACTGCCGGGCATGTGGATCATGGCAAATCTGTTCTGGTCCTGGCACTGACCGGTATCGATCCGGATAGGTTGCCAGAGGAGAAAAGAAGAGGAATGACTATTGATCTAGGGTTTGCCTGGCTTCCTTTAGCAGATGGAACTGAAGTAGGGATAGTGGATGTGCCCGGACATGAGAGATTTGTTAAGAATATGATTGCGGGTGTGGGTGGAATTGATGCCGCACTTTTAGTTATTGCGGCTGATGACGGCTGGATGCCGCAGACTCAGGAACATTTGGAGATATTAGAGCTCTCAGGAGTTAAGGAAGGGATTGTGGTTATCAACAAGATCGATTTAGTAAAGGAAGAGTGGCTCAATTTAGTAGAGGAGGATATCAGGCAGAAACTAAAAGGCACTGCACTGGAGAAATCAGTTATACTCAGAACTTCTGCCACTCAGAAGATCGGGATTGAGGAGTTGAATAATCAGATTCAGAAGCTTATAAGTAGATTAAAAGCCAGAAAAGATATTAATAAACCCAGGCTTTATATTGATAGGGTCTTTACTATGCCGGGGAGGGGAACAATTGTCACCGGTACTTTGATCGATGGCTCTTTTAAAGTGGGGCAGGAAATGGAGATTGCTCCTCAAGGGATAAGGTCACGCATAAAAAATATTCAAAGTTACAAAAAACAGGTAGATGTTGCAGGTCCGGGAACCAGGGTGGCTTTGAATCTGATTGGAGTGGAAAAAGAAAAGATTAAAAGAGGAGATGTGATAGTTAATCCTGGAACTGCTATTCTCACCTCTTTTCTGGATATAAAGGTAAAGATACTTCCTGATGCTCCCTACAGTTTGAAACATGGTTCAGAACACCTTTTTATGTTAGGCACCTCAGAGATTTTGGGAAGAGTAATCCTTTTAGGTGAAGATCAGCTTAAGCCTGGCCAGAACGGATTTGTTAGGTTTAAATTAAGGGAGCCGGTCTTAGCCAGAATAGGAGACCATTTTATTTTAAGATTACCCTCCCCGGCCAGGACACTTGGAGGAGGGATAGTTTTAGATATCTTCCCCTCAAAGCTTAAAAGGAAGGATAAGGAGCTTAGATCATTTTTAGCCCGAAGAGAGAGTTTAGATTTAGTTGAGCTGATTTTAACCGAGCTTAAAAAAGTCGATTTTCTGACCAAGGCGGAGATCCTTAAAGCCTCTATCTTCAGTTCAGAGGAGATTGATAAAACCTTAACTTCTCTAGAAAACAAAAAAGAAATAATACTAAAAGGAAATAAGGTTATAGATAAAGGAAAGTGGGAGAAGCTCTTGTCTAAGATTTTTGAAATGGTGAAAAAAGAACATCTGGATAGACCTTACATCTATGGGTTGCGGATCTCAGATCTGGTTTCGAGGATTAAATTTAAAGAAAAACTGGTCTCTGAAGGTTTAGATCACCTTTTATCTACTGATAAGTTAAAGCAAAAAGAAAACTTTTTATCTCTGCCAGAACACCATCCTCAATTGAATGAAAAACAATCTCTTTTAGCTCAAGAAATTTTAAAAAAATTTGAGAAGAGCCGATTCTCTCCTCCAACCAAAGGCGAGTTTTTGGAGGAGAATCTGGATTACCAGAAAATCCTTCTTTTCCTGCTTCAGCAGGAGAAGCTTGTAGAATTAAAAGAAGGGATTCTTTATAGAAAAAAAGATTTTGAAGAGATAACCGGAAAGATTAAAGAATTTATTAAAAGAAATGGACCTTCCACAGTAAGCCAGATAAGAGAGCATCTTAATATAACCCGTAAATATGCAGTTCCGATTTTAGAAAAATTAGATGAGTTGGGGATTACTCAGAGAGAAGGGGATAAAAGGATTTTGGCTAAATAGAAGTAGTAAGTAATAGGTTTTGGGTTAACCTCTCCCTAACCCTCTCCTTAAGAAGGAGAGGGGAAAGTAGTGTCACATGGCTTTATGCCAGACAAAAGAGTCTTAGGCTGTCATTGCGAGCCCCCGTAGGGGGCGAAGCAATCCGTTTACTTTGTGGAGATTGCTTCGTCGTCCAGATGGACTCCTCGCAATGACAGGGTGGTTTAATAGTTACACCTTGCCCGCAAATAGGGTAAATCAACCCACTTTGAGGGAAACATGGGTTTACCTATTCAGAAGTTGTTCCCAGCAAACCCGGATACAGATTCCACAAACTTCATTCTCAAGGCCTAGGTTTTTCAGATGCAAGAGGCATTTTTGCCTGTAATCTTTCTTGTTTTTAAGAAAAGGGCAGATCTTCACACAGGTTTGACAATCCCCGCAGTCCTGAAGGACTCTTTTTATTGATTTTATCTCATAAGGGACAAAAGCAGTTGAGAGCCTTAATGCAGATCCTTCCTCAGGGGTAACTAACAACCCGGATTTACCTCTCCAGCCTAATCCAGCTGCTTCCGCAAATGCCCGGTGGGAAACACAAAGGTCAAAATACTCCTCAACCTGATTGATTTTACTGGTATAACCTTCTACAGTGGCTTGTTCTGGAACTCCTCCATCCGCCTAAGGCGGACTGCAAGATTTTTAGCTATACTATTGAGTGTTCGGTTCAGCTCCATATAAGCCTTAGCATAGATGTTCCAGTTATCCTTTTTGGACCTCTTTTCAATCCACTTATCTGGAATAGACTTGATCTCCTCTGTAGTGTAAAAAACACCAATGGAAATTGCGGTTACTGGTTTAGAAAAATCGAAAGAGACAAGTTTTCTTTCAAGATAATTTTTCTGAGTTGGAAGAATTTTCACCTCTTTTAAAGGGGAAAATCCAATAATCCCTTTTCTTTTATGAACCTTAGAGAGCTTTTGAAATTCCTTTTCAATCTTTTCTTTCATAATAAAATCAGGACAGACCTAAAAAGATCTGTCCTTTTTTATTTATAGAGATATATTCACCTTCTCAGAACTCAGGTTTAACATTCATACGGAATTTCAGTCCTGATTTTTTGTTATATAAGGTTCTCAAAACTGATACAATATGGGATTTTTTAAATTCGTCATTTAATTAAAATCATCTTTTTCGTCTCTGAATAATCTCCAGCCTCAAATCGGTAGAAATATATCCCTGAGCCAACTTTTTCACCTTTATCATCTTCACCGTTCCAGCTAACCTGATAGTTTCCAGGTAACATCTTTCCATCCACCAAAGTCTTTACCTTTTGCCCCAAGATATTGTAGATAGAAAGGGTGGCGTGGATGGGTTCCCCAAACTCCAAACTCCCAACTCTAAACTGTATTGTTGTGAAGGGATTAAAAGGATTGGGATGGTTTTGAGACAAAGCAAAAGAATGAGGCACCAGATCTGGTTGCTCTTTCACTTCAGTTAAGGTGCTGTCATAGATGGCTGAATAGCTGTAGTTGAAGGAGCCAGTGGTTTTGGTGACAACTGCCGGGATCATTATTATATTATCAAAGTCATTCCAGTTATGAAATTCAAGATTACCGCTTTGCTGGCTGTCCAAGTTAAATTCTGCAAAATATTCTGAATTAGTGGAAGAATATCCAATCACCGAAGCTTTCCATTCAGCCGAATCCGAACCGTTGAAATGAAGGTTAAGGCCTCCACTACTATCCGGGTCAACAACGAAATTGATATAATTTGTCCCTAAAACCTCAGGTGGGTGAGGCACTGTATCATTTACCGGATAACCATAATGGATCTGAGTTGGGTCAACTTTAATTACTGGATAAAGGTTCCCTTCGGAGTAGTAATTGATTGTATCAGCCCGGTAGTTAGTGAAATAATTCCATACTGAAAATTCTCTGAAAGCCTGGTCAAGAGAACTGCCTTTAGTCATTAAAATGGAGTCAGTCGCTGGCAGGACATCATCATATTTGGTTTGGCCACATCTGGTCCAGATATCTTTGATAATATCCGTTCCAAAATTCTCGGATAAATAAAAAGCCCAGACGCAAGAAGCATAAGCATGATAATAGCGCGGTGGGTCTCCTGAATCGTATGAAAAAGTCTTCAAGGAGAGCCAGGGATAATTATAAAAAAAAGGCAGATAAGTTACATAATCATTTATATTATCGTAGATCATATCCTCCATCCAGGTGGCGGTAAGCTCCATCCAGTAGGGATGATATTGCCAGATAGGGTCAGAAGGCACATATTCCTGTTCATAGGTGTCGTATCCAAACTGAATGGCGTGAAAGAACTCATGAGCCGAAGTTACTTTTATATAATTCTCCCAGCTGCCACCATAAAGGCTATAATCGTTTCTCAGGACGAAGTAACTGCAGTATGATTTCTCCCATGGGTCGTTTGAGTATTCCGGTTGACAGAAACCTAAATAATAGTAGTCCAGATTTTTTAAATAAACATCGTATCTGCCATCTCCTCCATTGTCATAGCCAGGAGGATACCAGCTATCACTGGGTGGCTGATTATAACCTAAGGAATCAACTTCCTTTGCCCAGACATAATCTAAGACTGCTCCAATGAAATTAACATAATCCGGGACACTATCAAAAGGTGACACATCCACATGCGATTGATAGACTGAATCCACTGAAGAAGTTACATAATGTATCTTGAAATTACCGCTGGGCGTATTGTAGGTACTTTCAGGAACAGTGTAGCTTGAATCCGGGCGATCGAGCAAGCCTAAAAGCTTCCAGTTAGTTCCCAACTTGAGTTCATCCCTGTAAATTGGAATCCACAGGAAGTACGGGGTGGCACAGATCGGGTGAAAATCTGCTGGAAGGTTTTTGGGAACTGAAACTGTAGGAGTTAAAACTTCTTTAATTTTCTGAATAAGATTTTCCTCAGCCGGAAGTTTTGCGTTAATCTCAGATAGAAGTAAAAATAATCCTACAAGTGAAATTATAAAAACAAAAAGCAGTCTCTTCATACCACTCCTTTGGATAAACTATTATTAGTCGCCTCTCCGAGGCAACGAGCGGTCCGTCCTCATCCTAGAAACGGATCCATAGGACAGGAGTGAGGACGCTACCTTTTATATCCTCGAAAAGATTTAAGATTTGGTAGGGGCGGGGTTACCCCGCCCCTACAGTTTTATCCAATCCCACGGATCCAAATCCGTAATTATTCTTTCTTCTCTGACTCCTCTTGCATCTTCTTTATAAAAGGAGTAAAAAGGTCAATCGGTACTGGAAAGATGGTAGTGGAGTTTTTTTCCGTTGCCACCTCAGTCAAAGTCTGCAGAAATCTCAACTGTATGCCAACCGGGGTCTTGCCGATAATGGCGGCTGCCTGGGCTATTTTCTCTGCGGCCTGGTATTCACCTTCAGCATGAATAACCTTAGCTCTCCTCGACCTTTCTGCCTCTGCCTGTCGTGAAATTGCCCTCTGCATCTCCTGAGGCAGGTCAACGTTCTTCACCTCTACCACCGAAACTTTAATACCCCAGGGCTCGGTCTGATCATCAATTATCTTCTGCAGTTGCTGATTGATCTTCTCCCGATTAGATAACAGGTCATCTAAGTCCACCTGTCCCAGGATGCTCCTTAAAGTAGTCTGGGAAATCATGGAAGTAGCATAAAGGAAATCTTCCACCTCCACAATAGCTTTACTGGCATCCATCACCCGAAAGTAGATTACTGCATTAACCTTAACGGTTACGTTATCCCGGGTGATAACATCCTGTGCTGGTACATCCATAGTTACTACCCTCAAGCTGACCTTAACCATGCGGTCAACTATGGGGATAAGTAAGATCAAGCCCGGACCTTTGGAACCGAGCAATCTCCCCAATCTGAAAACTATCCCTCTCTCATACTCTCTTAAGATCCTAATGGCATTAGCTAAGATAAAAAGACCGATGATGATGAGAGTTAAAACACCTGCACCTGCCATAACTCCTCCTTTTCTATGGATCCGTTTTTTCGGACCTTTAGGCTTTTTTGGTTACTTTTAGAATTAAATTCTCTATACCGACAACTTTCACCTTCTCTCCTTTTTCTATACCCCCGGTCTGGGGGTCACATTCTGCTTTCCAGTTCTCACCGTGAATGAAAACAAAACCTTCGGGCTTAATATCTGTCCTTGCCACGCCGATTTCCCCGATCATACCCTTTTTACCGGTGGTTACCTTTCTTTTCTGAGCCTCTAACCCGAATCCAATGGCGAAGAGGAAGAACAGAGCAGTTCCAATTGCCACGGTGAGAATGACCACTAAGGAGACGCGCATATAAGGCTCAGCTGTATTGATTAGCATCAAAGACCCTAAGATCATAGAGATTATACCTCCTATGGTTAAAGCCCCATGGCTTACTATATTAATCTCGGCAATGAATAGAATCAAAGCTAAAATTATCAGGAGTACACCTGCATAATTAATCGGCAGGGTCTGAAAGGCAAAAAATGCCAAGATCAAACATATTCCACCCACAATTCCAGGAAAAATTGAGCCAGGGTTAGAAAGCTCAAAGAAAATTCCCCACATTCCTATGGTGAAAAGGATATAAGCGATAGTAGGATTGGAGATGACCTCTAAGATTCTATCCCTCCAGCCGATCTCTACCCTCCTTATCTCTGCATCCTTAGTATTCAAAATCCTCTCACCGGAGGGCAGATTTACTTTTCTTCCATCTACCCGGTCTAATAGTTCCCTTAAGTTGATAGCCACAAGATCAATTACGTTGCCCTCAAGAGCTTCATATTCGGTTACAGAGACACTCTGTCTCACCGCTTTTTCCGCCCATTCAGAATTTCTGCCTCTTTTATTAGCTATGCTTTTGATATAAGCTACTGCATCATTGGTAACCTTCTCCTGCATAACTGAATCTATCTGCCCACCAATGCTCACTGGATGAGCCGCCCCGATATTGGTCCCGGGAGCCATAGCCGCAATATGAGCGCTTAAGGTGATGAAGACACCGGCTGAGGCTGCTCTGGAACCAGCTGGAGCTACATAGACTATCACCGGCACCTCAGCATTCAAAATCTGTTTGGTTATCAGACGGGTGGACTCATCTAAACCTCCGGGGGTATTTAATTCCACTACCAGTGCCTCTGCGCTATCCTCTACCGCAGAATTTATAGCTTGTTCAATAATTCTGGCGGTAATCGGACCGATGGGACCGTCGATGGTAACTAAATCCACTCTTTTACTGTTTGAGAATAATAAGCTGGTAAAGGCTAAAAATATAATCCAGATATATACCAGAACTCTTTTTTTCATAAAAACTCCCTCAAAAAATTATCAGCTAAACTTAAAATATCTAAATCTTTTAAAAATAGCAACAAAAATTATTTTCTTTTTGGACAGGGGTGAGACAAGATAAAAAACTGTTAATCTGAGTCCTGCCAGAGGTGGGACGAAGAATCTCTTCAATCCAGAGGTCTTTTCTTCTTATTGAAGGGGAGGGGCTGTTTTCTTGCATTTTCGGGAGTCTTATAAAGGGCTTCCTACAAGAAGCGTCTAACAGAGGTCTTAACCTCTGTTGAGCCCTGAGGGCTCGGCTACGCTTCTAATGTGGGACGTTTCTCTGGACACAAAGGTCAAGCGTTATGAGTTCTTTTCGCGGATAGGTGGTTTCTTCACCAACGACCTCAGATTAGTTGGTGAGGTAAGACGTAAGGTCCGACGTTTCTGTGCGAATCCATCTTGAGATCGGAGAAAAAAACGCCTGGGCGTTAAAAAAATACAAAAATCGTATTGCGGCCTTTTCGAGTTGCGTTTGGAGCTTACTCTTGATGTTTACTAAACTACTTTCTACAATAAGCTTAGCATAATCCTAATTTTCAAAATTCAATTTGATTGACTTTTAGAAGTTTTCATATTATATAATCACTTTAAATTGAGCTTGAAAAATGTAAGGTGGTTCAGTTTTTTTATTTTTAAGGAGGTTAGATTGTTTAAGAGCATAAAAGAGGTTCTTTGATTTTGCTAAGAAGAAGAAGGCTGAAATGGTGGATTTGAAATACAGCGACCTTTTTGGCAGAGAGCATTATCTATCTTTGCCTTCAAGCAAGTTAAATCAGAAGGAGATAAGCCTGTATATGATTCTTAATCTTAATAAAAGAAGGAGGGAAATAAATTGAGAACCAAACAGGAGGTTTTAGAGTTAGTTAGAGAAAATAAGGTCAATTATATAAGGCTCTGGTTTACTGATATCTTGGGGGCTTTAAAGGGGATGTCAATTACCGCCAGGGAGTTAGAGCAAATTTTAGATGAAGGGCAGGGTTTTGATGGCTCTTCAGTTGAGGGGTTTGTGAGGATAGAAGAGAGTGATTTAGTAGCTATGCCAGACCCTCAGACCTTCAGAATACTTCCCTGGACAGTGAATGATGAAAAAGTGGCTTTGATGATCTGCGATGTTTTGAAACCGGATGGTTCCCCTTTTGCTGGTGATAGCCGTTATGCTCTAAAAAGGATTTTAGAGAAGATAAAAAAGAAAGGCTGGACCTTCTATTGTGGTCCAGAGATAGAATATTTCTATTTTCCTTCCAAGGATAAGCCTGAGCCCATTGATGAAGGAGGGTATTTTGACTACAGCACGGTAAGTCCTGGAACCAGGTTGAGGAAAGCGGCTGCTACGGCTTTAGAAAGAATGGGCATCCAGGTTGAATGTACTCATCATGAGGTGGCTCCATCCCAGCATGAGATCGACTTAAGGTATCAAGAAGCCTTAGTTATGGCTGATTTTGTGATGTTCTACCGTTTAACCGTTAAGGAATTGGCTTTAAGGGAAGGTTATTATGCAACCTTTATGCCCAAGCCCTTATTCGGACAGAACGGCTCAGGGATGCATACCCATCAGTCTCTATTTGAAGGGGAGAGGAATATCTTCTTTGATCCGAATGAGAAAAAGTATCATTTGACTCCTATAGCCAAACAATACATTGCTGGAATTTTTAAATATATCAGGGAGATATCTTTAGTATTGAGCCAGTGGGTTAATTCTTACAAGAGGCTTGTCCCGGGATATGAGGCACCGGTTTATATCTCCTGGGGGACGCGCAATCGCTCGGCTTTAGTAAGAATACCCGAATATAAACCAGGTAAAGAAAAAGCTACCCGGCTTGAAGTTCGCTCGCCTGACCCGGCGTGCAATCCCTATTTAGCCTTTGCCCTGATGCTTGCCGCTGGCTTTAAAGGGATGGAGGAAAAATTAGAGCTTCTTCCAGCAGTGGAAAAAGATATCTTCCATATGTCAGAACAGGAGAGGGAGAAACTTAATATCGGCTGTTTACCCGGAACATTAGAAGAAGCTATCTCTGAATTTGAAAAAAGCAAACTGGCAAAGGAGACCTTAGGAGAGCATATTTTCGAATCCCTGATTGCCAACAAGAAAGTTGAATGGGATGCTTACCGGGTTCACGTGGGCCAGTATGAGATAGATAAATATCTACCAATTCTATGAAGTTAAATCAGTCTCAAGACCTAAGCCGGCTTAAAGCCTGGAAGATAAAATCTCTCTTGGATAAAAAAGAGATTACCTCTGAGGAGGTAGTCTCCTCAGTCCTTCAGGTCATAGGCGAAAAGAATAAAGAGATCAATTCTTTTATCACGGTGATGGAGAAAGAGGCAAAAGAATCTGCACAGAGAGTGGACAAAAAGATAAAAAATGAAGAGAGTTTAGGAAGTTTAGCCGGAGTTCCAATTGCAATTAAAGATAATATCTGCGTAAGGGGTTTTCCTGCAACCTGTGCCTCAAAGATTTTGAGCAATTTTATACCTCCTTATGATGCCACGGTTATAGAAAGATTAAAAAAAGAAGATGCGATTATAATCGGCAAGACTAATTTAGATGAGTTTGCTATGGGCTCGTCTAATGAGAACTCCTTTTTTGGTTCAGTTAAAAATCCTCATGATTTGGAAAGGGTTCCAGGAGGTTCCAGTGGCGGTTCTGCAGCCGCAGTTGCGGCTAATATGACTATCTTAGCTTTAGGCTCTGATACTGGAGGCTCTATCCGTCAGCCAGCTTCTTTTTGTGGAGTTGTTGGCTTAAAAGGAACTTATGGCAGAGTTTCCAGGTATGGCTTAGTTGCCTTTGCTTCCTCTTTAGATCAGATAGGCTCAATTGCTAAGGATGTTAGAGATTGTGCTTTGCTTTTCTCTGTTATCGCCGGTAGAGATGAAAAAGATTCAACCTCTATCCCCCAGGGTAGACTCGATTATACTGAGTTTTTAGAAAGTAAACCGAAAGAACTGAGAATAGGGATTCCAAAAGAATATTTTGGAGAGGGGCTTGATAAGGAGGTCAAAGAGGCGGTTTTAAAGGGGGCAAAATTACTTGAGAAACAGGGAATGAAGACAGAGGAGGTCTCTTTGCCTCATACAGATAAAGGTATCGCTACCTATTATGTTTTAGCCAACGCTGAAGCCTCTTCAAATTTAGCCCGGTATGATGGGGTAAAATATGGCTATCGGGATAAAGGAGATTATGAGCTTAAGGAGATGTACTCTCAAACCAGAAGCCAGGGTTTCGGGGATGAAGTTAAAAGAAGGATAATGTTAGGGACTTATACTCTTTCGGCTGGTTATTATGAGGCCTATTATGCTAAAGCTCAAAAGGTGCGGACTATATTACGACAGGATTTTGAGAAGGCTTTTGAAAAAGTGGATTTTTTAATAACACCGACTTCTCCAACCACTGCTTTTAAGCTTGGAGAGAAGATAGATGACCCTTTGACTATGTATTTATCAGATGTCTATACGGTAACAGCTAATTTAGCCGGGATACCTTCTATCTCTATCCCCTGCGGAAAAGATTCTAAAGGTTTGCCCATCGGACTTCAGATTATGGGAAAGCCTCTGAATGAGGGTAAAATTTTACAGGTGGCATACAGATTGGAGCAGAGTTTGAAATAACGTATAATTAAAATGTAGCGTCGGGTCCCCTGACCCGACGGAAAAGGAGATAAGGACAGATTAAAAGTGTCGAATCTCGAATACAAAAGTATCATAGGTCTTGAGGTTCATGCTCAGCTTTTGACTGAGTCAAAGATTTTCTGCGGATGCTCGACTAAATACGGTTCCCCTCCCAATTCTCAGACCTGTCCGGTCTGTTTGGGTATGCCTGGAGCTTTACCGGTTTTGAATAAGAAAGCAGTGGAATATGCTATCAAAATGATTTTGGCAGTTGAAGGAAGGGTCAATCCCAAAAGTATTTTTGCACGAAAAAACTATTTTTACCCGGATCTACCCAAGGGTTATCAAATTTCCCAGTATGACCAGCCTTTAGGCACTGGTGGATATGTGGAGATAGAGTTGTCTCCAGATAGTAAGAGAAAAATCGGCCTGACCAGGATTCATTTGGAAGAGGATGCAGGTAAATCTATTCATTTATCCGAATTTGTCCAGTCCACTCCGCCTAAGGCGGACTGCGGAAATGGATCCAATCGGAGATCCATAGGAGAGGATGGTTCGCATACTTTAGTTGATATGAATAGATGTGGGGTTCTTTTGATAGAAATAGTAAGCGAGCCGGAGATTTTTTCGCCTGAGGAGGGGTATTTATATCTTTTGAAATTAAAACAGATAATGGAATATTTA
>Ga0114930_10004092_pt1 | contig 12462 bp, 6 predicted proteins | sample AnhtaG_FD_87300 | JGI IMG/M metagenome (GOLD analysis project Ga0114930, IMG submission 87300) | Deep subsurface microbial communities from Anholt, Denmark to uncover new lineages of life (NeLLi) - Anholt_01485 metaG | ecosystem: Environmental > Aquatic > Marine > Oceanic > Sediment | place... | reverse complement strand
CGACGGGGCGTACCCTCGTGCATCCCCCTGGCAGCGGCAGCAGAGCCCCGTGCGCGCCCGTAGGTTCGGTAAACTTCCCTAGGCCAAATACTGATTGCACGATTCCGGTCGCTCCGGTAGATGGCTTGGGTGTGGATGTGCGTCCTATCATGCTCGATTGCGCGTCCGCACTGACAGTGGAGGTGTCGGATGCACGGCGCTCCACGCGCGGGCCTGGATTAGTAATGCTTCCTTCCCCCTCCGGAAAGCACCGGATGACTTGAGTTGCCCGGTGCTTTCTTTTGCGCGTTCCGTTTTTCTCTTGTGGACTTGGTCTCGGCGACAGTCTCCAGTCTTTCCGTAGGAGCTCAGGGCAAGTCTTAGAAAGCGTACTGTGCCGACAGTCCGTAATGGCGTGAGTTGCAGCGGAATGGCATTCGGCCGCGACACGGTGACGCACGTGATGACTGTCCGTAGGTTTCACCTGTAATGTGCTTGCACCACGTCTTTGCGAAGCGGAGCAGGAGAGTGCGGTGTTTGGGCGTCCATCTTGGACAAGGCATCGACGTTCCAAAATTCCCTAAGCCGATTGCTAATTGCGGTGCCTGTGTCCACCTGCTCAAATGGGGGCCTCAGTTGAATCGCGTCTGAATCGGTATTGACTGAAACCAGGAAGTGCAGTGGCGCGGAAGGATGGTCGGGGCCTTCGGGCCGAGCGGGCCGGTACGGTTCTCAAGGCGCGGTTCGTTTGCGCTCGTATCGCTAAGTGGAGACGAAGCACGTGGTACCGTGGAAGGAGAAGCAAGGGCGCGGACTTTCACGATCGGTACTCCAGACAAACCACACGCGGACCCCGCGGAAGGTGGCGCTCTTCTGCAGGTCACAGCGGCGCAGTTGTTAAGCCGGGCGGATGGGGCGTTTGTCAAGGCACGCCGACGTGCGCGGGGAGGCTACTAAGGAGCTGTTCATGTTCAGACTAACGGCGGATGGCTCGAATCCATCCATGAGTGTAGTGCCCAGATCGCCGCAGAGCGACAGAGTGAGAAAGGACGGCATGGATATGAAAAAAGTTACTACCAGATGTTGGAACAAGGTTGGATGGCTGCCTGGGCTCGCCGGAGCACTGGCCGTGCTGGCGGGCGTCCAAACCAGCGCGTTGGGAGCGCCACTGCAGATTGACGTCACGGACCCGTCCGGCACGCCGGTCAGCGGCTTCCGTTGGCTGTTGGAGGAGGACAACACCGACCAGCCCATCCCGGGTGAGTTGGTCTCAGACAGTCTTTCAGTCGGGATTCACAAGAGCCACGCTCCGGTCTTCGACTCGGGACGTGCGGCCGGAAGTAGCGCGACCGTCGAGGTGCCTGGCGATCGGCCCTTCTTCGTGTCCGTGCTACCCGACTCGGGTCATACGCTGAGCGGAGCCAGGGTGGAGCCCGGACAGACGCAGGTCACGGTGATCGTCAATCCGTATCCGGTTCCCACGGCGCAGATTTCGATTCTTGCGTTCAAGGACACTTCGCCGCTCAACAACGCGCCGGAACTTCCCGTTGAAGAGGGGCTCGAAGGCTTCACCGTCGTCATCCGCGACGCCGGGGGTCAGCAAATGATGGACGCGTTCGCCAACCCGCTCGGCACGAAGTACGTGTTCGATGCGGTCACCGGCGACCCTGTGATGGTCGATGGGGCCCCCGTCGTGGAGGCCATGGGGAACGGCATCATCAAGACGGGAATCGCGGGCGAGGTCCTGATCCGATTCCTCCCGCCGGGCAAATACGGCGTGCAGATCATTCCGCCCGCTATGCCGCCTGGCCAGGAGTTGATCCAGACGACAACGATCGAGGGAACGCCGACAATCGACGCATGGGTCAAGGCCGGCGAACCGCCGGTCTTTGTGGAGTTCGGCCCGGCCGCGTATCACGTGTTCATCGGTTATGTTCAAGCATTCGACTGTCTGACGGACCCACCGTCGGCAACCTGCCCGGTGGGAACGGTCGCCAACCCCGCTAGTCCCACGGGAACCCTAACGGGTCGGCTGGTCTTCAATCACTTTGCAGCCCCGCCTACACTGCAGGGCATCTTCGGAGGTCAACCCGTGGAGGGCTGCTTGGTGGGCTTGAACGAAGCGTTCTCCCGCCAGGGTATTTACGCCGCACCTTGCGACGACGAGGATGGCAACTTCACCATTCCCAACATACCGCCAGGCACATATCAGCTCGTGACCTGGGACCAAAATCTGGATTCGCTTTTCGGCTTTCATACCGTCACCGTGCCGGATCCGGTCCAAGGGTGGAACATCGATCTGAATGACGTGCTGGCGTTCCGGTGGTTCGGCACGTTCGAAGGCAGCGTCTTTTACGATGCGGACGAGGACGGATTCAGAGATCCCGACGAATTGGGCATGGCCCATGAAGAGGTTCTCCTTCGTTTCCGTGATGGAACCATCTATCAGGTGGCGCCTACCGACTTCTTCGGGAATTATTCCTTCTCAGAGGTCTTCCCCTTCTTCAAGTGGCTGATTGTCGAGGTCGGCTTCGCCCGCCTGAAAGACACGGGATACACGAACATCGTAGATGCCGGAGGCGAGATTCCGCCCGACAACGGCTGGGTCATGCCCTCTCGCGGCAAGCTCAACCCTCAGCCTCAGGTGGATGCGAATGGCAACCCGATCATCAATCCGAACACGGGCAACAACTTGTCCCGCACCGAAAGTGGCGGGACGCCGGGCGAGTTTCTTCTTCAGGCCATGCACCTGTTCCTCGGTCAAACCAACATCATCGACTGGGGCAAGGTCAGCTATGGTTTCGGCGAGAGCGGCGGGATCGCCGGCATGGTCTACTACGCCGTGACCCGCGCCGAGCATGATCCCGCGCAGGCCGCGGCAGAGCCTTGGGAGCCGGGTATTCCCCGGGTGCAAGTGAACCTCTACGGGGACTCGAACTTCGACAGCATCATCGACGACCTCGACGGCGATGGTGGTCCCACATTGGCGGATGTGGACAACTATCCGCTCGGGTGGATGGATTTGGGGGGCGCCCCCGGTCCCGAGGACATCGACCGGAACCTTAACGGCGCCTTCGATCCAGGTGACGCCCTCCAGATCACCTATACGGATAGCTTCGATGACAATACGCCGACGGGATGCCTTCAGACGCTGCCGATTATACACGGCCAACCGGCTCCGGAGTGCTTTGACAACTTTGGAACCTGGAACCAGTTGCGCCCGGGTGTTTTTGACGGTGGTTTTGCGATCGAGTCGCACTTCCCTGATGGAATGGCCAGTGGAAGCGCCGAGACAGATGGTCTTCCGCCCGGCTTCTACATCGTCGAAGCCGTCCCGCCGAAGGGCTACGAGACGGTCAAGGAGGAGGACAAGAACGTCGACTACGGAGACACGTATGTTCCGGGCACGGTCGCGGCTCTTCCTCCTGTTTGCGTGGGTGATCCTCACACCGTCCCGCCGGTCTTGACGCTGTTCGAGGACATCAACGCGCCTTACGCCGGCGACAGCCGACCACTCTGCGATCGCAAGCTGGTTGCCCACTCCGGCACCCAGAACAGCGCCGTCGAGTTTTTCATGTTCACACCGGTGCCGAAGGCTGCTCGCGCGGTCGGATTCATTAACAACGACCTGGCCGCCGAGTTCGACACCACCAGTCCAATTTTCGGTGAAAAACAGGCTCCGAAATGGGTGCCGATTGCGTTCTTCGATTATGCGGGGAATGAGATTGCGCGGGTATACAGCGACGAGTTCGGCGTCTACAACGCATTGCTTCCATCAACCTATACGGTGAACATAGCGGCGCCGTCGGGCGTGTCGCCAAACATGATTTCCTTCGTTCTCAATCACCCGGGCCCGATTCCCAATCCGAAGAACCCGGGGCAATTCATGACGGACCCCTTCTTCAATCCCAGCTACAGTCAGACACCTTTCACGTTCAACTTCGAATCTGGCAAGACAACCTACCTGGATACTCCGGTGATCCCGGTGGCCGCGTTTGCCGGCTTCCCCAATGGGCCGCTGGATATGGAACCGCCCGACGGTACTCCCGTCATTTATTCGGTAAGTGGTCAGGGGCAAGACTCGGGGCCCATCGTATGCAGCAATGGCAGGTCGATCACGATCACGTCTATGCGTAATACGAGAGTGCCCAACCCGGACTACGATCCAGCAGTGCCGGGGAGCCAGCTCACCGTCGTCCGCGACTACAGCTTTGGGAAGGACGAAGGGACGGTCACCTTGAACGGCGTTCCGCTCGCCACCCAGAGCTGGAACCAGAATCGGATTAGGATCAGGGTCAATAATATCAATGCAATATCCACCGGCCAGTTGATGGTCACCCGCGGCGACAACGGCCTGTCGACACCGATCGGCATCACGTTGCACGTCGGCGGATGCGATGCGGTGGTCCGGGTCGATGCTCCGGGTACCTGGCCGGACACGCCGATTCAGGACGCCATCGACGCGGCGGCGCCCGGCACGCTCATTCTGGTGGCCCCGGGATACTACAAGGAAAACCCGATCATCTACAAGAACGTCAAGCTCCAGGGCTGGGGCGCGGGCTCGACGATCATAAACGGCAACCCCGTTCCATTCGAACGCGTCACCGCCTGGCACAACACGATTGATGCGTTGATGGCCAGCGGCGATCTGGTGCCCATCGACCTGGAGGAGGCTCAACGCTTCTTTGAGGCCACGGAGGCTCCGTGCGTCTTCGTCAACGGAGTGGCTGAAACGTTCGACGAAAATTCGCCTGGGCTGATCGACGGCTTCTCGATCATGGGCGGTGTGGCCGGTGGCGGTGTCTATCTTGCGGCACACGCCGACTACATGCGCATCAGCAACAACAAGATCACCAACAACCAGGGAACCTTCGGTGGCGGAATCACCGTGGGGCAACCCGGGCTGGATACGCTGAATGACTACGTCAACATCCATCATAACACCATCGCCATGAATGGCGGGATCAACGGTGGTGGTGGCTTGACGTTGTTCACCGGAGCCGACAACTACGTTGTAGTGGACAGCCGGATCCTTGGGAACTTCTCGCGGAATGTCGGCGGCGGAGTGGCCCACATCGGTCTAAGCGACGGCGGAACCATCGCCCGCAACGTAATTGCCTTGAACGAGATCTTCTACGGCGCCCAAGTCGGTGGTGATGGTGCAGGTATTTACCTCGGCGGGGTACTGAATCCGGCAGCGCTTGCAGAGCTCAGCGCCGGGGCCGGGTCCGTCAGCATCGTGTCCAACCTGCTCCAGGGCAACCTGTCCGGTTCGGGCAGCGGTGGCGGTATCTGTGCCCTCAACTTCAACGGACAGGATACTGCGGGCCTTCCGGCTGATTGGTACTCACTCGATATCTACAACAACATGATCGTCAACAACGTGGCGGCCTTCCGAGGCGGAGCCATCGCCCTCCAGGACGCCGCGAATGTGAGTATCATTCACAACACGATCACCAACAACGACTGCACCGCGACTGCGTCGCTGGCCTTCCCGCCGGGGAACCTCGCGCAGTCCAACCCGCAAGTGGGTGGGATCGCGGCGAATGCCCACAGCCCGCAGCTTGCGGCGGCCACCGGGCAGACATTCTCCAACCCGGATCTGCGGAACAACGTCATCTGGCATAACCGCTCGTTCTCGTGGGACGCGACGATCCAGGGCATTGTGGCGAACACACCGGCATACTGGGATCTCCAAGTAGTCGGTGCTGCCGGCAGCATGGATCCGCAGTACTGTGTACTGACTGACACGACGGGTTATGCTCCGACCAACATCGCCGCCGATCCAGACTTCCTCACGGAGTACAACAACAATCTCTTGACGGCTTTCGTGCTCGACGAGGGCGGAAACGCCATCACGGTCAGGTACTTGGAGCTGAACCTGAGTCTCGGCGACTACCACATTGTTGGAGCTTCGCCGGCAGTCGATGCCGGAGGTTCATTCCCCGGGGTTCCCGAGCTTGATTCGGATATTGACGGTGATTCCCGCCCTACTGTCGATCCCGACATCGGCGCTGACGAAGTGGCGGTGGTAGCGCAGGCCAAGGCAACCAGAAATGCAAGGAGATAAGAATAATGAAGCGTATCAGACCCTATCACTTACTTAGCTTGTTGATGTGTTTCGGCGTTTCCGTCCTCCCAACCAGTGCGGACATCTTCTCGCAGTGTCCGACGGATACGGACGGGATCGATACGGACGGTGACGGGGACGCCGCCAACGATCACGTCTGCATGCACGTGACCGCCGGTGACGGCTTCGTCAACATGGCCGACGGGCGGCTCATGTATATGTTCGGCTTTCACGACGTCACCGGCCTGCCGGACGCGGACGTCATGGCCGACGGCATGCTCGGCGCCGAGTTTCCCGCGCCCACGATTGAGGTGAGTGAGGGCCAGAAGCTCTACCTGAGCCTCAGCAACGTCGGCATGATGGTGCGGCCCGACCTGTTCGACCCGCATACGATCCACTACCACGGGTTTCCCGAGGCTTCCGCGATCTTTGATGGGGTACCTGGAGCCTCGGTCTCCATCAACATGGGGTCGACCATCACCTATTTCTACAACAACGTCGAGCCCGGGACGTACATGTGGCACTGTCACGTCGAGGTGACCGAGCACATGCAGATGGGCATGCTCGGCAACCTCTTCGTGCATCCGATTCAGAACAACCTCCCCAACCTGACGGATCTGAACGGTTTCACCCATCAGACCGGTTACACGTACGCCTACAACGACGGAGATGGGTCCACCTACTACGACGTGGACTATCCCATCCAGTTACATTCGTTCGATCCGGTGTTCCATGACGCCAGCTTCACGGTTCAGCCGCTACCGTTCGCCAACATGAAGGACACGTATTTCATGCTGAACGGGCGGGGGTATCCGGATACGGTCAACACGGCGGAACTGCTGAACACGGCTGATGACGAGGGCTACGAGGCGCGTTATTCGCAGAAGGTCCACTCGCTGATCGAGGCGACCGAGGGCGACAAGATTCTGCTGCGAATCTCCAACCTGTCCACGACCAACTTCTACACCCTTACCACGACGCTCGGTATTCCCATGAAGGTCATCGGGCGCGGCGCGCGACTTCTGCGAAGCGCTAGCGGGCAGGATCTGTCCTTCGAGACCAACGCGCTTAACATCGGTGGAGGCGAAGGCCTCGACGTGATCATCGATACGACCGACGTCGGGCCCGGGACCTACTTTCTCTACACGACAAACCTGAACTATCTGAGCAACGACACCGAGGACTTTGGCGGGATGATGACCGAGATGGTCATCGCGCCCCTGGCCGGGGCGGCCGCCGATGAGCAGCGGTCGGTGAGGCTACGGCGCGTGGACACGACCAAGCGGATACGAGGCGGCAAGCCCCTGCGATGATTCGAGCTTACATTGCGGGTAACAAGAATGGGCGGAAACGAAAATAACCAGGAAGCACACGGACTTTTGGAGTACGGAATCATGAGAACGCATCTTCATTCCAGGGGCACACAATTTGCGGTGGCCGTGACGGCGGCGCTGGCTCTGTTTGCCGCTGATGCTTACGCGGTGATTGATGGACTAACGGGTAGCACCTTTACCCTGAGCGCGAATGACGGCTACGTCCTGGGTGGGGATGGTTTGAGCATCTATACATGGGGCTTTGCGAATGACACGGGTCCCATGCAGTACCCCGGCCCGACGTTGATCGTCAACCAGGGGACGGTTATCACGATCTTCCTCAAGAACTACCTGCCGGAGCCGGTTTCGATCGTCTTCCCGGGGCAGGAGGGAGTAACGGCCACCGGCGGAGTGGCCGGACAGCTCACGCAAGAAGCTCCCGCGGACAACGGCGCCACGACGGTCGAGTACCAATTTCAGGCCAGCGAACCGGGCACGTATCACTATCACAGTGGTACCCACATGGATCTGCAGCTCGAGATGGGTCTGGTAGGGGCGATCATCGTCCGGCCGACGGAATTCCCGGTCGATCAGTGGGCGTACAACCATGCCGACTCGGCTTATGACCATGAGTATCTGTTTCTACTCACCGAGATGGATTATGACGTTCACTTGATGGCCGAGTTCGGCTTGTGGGACCAGATCGATACTACCACCTTCCATCCGGTGTACTGGTTCATCAACGGGCGGAACTTCCCGGACACCACGCTGCCGTCCGGCACGCCGTGGCTTCCGAACCAACCGTACAACTGCCTGCCCCGCATGCATCCGGGCGAGAGACTCCTGCTTCGGATCATCGGCGGGGGAAGGGACTTGCATCCGTTCCACCCTCACGGCAACAACACGACGGTGATTGCAAAGGACGCTCGGCTGCTTCAGAGTCCTTTGGGAACTGGAGCGGACCTGGCCTACAGCGATTACACCATCGCCTCCCTTCCCGGGCAGACGGTGGACGCAATTTTCGAGTGGACCGGCGCGCAGTTGGGTTGGGACGTCTACGGGCATGCCCCCGGCGATCCGATGGAGCCGTTTGAATACGCTCCGGACCACGGCAAGCCTTTCCCGGTGATCCTGCCGGGGCAACAGGAACTCACCTTTGGCGGAGTGTACAGTGGTAGCCCGTTTCTGGGTGCCGCAGGTGATCTGCCGCCGGGTGAGGGCGGTCTCAACGTGTATGGTGGATTCATGTATCCGTGGCATTCCCATGCCGAGAACGAGATCGTTAATAACGACATCTTCATCGGCGGCATGCTGTCCTTGCTGATCATCGAGCCGCACGGCACGCCCATTCCGTAAGAGAAAAGGAGGCAACACAAGATGAACCATAAGATGCTGAAAACAATCTCCTGCGGCGTCTTGCCGCTAATGACCCTTGCGATAGTGGCGAGCACGGCCACAGGTGCAGAGTATTATCTTCGGGCCGAAGCTTTCACGAAGAATCTGCCGGATCCCAGCGGCGTGGGAACCATACCCGTCCCCATGTGGGGGTTTGCCCTCGACGACAGTTTCGAAGGCCTCGAACTCCAGGCTGTGAGCGTACCGGGACCCCGGCTGACGGTTCCGGCCGGTGACACGACGCTGACGATTCACCTGGACAACAACCTGTCGGTTCCGATCTCCATCATGATCCCGGGGCAGATCACCACGAAGACCCCGGTCTTCTTTACGGATGGTCAAGGACGCCAGCGGGTGCATTCGTTTACCCACGAGACGCTCGCGGGCAACGGAACGATGGTGGACTACACGTGGACCGGCCTGGAGCCGGGTACGTACCTTTACCTGAGCGGCACTCACCCGGCCGTGCAAGTACAGATGGGGTTGTACGGCGGCGTTACCATAGATGCCGCGGCCGGTGAGGCCTATGCGGGGGTTACCTACGATGCCGAGGTGATGCTGCTCTACAGCGAGATCGACCCGGCGCTGCATGCCGCGGTGGACGATGGGAGCTACGGCACGACCGGCCCGACGAGTACGGTTGATTACAACCCGAAGTATTTCCTGATCAACGGGGAGCCGTATACCTCGGCGACGTTGCCCATGTCGGCTGGTGCCGTCGGGAACCGCGTGCTCTTGAGGTTCCTGAATGCGGGCCTGCAGACCCACGCCCCGAACCTGTTGGGGATGTACATGAGCGTGATCGCCGAGGACGGGAATGTCTACAACTTCCCGAAGGGGCAATACTCGCTCACGTTGCCTGCGGGTCAGACGAAGGATGCGATCGTCACACCTTCGGCGGACGGCGCCTACCCCCTGATCGATCGAAGGAGTGATGTGACTAACGCCGGCGGCTTCTCGCTCGGTGGCATGGTGCGGTTCCTGGAGGTCGCGCCGTAGTTCTGCCTTGGCAGGGACGATCATGCGACTGAGATGGGCGGTTGGTTCTTTTGGAGTTTGTTTAGTACATCGTGTGACAGCCGGAGAGAGAGCCAAGGCCGCGGCGTTCGTAATGCCTCCGAACGAGCGCCGCGGCCAATCCACCGGCGGTGATTTGTTCCCCGGGTTGTCGGCGCGGTGATGAGCACGACATTGCTCGCACGATAGAAGAATGCCGCATCCGGGATCGATTCTCGAAGGGAGGAAGGAGACCATACCGTGAACCCCCCACCTGCGTCGGAACATCGCAACGCAAATTCTCTTCCACGACCTGCGGTCACAAGTGCGTACAGACGTGTGAGCGATCTTCTGTTTGTCACTGCCCTGACGGTGACACTGGGCGCTTTAGGATGTACGACGGCACAGAAACGAGAGACGCAGAAGGTCAGCGGGGGGCGCCAGCAAATAAGCGCGCACCGCTGCTGCTCTTCGAATGACGGCGAGAGCAATGTGGCGAGATCTGAGGCCTATCGGCCGGGCTCAGAGCTAGGCATGGAGGTGCTCAGCCTCAGGCTGTCCGCCGCCGGGTATATGCTCGATCTTCGGTACCGCGTAACTGATCCAGAGAGAGCGTCAACACTCATGAATCCGGAACTGAGACCGCACCTGATCGATCAAAAAACGGGCGCCAAGTTGGCTGTTCCTAGAATGCCCAAAGTCGGGCCCTTGCGACAGACGGCCGAGAAGCTGACTACGGATCGCACCTACTTCTTTGTGTTTGCAAACCCCGGTCGCTTTCTCAAGACGGGGGACACGGTGACCCTGGCGCTTGGTGACCACCGAGTGGAGAATCTCGTTATCGAATAAGTGGGGGAGAGCTGCCATGGTTGTGGATACTGGTACGGAACGGACCGAAAACCATCGACTCAACATTCGTTGCCTACCCCATTCGCCAATTCGGCGGCTAAAGTCGAAAGCTGCAGCCGACGACGCGGCGCGGATCGCAGATCGCCTGACCGCAACGCGTTACGTGGATCAGGGATTGGACGAGACGGCGCTCTTCACGGCTTTGCACACTTGTGCCTATCAGGCAACCTATGCAGGGCCACAGGCCGGGGACTCGGCGGTGCGGCGGGATGAATGGTCTCGTCGATGGTCAGCCATGCGCGACTACCTCGTGGAGCGAAATCTGGGGCTTGCGTATGCGATGGCCGACCGCTTTCGTTCTACCGGCGTTGAGCGGGATGATTTGTGCGGCGAGGCGCTTTTCGGCCTGGTGCGAGCTACGGAAAGGTTCAATCCATGGTGTGGCTTTCGCTTCAGTACGTATGCGTGCAATGTAATCATACGTGCTCTGATTCGCCTGGTGACGAAGGTCAGCCAATACCGGATTCGGTTTCCCGGGCATTATGACGCGGCGTTGGAGCGTCCCAGTCGAGCGGATGCGTGGTCGGAACTCTTTGTCGACAGACTCAGCCAAGCGCTGGAGGAGAACGCGGCCGAATTAACGGAGCGCGAATGCGTTGTTCTGAGTTGGCGATTCCCAAGGAACGGTGGGGTCGAACTTACACTCGCGCAGGTCGGTGACATCTTAGGGTTAAGTAAGGAGCGCGTCAGGCAGATTCAAGACAGGGCGTTGGCCAGACTACGCAACGTCTTGGAAGCGGATCCGATTCTGCAATGAGTAATGCGGTCTAGCCTGGCCATCCGCGACCTATGCCGGTGAAAGATTTCGACAGTACGACTGGGGCCGAAAATAGGCGCGGCGCTGGTCGTTCTCGTTCAGGTCGCTGCGACAGTTCTCGCAGCGTGGTTGGGAGTGGAGACTCATTGGCCATCCACCGCGGAGCGCTTACGTGAGAAATAAGACCCTGTTCCTAGGCAGTCTTGCAGTTGCAGGTATAGCAGTTTCTGCGACGGCCGACTGTGTGTGGGAGCCCGCCCCGTCCTTCCCAACTGGTGACAGGATAGGGGCATTCGCCGTGAATCAGAATGGCACGCTCGTGGCCATCGGAGGTCGGCCGTTCATCGGCGGCGAAAGCGCATCTGTGCACTACCTTCCGTCCGGCGGGTCGGCTTGGCTGTCCGGGCAGCCACTGGGGTATGCGATGATGCAGCCGGGAGCGGGAGTGGACGCCAACGGACAGATCTACGTCTTCGGCGGCTGGAGTTACGACGACACCGGAGGAGGCTTCTTCCCTCTTAACATCGGCTTTCTATACGACGTGAACACGGGAGTGGGTGATGGTATCGCCACGATGACCTGTTCTCGTGCCTTCTTTGGTGTTGCAGCAGACGATCAGGATCGCTTTTACGTCATCGGCGGCCGCGACCGGGTGGGGTCTGTCGAGATCACCAGGGATTGCGTTGAGCGGTACGATCCGGACCTTGATTCCTGGACGTCCCTGGCTTCGCTGCCGGAGCCGCGCTCCAACGCCGCGGCGGTCTATGACGGCAACGGCCATGTCCTGGTTATTGGTGGTGCTGACGCCAACGGAAGCACGCAATCGACCGTGTTCTCCTACGATATCGCTTCGGATGTGTGGTCTACGATCAACGCTCAGCCTACCGCTCTGGAGAGACAGGGGGCCGTTCTCAGTGGCGACGGTCGGATCTACGTGGTGGGTGGCTTCAACTCCAATTCCCCGACTTCGGCCGTTTCCATCTACGATCCGGCTACGGGCCTCTGGTCGACCGGTCCGAGCCTGATCGCGGCGCGGTGGGGTG
>Ga0114930_10004090_pt1 | contig 12466 bp, 9 predicted proteins | sample AnhtaG_FD_87300 | JGI IMG/M metagenome (GOLD analysis project Ga0114930, IMG submission 87300) | Deep subsurface microbial communities from Anholt, Denmark to uncover new lineages of life (NeLLi) - Anholt_01485 metaG | ecosystem: Environmental > Aquatic > Marine > Oceanic > Sediment | place... | reverse complement strand
GCAAGGCAGGCCGGGCCGTGGGTGAATCAATTGAAACAGCGATCAAGTTGGCTCTGGAGAGGGCATCGAAAAACGTGGCCCCGGTTCCCGGGGTTGTCACCCTGAGCGCAAGTACCCCGTAGTGAAGGGGCACAAGTGCCCCGAACTTCAGGGGTACAAGCGAAGGGTCGCAACTGCACAAAACACAGATTCTTCGCTTCGCTACGCTGGGGCTTGCCTGTGCCTGGGCTACCCTGGGCAGCCCACCAGGGCTGGCAGGTGCAGGCAGAATGACAACGATCATTTTTCCACACCCTGGATCCAATCGTCGTTGACACTGATACGCGCTCTTGTAGGGCAGAGGAGGCGGCTCGGCGCGTGGCGGGCGTGGCAGCACTGCGCTACAGGCAAGCCGTCGAACAGGTGATCAGTAGACGCCTGGTGAATCGTCTCTGTGTCGAGGACGGCGCGACCGCCGTCGCGCTGGTGCAACGGCTGGACTGGAAACCTTTGAGAGTGCGCCGAGAGTTGGCAACTGGTGTGGTCTGTATGCAGATTGCATGCCGGGCACGACCTCTGGTGACCATGAAGTCAGGCAGCTATGCTTGGCCAGACGAGGCCCTCACGCTTTGATCGAGTTTGAGGATAAGACGGAGCACCTCGGTGGTGAGAGGAGAGTATATGTCTACGCTACTGAGTGTCAGAGGACTGGAGACTCGGTTCTACACTCAAGAGGGCGCGGTTCAGGCCGTGAACGGCATCAGCTACACCCTGGACGAGGGAGCAACATTGGGCATCGTCGGCGAGAGTGGGTGTGGCAAGAGCACCAGCGTGCTCTCGATGATGCGTTTGATCCCTAGCCCGCCGGGCAAGATCACCGGCGGCGAGGTCTTGTTCGAGGGACGAGACTTGCTCAAGATGGACGCGGAGGAACTCCGCCACGTGCGCGGCAATAGGATCGCTATGATCTTCCAGGACCCGATGACTTCTCTCAACCCGGTGCTGACCATCAGGCGGCAACTGAGCGAGGCCCTCCAGGTGCATATGGAGATGGATCACTCGCACGCCATCAAGCGCAGCATCGAACTGCTGGAAGTGGTGGGCATCCCCCAGGCCGATGAGCGCATCAAAGACTATCCACACCAGTTTTCGGGGGGCATGCGGCAACGTGTGATGATCGCCATGGCCTTGTCCTGCAATCCGCAGATCCTGATCGCCGACGAGCCCACGACATCGCTGGACGTGACGATTCAGGCGCAGATCATCGATCTGATCAAGCGGTTGCGAGATGAGATCGGCATGGCAGTGATTTGGATCACACACGATCTGGGCGTGGTTGCCAGGTTGGTGGACCGGGTGAACGTGATGTACGCTGGATACATCATCGAGATGGGGCCAGTAAAGGATATCTATGGCCGTCCTCGCCACCCGTACACGATTGCCTTGATGGGAGCGTTGCCGCGCCTGGATGACACTGCCCACGAAAGGCTGCAATCCATCGAGGGGCTCCCTCCTGACCTCATTTCGCTGCCGCCGGGGTGTCCCTTTGCACCGCGTTGCGACTATGTGCTCGATCGTTGCTTGACCGAGAACCCGTCTTTGGATTCTGTAAGCGGGGATCATATGGCTGCGTGTTGGAATCTCGACGCTACGCTAGGATATCAGCGTTCGTCCCGGTAGAGCGCGAAACCTGGAGGGAGAAACGTAGAGTGGCAGAAAAAGACATCCTGGTCCGGGTGGAGAACCTGAAGAAGCACTTTCCGATCAGGCGCGGCTTCCTCATCCAGCGACAGGTGGGGGCGATCAAGGCTGTGGACGGGATCAGTTTCGATATCCATCGAGGTGAGACGCTGGGGCTGGTGGGGGAGAGTGGCTGCGGCAAGACCACGACCGGACGCACGCTATTGCAGCTTTATCGGCCTACGTCTGGCAGGGTTTACTTTGAAGGTGAGGACCTAGTCGATATGAAGGGGGAGCGACTGCGGCGTCAGCGGCGCAAGATGCAAATGATCTTTCAGGACCCCTATGCCTCGTTGAACCCGCGTATGACGGTGGGCAGGATCATCCGCGAACCCCTGGAAGTACACGATGTGGGCTCTGCCAAGGAGCGCCAGACTCGCGTGCAAGAGCTACTGGGGTTGGTAGGTATGAACCAACACTTTGTCAACCGTTATCCGCACGAGTTCTCGGGTGGACAGAGACAGCGAATCGGCGTGGCGCGCGCGTTGGCCTTGAATCCCTCGTTCATCGTCTGTGATGAGCCGATTTCAGCCTTTGACGTATCGATCCAGGCGCAGGTGGTGAACCTGTTGGAGGATCTACAGGCCGAGCTGGGGTTGACATATCTATTCATCGCACACGACCTGTCGATGGTGCGGCATATCAGCAACCGTGTGGCGGTGATGTACCTGGGCAAGATCGTCGAGTTGACCGATCGGAATACGCTGTACTCGGATCCGCAGCATCCTTACACGGAGGCACTGCTTTCGGCGGTGCCTATCCCTGATCCGGAGGTAGACGAGAAGCGCGGGCGGATCATCCTGGAGGGTGAGGTACCCAGCCCCGCGAATCCGCCCGTGGGCTGCAATTTCAACACCCGTTGCCCCAAGGTGATGCAGGTTTGCCGCGAAGTGGACCCCGAGTTCAAAGAGGTCGCACCGGGTCACTGGTGCGCGTGTCACCTCGTAGGCTAGAGCCTATCCAGCGTAGAAAGGAACTATGGTGATGAACGAAGGCAAGGTGCTGGATCTAAGAAGTATGGTTGTGGACGGCATGTTGTTCCGCTCACCTTCTGATAGGCACAGGATCGAAGCCTTCATCCCACCCATGGGGCGCGAGAACCACGCGTCCAACATGGTGGAAGCGCCCAGCGGAGACCTGCTATGCGTCTGGTTTGCCGGCACCAGCGAAGGGATCAGCGATGTCAATATCGCGATGTCCCGGCTGTCAGCCCGCGAGGCGCAGTGGACCCACCCGGTCCTGGTGTCGGAGGATTTCACCCGGTCGGAACAGAACCCATTGCTGTTCTCCGCGCCGGATGGCAAACTGTGGCTGTTCTACACAGCGCAGAAGACTCGGGGATGTTCGCGAGAGGAATGGAGGCGGAGGGTAGCCGCGGGAGAGACATCAGGCGGCTATGGCATGCAGTGGACTGCGATGATCCGCTGCCGTGTGTCAGAAGATGATGGTCATACGTGGGGACCGGTGGAGACGTTTTCCGAGAAGCCTGGCTCGTTCTGCCGCCAGCCGATGGTGCTTATGAGCAGTGGGGACTGGCTCTTTCCGATGTATTACAGCTTGAAAGCCGCCGGCCTCGGTGACGACCATACCGTGATGCGCATCTCTGAGGATCAAGGCAAGACCTGGCAAGAGTACCCGGTTCCCGAGAGCCGAGGGCGCGTCCACGCATCGGTGGTCGAACTGTCGGACGGCTGGCTGGTAGCTTTCTTCCGCAGCCGGGCAGCAGATCGCATCTATGTGAGCCGGTCTGCGGATTACGGGCGCACCTGGACTGTGCCTGAGCGCACCGTGCTGCCCAACAACAACGCATCGATCCAGGCGGTGAGGTTGGCCAGTGGCAACATTGCCATCATCTTCAATCACACTAGCGCTAGTGACGATCCAGACAAGACCGTTTGGCCGCGCCAGTGATACCCGGTGACGGTGGCGATCTCTGAGGACCAAGGTGAGACGTGGCCTTATATGCGGCACATTGACACCGGCGATGACTTTTGCGGCGAGGCGAACGCGCACTTGAACCGACGCTGTGACTATCCTTCCATCTTGCAGACGAGAGACGGTGCGATCCACATCGGCTACTCGTACCGTGGTCGGCAATGCATCAAGTATGTCCGCATCACCGAGGACTGGATCAGAGATCAGCACGATTTCTTGTTTGGCGAGAAGAACGATCGAGTGCTGTAGGTTCCGCTCAGTCTGGATTGTACAATCCAGACCTTATCTTGTGGGAGGGTTGCGAATATGGATATCGTGCCACATATAGACGTTGTCGGAGACGACCGGATTCAGGCCATCCTGGACGATCCGGTCAACTTTAACTTGCGGGCTATCCGGGCGGAGACGATCCTGGATTGGGTGCCCGATCTGGGCCAGTACGCCGCGCCGGCAGTGTGCCGATCCCAGAATGGCGTGTTTCGCACCCCTGCCCTGGCGCAATCGGGGCTGCCGGCCATCCTACGCCACCGATTCTGGATTGAGGAAGATGTGACCAGCGTCGTCGGGACCAGGTACGTTGGACTGCTACTCTACGACAGCGAGGGGGACGACTATATCTTTGAATTGAGCGCTGGCTCTGTAGAGGTTGGCGCCATCCGGCCCTGGCGGCATGACAACCGTCGTCACCTTATCGTGGCCCGCAAGCCGGCGGAGATTCTTGGGGGACATATTCCTTTCACGGTGCGCGCCGTTGGCACGGGGATGTGCTACCTCGAAAGCGTGGTCTTTATGCCAGAGTGTCCCGCTCCCTGCTCCTTTGTTCCCGAAATCGAGCGCCTGACCACGCGCATCGTGGGTCGAGAAGGCGAGCGGTTGGTGGCCAAAGTGCACTTTGTCACGCGAGAAGCGGCCCTGGCGCAGGTGGAGGCCGTTCCTGAAGGTGGCGCAGAAGGCGAGGCCATCCGCGGCAGCACCGAGGAACCGGAAAAGCTTCACGTCGTCACCCTACGCGGTCTGAGGCCGGGTACCCGCTACCGGGTCAGGATCTTGGCGACAGAGAGAGGGGGCACCACTGTACGGGCATCGCTGACGATGGACACACGGACGCCCGCGCAGGCTGTCGAGGAACCGGTCTCGATACCAATAGAGATACTTGGACTAGGCGGAACCGACCCTGTCGGCATGCCACTTACCTTTGGGATACCGGTGGCAGAAGGAAAGGCGACGGCGCCTCGGCGTTGCGTCCTGCGCTGCGGTGGCCAGGAGTCACCCGCACAGACGCGAGTTCACGCCCGCTGGCCAGATGGTTCGGCCCGCTGGGTGCTGGTGGACGTGCCGTGCCCCACGGCGCTGGGCGAGAGTCAGAGAGCAGAGGCGGAGCTTCTCCTCGACTCGCAGGCGGAGAGTGGCATACCAGGATTATCTTGGCAGGTCGAGGAAGACCGCATCCTGGTCGAGGGAAAGCAGTTGCGAGTGACCGTATCGCGCGAAGGGCCACTGCCTACCCGCATCGATCGGCGCACCGAGAAGGGTGACTGGCAGACAGTGTTCGGCGAAGGGTCCGCTTGCTTGGTGGCCAAGCTCGGCAACGGCATGGAACTGGCAAATGGCCCGATTGAAGGGTTGGTACTCGAGGAGGCCGGCTCCGAGCGGGCAGTGATTCGCTACGAGTTGCCGTTGGTGGACGATCGCGGAGTCGCCCATTTTCGCAGCACGATCCGGCTGCACGTATACGCCCGAATGCCCTTTGTCCGGCTGGTCCACCGCCTGGTCGTGACCAGCCCTGTCCTCGGTGAGGCCTTTTGGAGCGACAACCTCGACCATGTGACGCCAGAGTTGGAGCACGTCCGGTCTGCCGTCGTCGGTGCGCAGGGCGAGGCCACGTCCCTGTTGGACGTCGAATCACTGGAGTTGATTCTCCCGTGGCGTGGAGATGGCGATGGCATGCGTCGGCACATCGTGCACGAGCATGATCGGGCGCACCGGGTCAAATGGGGAACAGAGGTGAGGCAACAAGAGGGCCACTGGCCGGGGACCTTGACCTTGGCGAGCGCACAGAGCAACTTTGCCCTGTGCGTCAAGAACTTCTGGCAGACCTATCCCAAGGGCGTGCGCTATGACGGCGACGGCGTTGCGGTTGAGATCTTGCCAAAACTGAGCGGTAGAGAACTTCCCGACTATGACGAGCTGTGGCACAAGCTCTACTTCTGGTATGACAGCGAAACGGTCCGATACAAGCTAAAGGTCGGCATGGCGTTCACTACCGAGATGCTGATCGGGTTCCCAGAGCAGGAAGCGGATGCCAAAGCCTGGCAGGAATGGCTCGAGCGCCCGGTGGTAGTGCGACCGGAGGTCAATTACCTCAACGCGACGAACGCTCTCTTACCCATAGCGCCGAAGGAAGGTTCGCCTCACCCTGGCTACGAAGCCATGATGGATGGGGCTCTTGAGGAGTGGGTGCAGCAACGGGATGAAAGGCACGAGTACGGGTTCATGAACTTTGGCGATACCTACTCGCCCCCCGAATACTTCTGGTCGAACAACGAGTACGACTCGGCGTTTTTCCACTACATGGAGTTCCTGCGTGGTGGTGACCCACGCTGGCACCTCTTGGGTAACCAGGCCGCCCGTCACTTGATCGATATTGACACCTGCAACTACTCGCGCAAGGCTGGGCAGATCGGCCGTCAATATATGCACACGCCCGCTCACGCGGGTGGATTCTTGCCGCCATTCTTTCGCAGCAAGTCCAGTGGTTCCAAGAGCATCCCCTCGCACTCCTGGGTGGAGGGGTTGGTTCTGCATTACCTTCTCACTGGTGAGGAGACGGTGCGCAGCGAGATCAGACAGACCGGTCTATGGCTGATGCGCGACCTGCGCTACTACAGTTTCGGGAACATGCGCGAGTGCGGATGGCACCTCATCCATCTTTGTGGCTTGGCGCGCCTGGCCGACGATCCGCGCCCTTTGAACGCTGCGGCGATCATCGTGGAGAAGGTGTTGGAGAAACGATCTCCTGGTGGCGGATGGGACCATCCTCTCGCGGAAGCCCACTGTCACTGCGAGCCGCCACGTTGCCACGGCGAGGCAGGCTTCATGGTCGGTGTGCTGCTGACGGGCTTGCGGCGATTCTACGAGCTCACCCACGATATGCGGGTACCGGGGGCCATCGTAGGGGGTGCGCAATGGTTGATCGACAAGACCTACGTGCCAGAGGCGGGGCAGTTTCGTTACACATCTTGCCCCAATCGTGCCGGTCCCGCAGGTGCATCTACGTTGGTAGTGGAAGCCTTGGCCGAGGCATACATGTTTGCTCAAGACCCACGTTTGGCTGAGGCTCTACAGCATGGTCTCGTGTGGGTGGCTTCAAGTGATCAACCTCGGTACAGCAAAAGCCTATCCAACCGAGCACGCTGCATTCCCACAATGCTGTACATATTGAAAGGGTTCCCCGTCAGCTTTGGTGAATAGAGACAACCCTCGCTGTACAATGACTTTTGGGGCGAAGGGGAACGGTCGAAAAGTGACGAACCTATGGCAGAACCGAGTGGCGATCGTTAGTGACGAAGCAGCGCCAGGGTTCGCTGAAGCGGTCAGGCGCTGCCTGCCGTTGGGAATCCGTGCGTATGAGCTGCGATTCCTTTATGGCATGCGCGTGCCGCACGTGTCCATGGAGGCCATTGAGGAGGTGCTTGCGGAGGTCAGAGATCATGATCTCACCCTGGTCGGCATCAGTCCAGGCTTTTGCAAGGTAAGACTGGGCGATCCCGAGGCGGAGAAGGAGTTTGAATCCGGCTTTTCCCAGGCCTTTCGCCTCATGGATCGACTTGATGTGCGCCGCCTGACCGTGTTCAGCTATCAGAGGGCGGATCGTGGGACGGCCATCCCGGTACGCATATTCGATCTGCTCCAGAGAGCAGCCACCCTCTGCCGGGAAGAGGGCGTGGAGTTGCTGATAGAGAACAGCCCACAGTGCTGGGCAGACGCAGGCGAGCACCTGGCGGAGGTGGCACGCGCGGTGGGAGTGCGGGTGACCTGGGACCCAGCTAACGCGGCAGCCTCGGGTGCTGAGGCCTACCCTGCTGGCTACGAAGCGGTCCAGGACTTGGTGGCACACGTGCATCTGAAGAACTGGCAGCCAACACACGGCTGGGTCTATCTCAATGATGGCGTGGTGGACATTGCCGGACAAGTGAAAGCGCTGGAAGCAGATGGATATCGGGGGTACTATTGCATCGAGAGCCATCGTTGGACTGACTCGGCAGCCACGGAGACGAACACACAGCAGTTGCTTGCACTACTTGAGCAGAGCAGATGAGAGAGTAGACAGTAGTTTCTGCGCGTTGCGAGCTTGGAGACCTCCGGTTGGGATACCTGAGCTTCTATCATAGGGCGGTTTGGCGCAACTCGCGGCTGCCCTGATCGTCTATCTAACCTCCAAGAACCATGAGGAGACGGAAATTGCTGGTCGTTGACTGTCAGAGTCACGTGTTTCCGGAAGCCTATGCCGAGATCCTGAAACGGAACCCCCAGCCGCCCCAGGCTGCGGGTAGTGATGGCCTGTATGTGGTCACCTATGGCGACGTACAAAAGTTCGCGCTCAGCCTGGATCGGTATGCGCCGGAACGCAAGATCCGAGACATGGACAGCGCTGGTATCGACGTCAGCGTGCTCAGCGTCAACATGCCTGGCCCCGAGCGGCTGGCGCCCGCGCTCGCCGTGGACGGGGCGCGTGTGTGTAACGACTACCTGGCAGAGGTCTGCTGGCGATATCCGGGCCGTTTCGTCGGCTTGGCGAGCCTGCCGCTGCAGGATGTCCCGGCCGCTATCCTCGAACTGGACCGCGCTATCGACGAGTTGGGCCTGCGTGGCCTCGTGCTCTTCTCACACATCGATGGTAGGCCTGTGGATGCGCCCGAATTCGAGCCGTTCTATGCACACGTAGAGGCCCGGGGTGTGCCCCTGATCCTGCACCCCACTGTCCCGACCTGGACCGAGCCCATCAAGGACTACTCGATGATCCCTATGCTTGGCTTCATGGTGGACACGTCCATCGCTATGCTCCGACTCATCCTCAGCGGGGTATTGGAGCGGCACCCGCAGTTACGTATCGTGCACCCACACGCTGGAGGGGTGCTGCCTTACCTGATGGGGCGCGTGGAGGAACAGACCGAAGTCAAACGTCGTGGCAGGGAACACATCTCGAAATCGCCCGCCGAGTATTACCGGCACGTTTACCTGGATCTGGTCTCGCCATCGAAACTGGCGATCCGCTACGCTTATGACTTTGCCGGCCCCGATCGCCTCCTCTTCGGCAGCGATCATCCCTGGGTCGGCATCGACACTATCTTGAATCTGCTGAAACAACTGGATGTTCCCGAGTCAGACCGAGCCAAGATACTGGGGCTGAACGCATCGACTCTGTTCAACATCTAGTCGCGCAGGAACCCAGTAGCAGCCAGGATACTGCCAAATGCTGCACGTCTTGCGTTCGCTGCAAAAACTCGGGGCGTCTTGGTGCACCTGGTGCAGAAGAGAAGCACACCCCTACTGCAGGACTTGCCCCACGGGACGAGTTCAAGAGGTCACAGCACGATACGGCGCGATATTCTCATAACGGAAGCGCAGTCGAAACGGCTGCACTGAGCGATCATCAAGCATGGGAGGTGCGACACAGATGAAGCAAAGGACGAGAGTCGAACTGGACATGACTGTGTGTGCAGGGCCTATCGAGCGAACGGATGCCGTCATCGACGCCTCCGGGCTCGACATCGACAACCTGCTCTGGCACGCGGGCGTGGATGGACACTTTGATCCTTTCACGCTGGCCCTGCTAGACGTCGAATCCGGCGAGCCGTTGCCCATTCAGTGGCAAGACGGGCTGCTTAGCATGATCGTGTACGGCACGGTCCGGGCAGGGGAGACCCGTCAGTTGCGTTTGTCGTTTGACGCATTGCCCTGGGGACAGGACCCAGTACCGCCGCGCAAGAACAAGTTCACGGACCGGGTGGTGGTGACCGACCTGGGACGAGAGGTGCTCTTTTCCAAGAATGAGCGGGAGTTGTGTCGATACAAGCACCTCGATGAGTGGAAACCATACTTTTTCCCGGTCAACGGCCCCGACGGCAACGTGGTGCGAGACCGGATCTATAACGCCGAGGGGCATCATTTTCACCACGGGCTGTGGCTGGCCTACGGTTCGATGGACCATAACAGCGTGAACCTGTGGTGCGAAGACACGCGGGTGTTGCCTCGGCGGGGGCCAACGGGCCGCATCGTCCACCAAGCCTTCGAGCGGTTCACGTTTGGCTGGGTGTATGGCCTGCTGCGGGAACGGTTGGCCTATCGCAGGCCGGACGGCGAGATGTTTGCTCGAGAGCTGCGCACTATCCGCGTCTATGCCCCCACGCCAGAGACGCGAATCATCGACTGGACGATCCGGCTGGAGGAGCCACAGGACACGGGCCGCCGGGGCATCACGTTCGCCTGTCGTGTTGCGCCCTCTATGCGCCTCGAGGACCGCTCGGGCGGTTGGTCTAGCGTCAGGCCCATGGCAAAGCCCGGCAAGATCGTTCAGGGCACGGATCAGCCCTGGGTGGACTACTCTGGGCCAGTCGGTGACGGCTGGAACGGCATCGCGCTCTTTGACCACCCCTGCAACATCGGTTATCCGCGCCGACCCAGGGCCCAGGGGTATGGCATTATGAGCGTTGGGCGAGAGTATCCCCAGGATGACGCACATCGCGGTGGGGCGGTAGGCTTGCGATACCGGGCGTACATCCACAACGGTGATGCAGAAAAGGGGAGGGTCGAACAGGCCTGGCACGACTACGCGCACCCTTGCCTCGTGGTTCCTGGCGAGGTGCGGGCAATAGACAAGTGATGGCTGGAGGCTTTAGGTTATAAGGTGCTCCTGGCCTCATTTCGAGGCATTATGAGCTTTGCCTACTTTCCCGAGAGGAGAACAGGGATGTCACGTCTCAAGTACGCGTTGATCGGTTGTGGTCGTCGAGGTCGGGCCCACGTCAATACTGTGGCCCAGATGGGGAAGACCCTTCAAGTGGTCGCGGTTTGTGACGCCGACCCGGAGGCTGCACGTTGGGCGGCGGACAGTCTGGGCGTCAAGCCCTATACCGACGTTCGGGAGCTTGTCGCTCAGGAGGAACTCGATGTGTGCGATGTGGTGGTGCCCGGCGAACTCCATCATGCCGTGTCCTGCTACCTGTCAAAGCACGGCGTCCACCATAACGTGGAGACGCCACTGGCCCCGACTCTGGGGCTGATGGACTTGATGATCGAAACCGCGGCGCAGCACAACGTCAAGTTGCAGACATCGGAGAACTTTCCCTTTCTCCCGGTTGAGCAATTCGTGTGCGAGATCATTCGGTCTGGTGCGATCGGGCCTGTGCGCAGGTGCTACAGGCTGTTTTCCACTACGGGGTACCACGGTCTGGCTGCCATTCGCTGCCGGATGGGTGCCAGGCCGATCAGCGTCAGCAGCGTTGCCCACATTATGCCGGTGGTTCCCTACGTGGATAGAGCCCGTCGGGACTGGAGGACCGAAGAACTGAGCTTTTGGGCCGTGGATTTTGACAACGGAGGACTGGCGATCGCCATGGTGGGCAACAAGAACAGTTGCCTGGGGCGCAACCAGTTGGTGGGCTTTGAGGTGTGTGGCGAGCGCGGCACCATCGTCACCAACGGCAATCAGGGTGCTTCTGGGGGGGAGACGGTCAACGTATGCACCGACGAAGACATTGCCCGGCGGGCCGCCCGGGCTGGCACGTACACGTTCCAACGCGAGCATACAGACAGGGGAATCCTGAAACGGATCTGGGTGGACCTGCCCGAATCGCTGGGGGGCACGGTGGAATGGGTCAACCCATACAGCGATACCCAGCTCACCGAGACGAGGGTCTCGCTGGCCGCGGTGCTGGATGGCTTGGCCCGGGCGGTGGTCGAGGACGACGACCCGGTTTGGCCAGGCGAGTTCGGGCGGGCCGATATGGAGATGGTGCTGGGGGCGCGCCGATCGATCGATGCGAATCGGCAACCGGTGGCGCTGCCGTTGGCCCCGGACCCAGAGGAAGAGGAAGCGTTCGATCGGGACTTTGTGGAGCGTTTTGGGGTTCACCCGCGCTACGATCTGGACGCGGTTCTGGATGTGAGCTTTAGGGCCAGGTAGGCAAACTGACAATAGACATGGGGCAGCCACACGGGGCCTGGTGGCCCACCACTATGAAGTTGCGGAGTGTTGCAGAACTTGACGACTCGAGCTTGCTGCCACAACGGTCCTGCTGTGGTGTGGGTTGTACCGTGGTCGTCTAGGTACTGTAGGGGCGGGGTGCGCCGGCATCTCGCTTCGCTCGACCGGCATCTTCGGCCCCGCCCCTACGCCACTATTGCCCGAACCAGCCCGAGGACGTCGTTTGTGCTCATTTCAAGGCGGTTGCCAGTGCCACGGATGTCCTGATCATGATCCGGCCTGGGCAGGTAGGTGAGACTCTGCGACAGGCAATTGGCGAAAAAGACTGGGCGAGGCGAATACACGCGATAAGGAGGGAGAGACATGCGCATTGTGGAGGTAGTCTCCAGCTTGCATCGGGTAAAGCGAGAGCGGCCCATCAGGAATGGACTGTACACCTATTCAGAAAGCGGAACAGTGGTCACGCGAGTCCGCACCGATGATGGAATCGAAGGCATCGGGTGGGCCGGGGGACAGGCCGGGCCCGACCGGGTCATTCTAGAAGCGGCAAGGGCATTGGGCCAGTATGCAGTGGGACTGGACGTGTTTGACACCGAACGAGCCTGG
>Ga0114930_10004086_pt1 | contig 12474 bp, 11 predicted proteins | sample AnhtaG_FD_87300 | JGI IMG/M metagenome (GOLD analysis project Ga0114930, IMG submission 87300) | Deep subsurface microbial communities from Anholt, Denmark to uncover new lineages of life (NeLLi) - Anholt_01485 metaG | ecosystem: Environmental > Aquatic > Marine > Oceanic > Sediment | place... | reverse complement strand
CCACGCTGGTCCACGGGGTGATAGGTTGCCGCATGGCGCAAGGACATCATCAAGGCGTCATACAACTGCTGGGAGGGTATGGGAGATGCGGAGCAAAGGTTTCACCCTGATCGAGCTGCTCGTGGTCATTGCCATCATTGGGATCATGGCGGCGATCTTGCTGCCGGCGCTGGCGCGCGCGCGGGAAGCGGCGCGCCGGGGGAGTTGCGCCAACAACCTCAAACAGTGGGGGCTGATTTTCAAGATGTACGCCAACGAGGCCCCCGGCGAGAAGTTCCCGCCTATCCAACTGGAGGCCCAGGGGAACGACATCCACTCGGCGTGTCTCGCGGTCACGCCGCGGATTCTGTCGGTCTGGCCGGAATACCTGACGGACCCCATGATCCTCCTATGTCCGTCTGACAGCGATTATACGGACGAAGAAGGCGTCGAGCTGCTGAAGTGGCCGGACGGTACGTGGGTGCTTAATGACATCAAAGGGCGGTGGGAGGCGGACCCGAGCTATGGTTACGTGGGCTGGGTGACGGACCGGTGCGGCGACGAGCACCCTGGCAAGAGCATCGAGGACATCCTGCCGTTGATAAGCATCCTGGGGATCGACCCGAGCAGCGTTCAGGACCCGACGGCCGAGGCCCCGCTCCAACTGATCTCCGTGTTGTTCGGTCTGATCAACGATGCCATCGACGCATTGGCCTCGGCACCGTCGCTGGAGGTGGCCGCGTTTCAACTCGCCGACAGCGACAAAGACCTGAGCGACGTTGTTGACGGACCGGGCAACGGTAACGGCGGTGGGAACGTCGTGTATCGGTTGCGTGAGGGCATCGAACGATTTCTCATCACGGACATCAATAACCCGGCGGCCAGCGCGTGGGCCCAAAGCGAGCTCTTCGTGATGTACGACCAGTTGTCCACCAATCTGAAGTACTTCAACCACGTCCCAGGCGGCTGCAACGTGCTGTACATGGACGGGCACGTCGAGTTCCTGCGCTATCCCGGTGAACAGCCTGTGTCCAAACGGCTCGCGGTCTTCATCGGCGCCCTGGTTCAGTAGGATCTCAAGGCCCGCGGCGGCCCGGCCGTCGAGCGCCCCCCCACTCCTTGACACGCGCGACCCACGCGCCTAACCTCAGCGACGGGGATGCATGAGGTCCTTCCCATCCCGAGGAGGCTGAACATGGCGACCGCGTTGCTCATGGTTCTTCTCGCCGCGGGTGCGCCCGAGGAGAACGTGGTGTTTCGCGCCGACTTCAATGAAGACAAGGCCCTGGGTCCATGGTCCGGGTCGGCGGGGGCATTGGTGGCGGGGCACGATGGGACGCCTTCGCTTGTGATCGGCAATGAGGACGCGGGACGCTCGGCCATGCGGCGGGCGGCGCTGGGTGTGGGGCGAATGGCGGGGAAGCTGATCACGCTCAGCGCCGTGGTCAAGGCGGAGAACGTGGGCGAGCCCCCGAACCCCTGGAACGGCATCAAAGTGATGCTCGTGCTCGAAACGGAGGAGGGCAAGCAGTTCCCGCAGCTCGACCTGCCCACCGGCACGTTCGACTGGAGGCCCGCCACCCGCCCCGTCCGCGTGCCGCGTGAGGTCGTGTCGGCGCAACTCTGCGTCGGACTCGAGCGGGTCACGGGCACGGCCTGGTTCGACAACCTCGAGATCCGCCTCGGCAGGCCGCACGCCGGCGGCCAGCGGGCGGCGCTCCGGTTCAAGGGCCACAACCTGCCCCGGCTCCGCGGCGTGATGCACGGCCCACGGTTCAATGACGCGGACCTGCGCGACCTGGCGCTCGAATGGCACGCCAACCAGGTGCGCTGGCAGCTCAACTGGACCCCCATGAAGAAGGCCGAGGAATGGGCGCAGGATCTCGACGCCTATGACCGGTGGCTCGACGAAGCGCTTATCGAGTGCGACAAGGCGCTCGACGCCTGCGAGAAGTATGGGCTGAAGGTGCTGGTCGATCTCCACACGCCCCCAGGCGGCCGCGCCGAGGGCGGCGTGTGCCGCATGTTTCGCGACCAGCGGTATCAGGACAAGCTGCTCGGGGTGTGGAAGCGCATCGCCGCGCGCTATGAGGGCCGCGACGTGATCTACGCCTATGACCTTCTCAACGAACCGGTGGAAGGCCGCGTCGCGGAGGGCCTATGCAACTGGCGCGAGTTGGCCACGCGAGCGACCCAGGCCATTCGGGCCATCGACCCTGGCAAGCCGGTCGTGTTCGAGCCGGGCCCCTGGGGTGGGCCCGAGGGCCTCGACCGGACCCTCCCGCTCGACGTCGACCGGGTCATCTACAGCTTCCATATGTACAAGCCGCACGCCTTCACGCACCAGGGCGTTCACGGGGCGCCGGTCGGCCTGGCCTACCCTGGCGAGATCAACGGCGTGAGATGGGACAAGGAGCAACTCCGCGAGACGATGCGGCCCGCCATCGACTTCCAGCGCGAGTTCAACGTCCACATCTACGTGGGCGAGTTCAGCGCCATTCGCTGGGCGCCCGACAACGGCGCGTACCGTTATCTGCGGGACGTGATCGACCTGTTCGAGGAGTACGGCTGGGACTGGTCGTACCATGCCTTCCGCGAGTGGGACGGCTGGAGCGTCGAGCACGGCCCGGACCCGGACAACCACGAGCCCACCTCGACGGACCGCCAGCGTCTGTTGCGGGACTGGTTCTCGAAGAACCAGCAGCGGGCGCCGTAGACGCAGCGACAGCGCCAGAGGCATCGTCCAAGGAGTAAGCAGATGGGCCGCGTGCGTGTGCCCGCCTACTTCGCCAAGCACGGCAGGTCCAGCGCGCATTTCTCACAGTCGTCGGGCCGCAGTTGCTCAAAGGCCCTGTGCGAAATGGCTTGCCAGCGCGAGAGAGATACTCGCGTACAGCCAGTGCGTTTCTCCGTGTCATTGCGAGCGAAGCGAAGCAATCCCCGCAGGGCGAGGGGATTGCTTCGCTTCGCTCGCAATGACACGGCGGGTGTGAGATGTGCGGTCTAGCTCCATGCTGCGCTGATTGCCGCTGCCGTCGAGGCGCAACTTGTCCGAAAGCGTGACCTTGGCGTAGCTGCCGCCCCAGTGCGTCGCCGCCAGTGTGATGTAGTGCACGCCTCCATACACGGTCCAGCGGTTGCGGTGCTTGTGGCCGAAGAAGCACGCCGCCACCTTGCCGTCCGCGGCGGGCATCTCGCGGATCTGCCAGCCATTGTCGACGTAGCTGTTCTCTTTGCCCACGGCCGGGAAAGGCGTGTCGCCTCCCTCGCCCGAGCCCTCGACGGGCGTGTGGTGAAGCTCCTCGTGGCAGAAGACGACCTTGCACTGGTCCCGGTGCGCCTCGAGGTCCAACGCCAGCCAGTCCCGTTGCGCGTCATCGATCCAGTATGCGCCCTCGACGCCGTCATGCCCGGCAGCCACGGCCGTGGCGCCCCGCCAGTTGTTCCCGTCCAACACGATGAAATGATATCGGTTGACGTCGAAGGAGTAGTACCGGCGGGGCATGCCCGTGACGGCGAGATGCTCGGCTTTGGTGATGTCTTCGCCGCCGTGCGGGCGCTCGTAGAGCTGGTCCAACATGATGGGCTCGTCGCCCCCCTTCACCCATCCCACGTCGTGGTTTCCCATGACCGCATACGCCGGGCACGGCACGCGCGAGTAGAGGCCCCAGGCATACTTCAGCCCGTCGAGCTGGGCCGCGTGCAATTCGGGGGAGGTCTGGCCCTCGCCCGCCTGGCACGCGAAATCCCCGACGTCCACCACGAAATCCGGCCGCCATTCGGCCATGGCCCGCACGAATTGCTCGAGATAGCGCACGTGTTCCGGCGGGGATTTCCCGGCCATGAGATGCGCGTCGGCCGTAATGCCAAACCGCAGCTCCGGCACACGGGACTCGCCGGCGTATGAGAAGGTCCATGTCCCGGCCACACAGAAGAGAAACGCCGCGGCAGTCGCTCGATTGGCTACGCCACGCATCGGCGTCCTCCTGGTGTTTCTCGTGCAATCCGTCGAAATGGCGCGTGCTGGTGCCCGGTTCAGATGCTGCTTAGTTATTCCGCCAAGCCAGCGGTGGAAACCGCCCCGGAATGCAGGCGAACTCGTTCGGGCACGCCTTCCCGGCGATAGCACTCAGCCGCCCAGCCGTACAGGACCTCGAGCGCCACATGGCCCGTGCCCGTCCTCACTTTGGCTCAGGCGTAGTCTTTGCCGTTGAGGCTGCGGACAACGGAGGCCAGCCAGGCCTCGAGTTCGCACTTCATGGATGTTAGGCGGTCGGGGTGTCGGGCCAGCAGGTCCGTGGTTTCCTCGGGGTCTTCGGCGAGATTATACAACTCCAAACCGACTTTGTCTTTCTGCTGCTTGCGGTGTAGCTTCCACGGCCAATCGAGCCAGGCCGCGTGACCTGGGAATGCGTCCTCTGGATACTGCTTCTCGATGTCCCCCGCGTCCAGGCGCAACCGGGACGGGTCGGTGGTTTCGTTGCCGGCTTGTTGTGCTTTGAGAAGCTCGGGCATCCACTCGGCGCTTGGCGTTCGGATGCCCTTAGTCGGGTAATCCCAGAAGCCCATCGGTTTGGGGCGTGCGTTCATCGCGCCCTCGAATAGTGAAACAAGGCTGACCCCGTCCAAGGGCGGTTGGTTCTTGACGCGCGCACCGGCGATCTCGATGAGCGTGGGATAGATGTCGGACGTGTTGCAGGGCACGCGCGTTGTTCGAGGCCGGGGGACGCGGGCGGGCCATTCCAGGATGGCGGGCACCCGGAGGCCGCCTTCGTAGACCTTGCCTTTGTGTCCGCGACCGCCCGTGGCGCCGATTTTTGGGAGGCCGCCGTTGTCGCTGCAATACCAGAGGAGGGTGTTGTCGCGGATCCCGAGCGTGCGCAGTTCGTCGCGCAGCTTTCCGAAGGCGCGGTCCATCCCGGTGATCTCGCCGTAGAAATGCTGGAGCTTCCCGGGCTCGCCGGCGTAGGTGGCACGGTCGCGCTCGATGGCCCGGTGGGGCCCATGCGGCGAGCCAAACCAGACCACGGCCAAGAAGGGTTGCGGTGTGGCGGCATGTTTTCGGATGAACTCGATGGCCGCGTCGACGGTCACCATCGAGCTTTCGCCTTGGGTCTGAACGGCGACGCCTTCGCGGCTCAGAATCGGGTCATTGTCGAAGAAGTTCGGCGCCGATAACCATTCATCGAATCCGCTCGCGCCGGGGTTCACGGGGCTCGATTTCTGAACCGAGCCGAGATGCCATTTCCCGAAGTGGCCCGTGACGTAGCCGGCGGTCTTGAGGGCTTCGGCGACCGTGGTTTCCTGCGGGCGCAGCGGATAGCCCCACTTGAAGCATCCAAAGCGATTCGGATGCCTGCCGGTCATGACGCTGCCGCGGGTGGGCGAACAGACCGGGGCCGCGGCATAGAACCGGTCGAAGCGCAACCCGGCCGCGGCCATCGCATCGAAGCCCGGGGTCTCGAGCGCCGGATGACCGTTGTAGGCCATGTCGCCCCAGCCTTGGTCATCCGCCATGCAGAGGACGATATTGGGTTTGCCGACAGATGGGCCGCCCGCGGCCGATACGCACCGCACCGCGCCAAGACAGGCGCCCGCGCCAACCGCCTTCAAAAAAGCACGACGGTTCATGTCTATTTGATCCTTCCTTGCCGGAGCCGACATCGAACCCGAGTAATGCGGGGACCCCTTGCGTTGTCCCAACGAGAACACGCCTGGCCAAACGCGCCGATTCACTGTCGCGTTCCACGCGGCGTGCAGATGCTCATCGCTTTGTGGCCCTCTGCACCAATCTGATCGCCACATAGGGGAACAGGAACAGCACGAAGACCCCGACCTCTGTGGCCACCATCAGAGCGTAGTGGACAAGGTTGAACTGCTGCCTCGTCATGTCGAGGAACCTCGAGTGCACACCGTAGCACATGTCGCCAGCGAACACGATCAGGCAAGACCAAAGCAGCAATAGCGCCATGGACATGACAAAGCACCACAGCAGAACGCGGGCGATCGCCTCGAGTGGCTCGTCGCTGTTGGTCGATTGGCTCATTGCTCACCTCCACGAAGCTTGAGTAATCCCACCTACCATAGCACTAGGGCAGCATAGCCGCAAGCACGGCTACGCCACTTCATCCTTGAGGGCAATATGCAGACGCTCCGCCTCACGCGATCTTGCCTTCGCCTCGTGCAAACTCGAGCGCGGTCAGTTCGGCTTCAATGATCACCTGGTATGCGAACATCCGTGGCCAGACACACGCACACCAGTAGTAGAGCATGGTAATGGATCTGATCAGACGGCTCTTGCCCCGGGAGGAGAACACAAGTTCAAACGGGATAGGTGTGTAGCGTTTCTTGAGGATCTTGTATCCACAACTCCGTATGAGGTCCTGAAAGGTCGGGATCGTGTAAAGCTTGACGTGTGTTTCGTCCAAGATTCCGCGCGGGCCATATTGGAAGCGCCCGAGAAGAAGGCTGAGCCTATAGAACCAAATGGCTACGTTGCCGGTGGAGACAATTATCCTTCCGTCCGGCCTCAAGTACTTGGCGACACTTTCCACGAGAACCTTTCCGTTCACCAAGTGCTCGACGACGTCCGAGATGATAATGTAATCGAATTCACGTCGCAGCGGCAGTGTGTGCAAGTGATTCAGGTCACACTGGTGATACCGGTGGAACCGGTCCCCCACTTCCTCCGGAGGGAGCAAGTCTACCCCCGTCACCTCGACGTCTCTCTCGGCCAGTAGCCGCGCGACGAGTCCCCATGAACTGCCCAAATCGAGTACCTTTGCGCCTGGTTTCGGTATGCGGGCGATTTGTTGATGTGAGCTGTAACGGTCCTTCTTGAGTCGGTACGTATACGCCGTGTCGACGAGGTAATGGTTCAAGCGCATAAGGTGTAGCTGATGCATACGAAAGCCGAGCGTCTCCGTACAGACGTGGAAGGCATATTTGAGGCCGTTGATGGACGTGAATTGCTGTCCATGATACGTCGGGATGGGGACCTCGTGTAACTCCAAGCCCAAGAGGGAGCATTGGACGATGAGTTGCATGTCGAAATGGAAGCCATCACTGTTTTCTGCAAAGGGGATACGCTTCAGGACCTTGCATGAATAGAGCCGGTAGCCCGAGTAGTACTCCGAGAGTCCGACGTTGAGAACCACGTTCGCCAGGGCGGTAAGCAAGACATTCCCGAGGAACTTGTGTATCGGCATGCCTTCCCGCAGCGCCTTTGCCTTGTCGAGCATCCGCGACCCGAGCACGACTTGTTTTCCCTCGAACAAGACCGGCGCCATCAGGACGGGTAGGTATTCCGGGGCGTACTCTCCGTCCCCGTGCAGCATGACCACATAGTCACATTTTCTCTCGATGGCATACTTGTATCCGATTTTTTGATTGCCACCGTAGCCGTAGTTTCGGGGGTTCCTGAAGACTTCCAGTTTGCCTCTCCACTTGCCCTGAACCAGTCTCTTGCTGATCTCATAGGTTTCATCGTCGCTGAAGTCGTCGATAATGTAGATTCCCGCGATAGCGGGCAGCAGCTCTTCAGGAATTCTATCCAGTGTCGCTTCAATCGTCGTGGCATCCCGGTACGCGATAATGAACACGCCGAACTTGGGGAAGTCGTTGCCACGCAGCGTTTTCTCGGCCATGATCTTCTCGATGAGGTCGTGCGGGAGGGGATGTCGGTATTTTCCCGTATGGACCGTTCCGTCCATTTCCAGATCCTTTCCGTTTCTTAGGCTACGGTAAGTCTATCACAAGGGGAAACGCTTGCACGACCAGGCCTGTAGGTCTGCAAGTTTGTTATCCCGGAATCCGCTGAGTTAAGATTGGGCTGTCACGAAGGACCGGCAAAGGGCCGCGATCTCGCGGGCCGGCGCCCACAACGTGAGATTCTGAGAAGCTGCGCCCGTGTTGCTTCATGGAAAGGGAAAGGCAATGTCCTCGACGACGATGGCCGGTTCAGGGCATAGGGCCTCGCTCTGGAGGTTTCTGTCTTTTCTGGAATCACCCAAAGGCATGACGTGGCTGATCGTGCTCGGCTCGCTCGCTATGTTTCTGGTGTTGAGCGGTCCCCTCTTCCGAAACGAAGTTTTTCTCGAAGACGAGATGTCTTCCTACTACGTTCCCTATCGGTTCTTCTATGCGGAGTGCCTGAAGGAGGGTCATAGCTTCCTGTGGTGCCCGAATGCGGCCTGCGGACTCTATCTTCACGGCGAGGCACAGGTAGGCATGTGTCATCCGTTGCATCTCCTTTTCTACCGTTGTCTGCCGCTGACTTCCGCCTTGGACCTTGAATTGCTACTTACTTATCCCTTCATGTTCTTGGGCGTCTATTTTTTGATGCGGCGCTGGCGGCTCGAAAGGCCTACGGCGATGTTTGGGGCGCTGTGCTTCACCTTGGGCGGTTACAGTCTGGCTTTCTACTTGTGGCTTCACGTTATTGCCACGATCGCACACACGCCGTGGCTGTTATTGTCGATTGACGTGGCCATGCGTTCAAGAAACGCACGCAAGGTGAGTTGGGCCTCTTTTTGGATTGTCATTCTCAGCGCCTCGCAGATACTCATCGGCTATCCCCAGATGATTTACATCACCGGCCTTGCGGAGGGGCTCTACGCCCTGTTCTTGCTGCCAGTGACGCCGCGCCGCCGGCGTATTCTCGTCCTGCTGGGCGCAAAGCTTCTTGCCGGCTCGGTAGCAGGCATCCAACTATTGCCGCTGATGGAGCACCTGTCGACCTCCGTGCGCGCGGTGACAAGCTACGAGTACCGGATGAGCGGCACGTCCCTTTTCCCCATCAACCTGTTCCATGTTGTGAGCCCGTATCTTTTTCACGGCCGGGACTACACAGGATCGGGCTTCGGTGGCATGTACGGCGGCGCAACGGTGACGGTGCTTGTTGCTTGGGTGGTTGTGCGTTACCGCAGATTGAGGGCCCCGCGCTTGGTGACGGCCTGCTTTCTCACGGTAATCGTCGTGGGGGTCCTGTTTTCACTGGGCAAGTATGGCTTTGTGTATCGGTACTTCTTGATGCTGCCGGTGGTCAACAAGTTCCGGGGACCCGACAAGCACCTGGCCCTGTTTCACATTGGGTGGGTTGTCATGGCGACCTTCGCTTTCAGTGAATTGGCCTCGCTGTACTACCGACGCGAGAAAGCGCCCTGGAGGGAACTTGCGCCGCTCTTCATACTGCCCCTTATCAGCCTGTTCCTTGCAGTCATCATCGTCTGGGTCCGTGTTCGCCCCGATGGTTTTGCGCTGCTGCAAGGCATGGAACCGCATATGGCCCCGAATCGCAACGTGATTTTGGGCGTCCTTATCATGGTAACCGCAGCCCTTGTGTTTGTGGCAGCGGCGCGGGGGTGGCGTTACGGACTCCTGGCGCTTGTCGTGTTTACGATGTTGGACCTTGCGGTGTTTGGACTGCGCCATAAGAGCGCGGAAGACCTTCAGGTGTTCATAGACTCGATTGACACCCCCAATGATAGCACCGAGTTCCGGTTGGTTCCGGACAGACGTCCCGTGTATTCCGTGGCCGGGCCGCTGATGAAAGGCTACAGTATGGCCATCGGGCACATGTCGATCCATCCCGAACGCTACCTGGCCTATGATGCCTTTGACAGCGCAGCGCTCCGTCTCGCGGGGGCGCGCTGGATCCGGTCTCGGCTCGGCGCGACGCGCGAGCTTGCGGCGGCCGCCGAACGAGGTGAGGAATGGGTCGAAGTGCCCGCGCCGATGCCGAGGGCGCGCCTGGTCGCGAGGGCATTGCACAGCATGGACCCCGCGAAGGACGTGCATGCGATCGACATCGAGACCACGGCCCTCGTGCGGAAGCCGTTGCAACTCGAGCGAAGCGTGGCGGGCGACGCCGAAGTCCTTGTCGACGTTCCCGGGGAAATACAGATCCGTACGACCGCGCCAGAACGTCAACTGCTTGTGACGACGGAAACGTATCACAACGGTTGGCGGGCGACTGTGGACGGTTGCGGACAAGAAACCTTGCGCGTGAATGGTGATTTCCTGGGGTGCGTCGTTGCAGCCGAAGAACATATTGTCCGGTTCAAGTTTGCCCCCCGCAGTTTTGAATGGGGAAAACGCATCACCGTGGTGGGGCTCGTTCTGACGTGTATGCTGCATTTGGCGCTTCCCCGGATTCTGCGGCGATCCGAGGGAGAAGTCTCGGAGACCATGTAGCGGCGCCACGGGAAGGCCCGGGCGGCTGCAGCGAGTGCCTTAGTACACATATCCGCGAATAGGGTGACGTTTCTACGGCTGGGCGCAGTGCTCGTACTCGGAGCGGGGCCGTCGATTACGAGCACGATTACGATGCGAGCACGGGAGGACAAGAATTGAGTGTAGTGTTCCCACAATACGTCGGGAATACCTAAGTCCGCTGCCCCCATGAGGTCGCCGGCAAATCACCTTGAGCCCGAGCGCCACATGTCGGCCTGCGGCAGAAACGCGAGATGCCTCTCGCGGCACCGGAACTGATGGTTGCCCGGGGCGGAGTGGGGGCCGCACACGCAGATGTATTCCTCCGCGGACTGGTTGAGCTGCTCCTCGAACAGGCGCCACATTTCCGGGGTCTCGAGACACAGGGCGATGGGGGTCTTGGGGCTGACGCGCGCGATCTCGTCGATGAGATGCTGATAGATGGCCGCACGCGCCTCGTGGGGGATCGGGCCGGTTCGCTTGCCCTCGAGGAACGGGGCCGCGGCGCGCATGGCGTCGACGTAGATCGGGTCCCATAGCGAAAGGTCAAGACAGCGCTCGGCGACTTGAAAGTCCATCCAGCCGAACATGCACAGCGCGCAGACGTCCGGATGGGTCTTGGAGAAGATGAGCTCGATCAGCTCGGTGTACTCGTCGCGCCAGTTCTTGACCGGCATGATGGGGGAGAGTCGGAAGCGCACCCGGTAGCCGGCTTGCTCACACTGGCGCATGGCGTCTACCCGTGCGTCCCAGGGTGCGGTGAGGGGCTCGAGCGCCACGCTCTGCGTGCGCGGACTCAGGCTCCATTGTACGATTGTGTGGCCCTGATGGTCGTAGTCGAGCATGAAGTCCACGTTGTCGCTCTTGCCGGTGTACAGCAACAGGTAGTGCTCGCGCTGCTTCGCGAACACCTCGACCATGGGGCGCACCGCATCGTACTCGGGCTCGAAGCAGTTGACGTCGGTTACGTTGTCCCACTTCCAGATGGTCTGGGGCGGGTTCAGGCGGGCAATCTCGCGTGCGGTGAAGTCCGCCAGGTCCTCGATGTTGACGCGGATGTTGATCACGTTGCCCAACCAGCAGTATGCGCAACGGAAGGGGCAGCCGGTGACGCTGTGGAGCTGCCAGGCCGGCTGGCATATCGAGTGCATCCGCTTGCGCCACTCCGGCGTCCCATCGCCGCGGTACATCCACCCGACGCCTTCGGCAAGGTGGTTGACGCGGAGGTTGGGATACTGTTGCGCGCGCGCCTTCTTCTCCTCGGCAGATAGAGGCCCCGGGAAGAGCGTGAATACTACGTCGGGGTCGCGGGGTGCATCGCGCTCGCCCCAGCGGGTGTTCGTCTCCCATCCTCGCTCGGCAACGATCCGGTTGAGGTTCGCATCGTCCACGTTGCGCACGACCTCGCCGGGGCTCATCGCGGCGATCATGCGCTCGGCCCGCTCGCGACCCCGGGGGTCGTTCTCGACGGAGTCGGTCACGTAGACGGCTTGAGGACTCAACTTCGGCTTCACGGCTGTCTCCTCAGTTGCCGGGGTCCAACTGGAGCGTGGCGGAACCGAACGCAGTAATCAAGTATGGCGTCCCCAGAATACCAGCGGACGCCAGCTGAGAACCGCGGGAAGAATCTGTTGCATATTGCAGCGCTTTGTTGTATACTTGCAACACATTAGACCATGGAGGTTTCATCATGACGACTGCCGTACGGGTTTCCGACAAGTTGGTGAAGGAAGCCAGGCTTGTCAGCGCCGTTGACAATCGTTCCGTGACCGGCCAGATCGAACACTGGGCCAAGATCGGGAAGTGCGCCGAAGACAACCCGGACCTGAGCTACAGCCTGATCAAGGAAATGCTGATCGGTATTGAGGAGCTTGAACAGGGCGAGTCCTCAGAATACCAGTTTGGCTGAGCACCGATGAAGATCATCCAATCACGTTCCTTTGAGAAGAAGGTCCGTCGTTTCCGGAAGCAAGAGAAGAGGATACTTGATCAACACATACGGAAGATTCTGAAGAACCCCACGATCGGACAGGAAAAGAAGGGGGAACTGCGCGGCGTGTTTGTCCACAAGTTCAAGATCCGCGCGACACAGTATCTCTTGTCCTACCGGTTCACGGCGGACACCCTTGAACTGATTATGATTGGACCGCACGAGAACTACTATATAGGCGCGCATAATTAAAAGGGAATAGTGTTCACGAAAAAGGACGAAGATAACCCGTGATCTGTTGGGGGCTCCGCTGGATACTTCGGAATACACGGGTTAGGGTGTTCATGAGTTCT
>Ga0114930_10004085_pt1 | contig 12475 bp, 9 predicted proteins | sample AnhtaG_FD_87300 | JGI IMG/M metagenome (GOLD analysis project Ga0114930, IMG submission 87300) | Deep subsurface microbial communities from Anholt, Denmark to uncover new lineages of life (NeLLi) - Anholt_01485 metaG | ecosystem: Environmental > Aquatic > Marine > Oceanic > Sediment | place... | reverse complement strand
TATAATTATGATTAATTCTCCAAATACCAATGATGAATTTGGCACTCTTGCTCCAGCATACGAAATTTCCATCAATGATCCACATTTAGATAAAATTTGGTATACGCTAGATGGAGGTCTTACTAATATTACAACTGCAAGTGTATCAGGACCAATAAATGAAGCTATTTGGGAAGGGATTTCAGAAGGTCCTGTAACTATAAGATTTTATGCTAACGATACATTAGGAAACATCGATTATAACGAAGTTACTGTAATAAAATCTGTACCAGCTAAAGACTCAGACAATTTTTGGAACGATTTGATGCAACAAGGACTATTAATCCCTATAGTTGGAGCTGTTGTAGGAGGTATAATTGGGATAGCTTTTTTCATTATTAAGAGGAAGTTAAAGAAAAAGGGAGAGAAAGTTGGGGTGGCTGCATAACTTAAAGTCATAAAATCCTTTTTTTTATATATCTTTTATTTTTTATTTATGAATTTTTTTTTTTTTTATTTTATTTTCCTTAATTGTAAATTTAACGTTTTATTTTTATTAAAATTCCTTTGAAAAAATTAAGTCTTCACTATGAAATCTAAAACCATTTTCCAGAGGAAAAATAAAAAAAAAAGGGATTTATCTTGATTTGTTTTTTTAGTTTTGAGTTACTTAAGAAATCTTGCTCAGATCAAACCTTTTCAGTATAAAGCTTGAAGTTTACATGGCCTATTCCTCCACCTTCCAGCCCTGGATCCAAACATCCAGCGATTCCAGCAAAGATCGAGTCATTAAGTTCATCTATATCGTCAACGTTTTTGCTATAAAGTTCTATACCGCGTTCCCAAGCCTGTTGCACAGAAATAAGCACAGGAATGAGTGCCCTAGGACAAAGAGGACAAGTGGATTCCTTCGCGTTTAAGAACGGGTTAAATACAATCTTGTCTCCTACCTTGATTTGCGCGAAGCAGTATTTGGAAGATGTAACCTCAGCTATGAGCTTATATCCCATCGATTTTGCTGCATTTGCAAATATCTTCTCTATATTCCGTGGAACCTTAGCCAAGTCTTCATCAGTTACACCTACTACATTTTTTAACACGTTTTTAGCTATTTCATCCATATTTTTCACCCCCTTTAAAGATCATAGTAGATCTCATTAGGATTCAATTTAAGATTAATGAACAATTATTTTTATATTTAAGGGGAAATATGAAGTTGTTTTAAATTTTTACTCACTCAAGTGATTAAGGATTAAAGAGTTGGTAGAATATTTTCCTTTTCGAGTTTTATGGAAAGGTAAATTCAGAGTCTGATATCAATGAGAAATACTTAAGAGTTAAAGCGAATTTACTGGAAGAATTTAAAAAAAAAGGATTTCTTACTCTTAAGACACCGAAATTAGAATCACTAAAGTTAGGATTTTATTAGATCTGTTCTTTTTAATAATTCTTCTGTAGAATAAACAGTTATTTTGGCTTGACCTTGTTTTAATTTTTTATCATTTGACCAGATATTAGATTTTAGTGCGATTGCACAAGCTAGATATATAGAATCTTTCGGATCGGGAGAAATCTTATCAGCTTCATCTATGAATGGTATTATTTCTTTTTTTGGAATAATAAATATTTGATCTTTTAGTAATTCTAAAAAGAGGTTAAATTCTTCCTCATTACGATGAGTTTTTCTAAGAATCAGATCTTTGTATTTAGCAAATTCAGTTAATAAAAATTCGGGTGCAAAAAGTTGTAATCTATCACTAATCAAGAGCTCCGCAGTCGATCCCTCCTTTATTAGAGCAGCAAAGAGGACATTTGCATCCACAATTAATTTCATTTTTACTCGCTCTTATATCGTTTTAATAAGAGTTCGCTTATCTCTCTTCCAAGATTTAAAGCATCATCAGGAGATATTTCACTATCCATTCGAAAACCTTTTAAAAAGTTTAATTGTGCAATCTTTTTTTTAATGGAATCTCTTGCTACTTCCGACCAATTGATCTCTGGGAATTTTTCCATCATTTTTTTCAATTCGTTAGGAATTGATAAGGTTAAATTTGCCATTGTGATAATTTAATGTTATTTTTAAGTATTATGTGAGTATATGTGAGTACACATATTAATATTTATCTACCTATCATCTCTTAACGGAAAGGTAAATTCAGAGTCTGATTTCAATGAAAATTCTATGGAAAAACTAAACAAAAACCATGTACTCAATAAAATATCTATTTTTTCGCGAGCTCACATCCGACGATATCAACTTATGGTCCATTTTAGTTCTTCTTCAATTTCTTTTGAGTCTTTAAGTTCCTTTCTTCTCCTGAACAGTATTAGTTTTCAAAAAATAGATATGGAAGATGTATATGTTGTAGTAGTGGAAGGAGTATGTTCATGAGCAAAGATTTTATCTTTATTATAAAATTAAGCGATATTTCAGAAATCTTAAATTATTTCGATTCAATTAAGAAATAAATTTTACCTTTAAAATTAACGATTTAATTGTTGAAGTGAAGATAATGAATCAAGCAAACACCCCTTATGATATTTTAATAAAAATAGTTAAAGAAAAACATAAACTGCTCCCAACAATTATGGAAGAAAAGGGGATTGACTGTTGGTTAATATTTGTACGTGAAACTTCCGTCAATCCTGATCCTATTATGAATCAAATAATTGGTGGCGATATTGTTTGGCAATCTGCTTTTATCTTCGCATTTAAAGGAGATAAATTTACCAAAACGGCAATTGTTGGCAATTTTGATGCTCCAGCTGAGGAAAGTAAAGGCATCTGGGATACCGTCATCCCCTATAAAGAAGGAATTAGCGCTCCATTGAAGGAACTTTTCCGTGAAATAAATCCATCTAAGATTGCACTAAATTATTCAAAGGATAGTGTAGTTTCAGATGGGCTCTCTCATGGAATGTATCTTAAATTAACTTCAATTTTATATGATAAAAAGGATCTTTTTGTAAGTGCTTATCCAATTATTCAAGCACTTCGAGGACGAAAAATAAAGAAAGAAATTGAGCTAGTTACAAAAGCCTGTGAGATTACAGAAGAGATCAATCGAAAAATGACCAAGTTGATAAAAATTGGAATGAGTGAGACAGAAATCCAAAAAATGTTCCATAAAGAGATGGATAAATATGGTTTAATTGAAGCTTGGCAGCGTGTTTCTTGCCCCGCAGTAGACGCTGGCCCAGATAAAGAATTTGGTCATGTTAGTCCGCTCCCTAATTTCAAAACAAAGAAGGGGCATACTTTACATAATGATTTTGGAGTAAAGTTCAATGGATATTGTTCAGACTTGCAAAGAATGTGGTTTTTCGGTTCTGAAGATGAAATTCCAGAAAAACTCAAACATGCTTTTGAAACCGTCTATAACGCAATTTCGAAAGCTGCAGAATACATCAAACCAAGTGTTACAGGATTTTCTATAGATAAAATAGCTCGTGACTATGTGAAATCTCAAGGTTATGAAGAGTATGCTCATGCGTTAGGACATCAAATAGGCACTAATGCTCATGATGGTGGTGTCTTGCTTGGTCCACTTTGGGAACGTTATGGTGACATCCCTAAGGGAATCGTGGAAGAAGGCAATATCTTTACTCTTGAATTATATGTTAAGACTAAAAACTATGGAATGGTCTCCTTGGAAGAAAATGTCGTTGTAACTAAGGATGGTTGTCGATTCTTAGTCCCGAGGTGCGGGAAATTCATTACAATAGAAGAAACCTAATCAATTGATTTTCATCGACTGTTTTCGCCTTATTGAAAGCAAAAATTATGACAGAGATAATCGAAAAGAAAAGTCAATTGATCGGAAAGAATCGCAAAGAGATATACCAAGAAATAAAGGGGCATAATACTGATATATCAACTGGTTTGCATATTTTGGAAGATCTGGGATATATTGAAAACATGGATGAAAAAGGAAAAGAATTCATATGGATTCTGGGGCACAATTTTGAAGTATAATTTTTTTATAGTAACCAAAGAGAAATTATACTTTGATCTCTGGGGCGGAATGATTTAATAATTCCAGATTTACAATCTAACACGGATAATGATAACTTCAGAATAACCGAAACGATTAAAAAAACTTCATTAATTCACAGACCACCTCAGTTACCGCGTTTTTAAATAAGAATGCTTTTTGAGGGGAAAAGCGAAGAGGGGGTATGATTATACCACAGTTATCATGCTTTAGTGAATCCTAAATTAAGCGGATATAATAATATATGATACAAATTAAAAAAGAATCATATATCTAACTGAAATCAAATTCTGATAAATAATCTAACATAATAATTATAGGTAATAGAAATCTACGTTTCTTAAAGTTTCAATTAGGACATTAGAATGTTAAAAAATCCTTATTTAAATTCAAAGTATTTTAATATAATACACAAGAAATTGAATAGTACTATTTATTTCAAATAATTGCTATAGCTTGGAAGATAAGAACTAAAATATAATTAACTCAACTTTTCTTTTTCTCTTTAATCTGATATAAAAATATTATAAATAAAAATCTCATACAAAAAAACCAATAATTATGTTACCCCAATCAATTCCGTGATAATAAATAAATCTCCAAATTGCATCCCACATATTGTATTTAATCGTATAAGATTCGTAGGGTTTTAGATCTCTTAAACTTTCGACACCAAATTTTTCTTCAAATGCCCCCCAGCTAAAGAAATAAATTCTTTTTTTATTGAAATGGCTACATATTGTTATGTCGGTAATCATTTCATTCCATTCATATCCAGATTTAAAACTTCCTAACATTACTTCGCCATCATAATAACTAATTGTATCATACATTTCAAAATCGGTAAATCTTCTATATCCTCCGCCGGCAGAAATTCTATAATGCATAAAGATTTCCGAATCCCAATTTAATTTCAAATGATATATGTTACCAAAAGCCGTGTCTATATAACATCCAAATTCTAAATTTTTAACAATTCCTATGGTTTTATCGTCTTTATGAACTTCATTGATTAATTTTTGATATCCAAGAGTCGCATTTTCAATCTCTTTGATAGAAGGAAACCTACTTACTAAAAATGGAATAACCTCATACCATTCTAAATCAATGAATTTGTCTACCGTGCTCATATATGCCTCGGCGTCAATATAAAATCCTGACAAATTGTTAAAAAAATCCAAAGTTCTTACATAATAATAGGTTTCAAGTACACTTTGATGGTTGTCAATATTAGGAAAATCCATATACCCAACAAGACTAAGATAAATTTTGACTTCATTATCTATTAAATTTTGAATTTTATCCTTATGGGTTTGATTGAAATCATCTATATTTACCGGAATTATAAGATCAATATCTAATTCATTAAAAATATCAATAGTTTCTTGTTTTGAAGGTATATTGTCAACTTTACACCAAAAAGTATATTTTGGATTCGTTTTACTATTTATTTTGATTGGAAGTTCGTAAAATAGAAACGGAACTCCTATAAATAACCAAACAAGATAAAATCCGATGATTCTTTTTTTCCATTTTTTCTCTAGAAATGTACTAGATAAAGAAACTATAAAAGGAAGGCAATAGACAGGTTGGAGTAAAAAAGCCTCAGGATAGAAATGCTTGCTTAGAGTAAGAAAGAACAAATATTCCAAATAAATTAAAAGGATAAAGTTGAATAAAAAACCTAATTTGAAAAATTTTCTCTTTTTAATTTCTTCTACTGATTTTGTTGGAAGGCGGGAAACTCCCACCATAGTAACAAAAAGGAATCCCGTAGTAATAATGATGATTGGAGTGACAATGAATACGGGAATACCCGGAATAAAATTCAAGATTAAAGCAATAGTATAAAAACTCGAAAATAAAATAAAAAACAATCTTGCAAATGCGATCTTTTTCCGATCTTTCTCTAAGTCATCATGTTTTGATTTAGTCAGGTTATTCGTCATTTTTCGAACCTCTATAGTATTTCTCAAATAATACATGAATTTTAAACTTTTATAATTTAAAAGGTGGCTCCTGCCAATGAGACCTAAGTACAAGGTCGTAAATACAATAGGGGGAGGAGTAAATTAGAGTGTACCTACGTACACTACCAAAAGACAAAAATCCAGGGTGTAAGCAATTTTGCCATCAAGAAAATATTCTTCCACGCTTTTTCACAAATTCTTCCTTTCCATGAACTTTTTCATCATATTCTCTTTCTCTTGCATTTATCAATAAAAGGACACTCATAATTAGAAAGAGAGAAAAGAACAAATAATTAGCATTCTTGAAGAGGATATAAAAAAAATTGTTAATTCCATTTAGAAAAGGGATTAGAGATTCAAAGATTTCACTGAAATCAAATTCTGAGAAATAAACAAACATATTTAGGTAAGGGTTCAATCGAATCTTCTGATAATTTTGATTAGAACATAAGAATATCCGAGATTCAATATTTAAATTCAAAGTATTTTAATGAGAATATATGTTAAAGATTCCTGAATGGTAAATTCAAAGTCTGATTTCAATGAAAATTCAGTTTTATAAATCTAATAATAAAAAAATATATGACAACTTATTGTCCTATTTATAAATATCGAATGAATCGGTGAATGACTATTATTTTAAATCGGTTGAAAGTGAGTGGTAGATTCAGAACTAATTGTTATCTTTATGGGGATGAAAGTACAAAAGAGGTTGTTATTATTGATCCCGGGATTGATTCAAACAATGTTAAAAGCGTTATTAGTAGAGAAGGATATAAACCAGTTTATTTAATAGGTACACATGCACACCATGACCATATTCAATGCGCCATTGATATCATGGATTATTTTAATATTCCATTATTGATCAAAAATTTTGGGAAAAGAAAAGTTGAAAATATTAATTTCATTAAAGAAAATGATGTAATCGAAATAGGAGCAGAGCGTCTTCATGTAATTGAAACACCAGGTCACACAAAAAATGACGTAATGCTGATAGATTACAAAAACAGGCTTATATTTACCGGAGATACTCTATTGCGCGGCAGAATCCCAAGGCAGCTTACAAATTATAATAATTTGATGGCTAGTATTAGAAAAATATTATATTATCCTAAAATTTCGGATGAGTTCAAAATATATCCAGGTCACGGTGGTCATTCTACAATAGGCAAAGAAAGGTTGAATTACTAAGATTTTGATATTTTCAAATTTTGTTAAATTTTGTCCCTGGTATGATGTAAATTAAAACCAATTTTTAATTTATTTTTTCTTTCTATTTTTCTTTAATCGATTTCTAACTAATTTTTATGAATCAAGAGTTATTCTAATAGGGTTATAATAGTTGATTTTTTAGAAAAGATTTAAATAAAAATTATACTTAAAAGTATATGCGTACAATTCACTTATGTACCATAATATAAAATTAAGTTAATTGGGTGAAATATTTGAAAAATCATACAAATAAAATTATGGTTTTAAGCATTTTTCTTTTATTCTTATTTAGTGTTCATTTCTGTTTTGTTTTTGACAGAAATTATAAATCTGCAGTTAATTATCAAAAAAATTCTCCATTAAAAACTAATGATCAATCTATTACAATTACTACACCTGAAAATAAAGTTTATTCTGAAGCTAAGGAAGGATATTTTCTAGCATCCTATGGTTTTGAGAATGAAATAGCTGGTACCGTTCATGCACAGGGGTGGGTTGGAGAAAGTAATTCGAAGGGATGGACTAGAATTGAAGATGAAGTAGATGGTCATAAAAAAGTATATAGATTATATGATTGGTCGGGAGATGATTTTTCAACAATTACTCATACATTTCAGAATAGAAGTTCAGGGACCATAGAATTTTGGTGGCGTAGAACAAGACTCGATTGCGGGGGTTATATATATCTAAGAAATTCGGATGATCAAAATGTTATTGTTATTAATGCAGATTTTGATGGAACAGGTCAATGGCAGTACCAAAATGAGTCAGGAACACATCGTTTTCTGCAAAGTAGTTATATGAACATTGACACCTGGGTTCATGTAAGGATTGATTTTGAGCTCTCTGGTGCTAATTATACAGGATTAGTTAAAGATTCTTTAAGGCTGACTGTTGATGGTGAGGAAGGATTAGGTTATACTTTTGCTAATAAAAATAATATTAGTAAAATAATTCTTGCCACTCGATGGGGTGGTTATACACATAGCTTCTATGTTGATGCTGTTGGAGTATCATGGGATTCTAATTATACAATCGGAGAAAACCGTAAAGAAGGATTATTATTAAGTTTTTCCTCACCCTTCGACTTAGATTGGATTAGATATTCATTGGATGGGAAATCAAATACAACAATTTTGGGCAATACAACTATTATGATGCCCAAGTATGGGTTACATACTATTCAAGTGTTTGCTAATGATACTTTTGGAGCTCTACACCAATCTAATGTTAGACAATTTACTATAAGCCCTATAAATATAATCACACCAGAAAATAGGACATATTTTAAACCAATGGTGGGCTATTATCCGGCAACATATGGATTTGAGAATGATCAAGATGGGGGGATTCCAGAGGAGTGGGAGGACCACTCGGGGGCGCATCCTATTATAACTGAAGTTATTCCAGAATTTAATGGTCATAAAAAGGTTTTGCGAGGGTATGATGGAGGAACAGGGGCATTTCACTTACGTAATTATATTTATAAATCTTTTGGGACCGTAGAATGGTGGTGGGCTCTTTCAGATGTGTCAACAAAAGAGCAACAAATGATATTTTTAAACAACTCAGATAATGTTATATGCGGAGTAAGAATGAGAAATTCACACTTGGATTTTTGGGATAATAATGGATGGATAATTAATACTTCAATCACAACTAGTGATGATGTGTGGTATCATTGTAGGATTGATTTTGAACTAACTACAAGCAGTTATCTGGGTTTAGGGCAAGGTAGATATCGATGTTACTTTAATGAAACGAATTTTGGAGAGTTTACGTGCGGAGCCTTAAATGAAGTTAATTATATAAGGTTTTATAGTGGATATCCTGAAAGTGATGTTTATGGATATCTTGATGCAGTTGGTTATTCATGGGACCCAAATTATAGTATTGGGGATAACCTGAATGATGGATTATTATTAAGTTTTGAAACTAGTACTACCATCGACTGGAAAGTTTTTTCGCTAGATAATCAACCCAACAGAACTATTTTAGGTAACACAACTTTAGTTAAACCTGATGATGGGCTTCATTCAGTACAAATATTTGGTAATGATTCTCTTGGGGATATATATGAATCGGAAATCAAATATTTCACTTTAAATTCTTATGCAATGGAAATAATATCACCTGAAAATAAAACATACTCAGAAAGGATGTGGGGATATTATCCAGGAACATATGGTTTTGAGGAATGTGCTGATGGATTACTTCCTACTGGATGGTCTTATTATCGTTGGCAACATGGTAGTGCACAAGTTGTACCCTCAAAGATAGATGTAGATGGTATAGAACATAAAAAAGTTCTTGGTTGTTTTGACAGTGTTTCCGGTGATAGATATATTACAGTAACTGGACTTTTTAATCAAAATCGAACGTCTGGAACCTGTGAGTTTTGGATGTTACATAATAATTTTCAACCAGAATATGCCTTGCATTTTGGATTTAGAAATACAGCTAATCAATATACCGTTTATTTACAAGATTATTTAAATAGATTCAGATATTATAACGGAACTCAAATACTTCATACAGGAGTAACATTTGTGTCAAATAAATGGTACAGGATTTCGGTAGATTTTTCTGATGATGGTTCATATGCTAATTTATCTGCTCATCAGTATCGGTTCAGAATATACGATTCTGATGGAAAAGATTTATTATATACTTCGTCAAATGTAAACTTTCAGAACAATGGAGCAAGTAAAGATTTTCACCTAAGAACTGAAATTCTTTCTTCTTCAACTGTTTATTTTGATGCTATAGGATACTCTTGGGATCCAAAATATAATTTAGGAGATAATGTTAATGAAGGATTAATACTTAGTTATGAATCATTAATAGAATTAGATAAGGTTTATTATTCTTTAGATGGTGGAGAAAAACTTCTAATTTATGGAAATGCGACAATCTCATTTCCAGATTACGAATCACACTCTATTCAGTTATTTGGGAAAGATTCTACAGGATATGTTTATAAATCTCGTATTAAACAGTTTAATATAATTCCAATTGAAATCACTTCGCCAGAAAATAAATTATATACCAAACCTATGAGTGGATATTATTACGCTTCAAATTCTTTTGACGATCCATCTTTACCGGTTGGTTCCGGTGCCGCTGGTGCTCAACTTTTGGATGAATATTTAGGACATAAGAATATAGTCAAGATGGAAGATAAATGGAATAATAATTATTGTTTGCTTAGTTATAAATTTACCCAAATTGATCAAAATGATGGTACAATCGAATTTTGGTGGGCTACAAATGAAACCTATATGTTTGGCTGGGGAGGGATTTACATTGAAAATGTGGGTGCAACTTTAGGATATCTTCGTTTCGTTGAAGGAAGATTTTGGTTGGGCAATGATTTGACAACTGAAGTCCATCCTGTTGAAATACAGAATAACAAATGGTACCATATTCGAATTGACTGGAGCAGATTCGGAGGTTACCAAGGATTAGGTGCTCGGAAGTATAAGGTAACTATAGATGGTGTAGAAAGCACTAATTTAACCTTTTATAATAATCAAGATATAGGTGCTTCATTTTTGAATATTCAGACAGGATATACTGATTTCGATAATGTGTGGTATATAGATGCTCTTGGGATAGGGGCAGATCTTAATTATGAAATCGGTGATAACTTGAAACAAGGATTATATCTTAACTATACCACATCAGTATATTTCAATTGGACAGGATTTTCTCTTGATGGTCAAAAAAATGAAACAATTTTTGGATTTACTACAATAAAAATGCCTGAGGATGGTATACATACCATTCAGATGTTCTTGAATGATTCTATCGGAAACATATATCAATCTGAAATCATGTATTTTTTAATAGATCTAAGTTCACCAGATATAGTTCTAAAATTTCCGCATCAAAATCAGTTTTTTGGGGAGTCAGCTCCAATTTTCAATATTTCCGTTGTCGATCCCCATTTAAATTGCACTTGGTATACTATTGACAATGGTCAAACTAATATAACATTTAACGGTTTAACGGGAACTATTGATCAAGAAGCTTGGAATGAGATACCAAATGGTACAACAACACTAAGGTTTTATGCGAATGATACAGGAGGTTATATTGGACTTTCAGAAGTAATTATTAGAAAAGATTTAATTGCGCCAATTTCATCAATATCTTTTAGTCCTCATATTGAGAAGAATCTGGTAAACAAATCAACGTTATTCCTAATATTAGCTGATGATGATTTGGGCTCTGGTGTGCTTAAAATTAAATATAAAATTAACACATCTACTAGTGATTCAATTTGGTTTGATTACGATACTCCATTTGACCTTTCAAATTACACTTCTGGAGATTATCTTATCACTTTTAAAGCTATTGATATGGTAGGTAATACAGAAAAAGCAAATTCTATTTTAGTTAGATTAGTAAAGTTAACTGCAACCGGACAACTCAATCCAATATTAATAACTATCATATCAACATCTCTTGCGGGTGTTGCTGGATTTGCAGGAGGAGTAGGAATGACAATATTTTTTCTTAAAAGAAAAAAGAGGAACTCAGAAACATCAAACTTCCTGAGCTAAGATTTTTAATTTATTTTTTCTTTCTATTTTTCTTTTAATTTTTTAATGATATTACTGAAAGGTAAATTCAGAGTCTGATTTCATTCTGTTATCGTCAAAATCTTAAATAATATATAATATATAGTAAAAAAAAATTAATGTAGATATTCTGTCTTGACACCCGATATTAGTGCTAATATTATTATAAATGCTAATGTCAAATTAAAACAGCTTTACCAAAAAAAAAAGCAAGGTATGAATTATTTATGGTAAAATATAACCATTGTGAGAAATGTAAAAGTATATATAATACTGAACGCTGGATAGGTGAGGTACATTCATATAACGGAATTTGTCCTTCATGCTTGGAAGGAGAACAACAAGAAAATCAACAGCAGCAAGAAAGTGCAAAGGATTACATGGTAAATGACTATGATATAGAACATGCCGAAAGAACGAAAGATATTCATGAAAGCACCCAAACTACACCAATAGAAATAGAAAAAAGTTTTCTCTCAAGTTTAGAACAGAGGGCTAATGATGTTTTATCTAGTAGTGGTTCAGTGGATGTTCTAATTAAGGAAATAAAAGATGGACTTGTAGAGAAAGCGAAAGAAAGGATTGGAGAGATATTTCAAAGTTTTGATGTAGGTAAAATTGACGCTCAAAAAGTTGTTGATTATGTTGTAAACACATGTGATTATTTAAGTGAATATAAAGGCTATATGGATTGCGTAGTTAAAAAACTACAGGATAAACCCAAAAT
>Ga0114930_10004084_pt1 | contig 12476 bp, 13 predicted proteins | sample AnhtaG_FD_87300 | JGI IMG/M metagenome (GOLD analysis project Ga0114930, IMG submission 87300) | Deep subsurface microbial communities from Anholt, Denmark to uncover new lineages of life (NeLLi) - Anholt_01485 metaG | ecosystem: Environmental > Aquatic > Marine > Oceanic > Sediment | place... | reverse complement strand
TGGAATCGTGCCTCAGGGAAGGCGACACGCTGGCCAGGCTGGGCGGCGACGAATTCGCCATCCTGGTGGGCCAGGCCGAAGGGCTCGACCACGCCATGGCGATCGCGGAGCGCGTGGGCGCCTTGGCGGCCACCCCCGTGGTGCTGGACGGCCAGGAGATCTTCGTGACCATGTGCATCGGCATCGCGGTGGCCGGCCAGCGCGTGCGCGGGGCCGACGACCTGGTGCGCGACGCGTTCCTGGCGCTCTACCGCGCCAAGGCGCTGGGCACCGGGCGCGTGGAGATGTTCGACCAGGGCCTGCACGCCCGGGCCGTGAAGCGCCTGAAGCTGGAATCCGACCTGCGCCGGGCGCTGGAGCGCGACGAAATCGAGGCCTACTACCAGCCGATCGTGGCGTTGGACAGCGGCCGGATCGTCGGCTTCGAGGCGCTGGCGCGCTGGGTGCGCGGCGAGCGCGGCCCGGTTTCGCCGGCCGAGTTCATTCCCGCCGCCGAGGACACCGGCATGATCGTCGAGATCGGCCGGCGCATCACCGCGGCCGCCGCGGCGCAGCTGGTGGACTGGCAGAAGCGGGGCCTGACCGGGCCCGAGACCTCGGTCAACGTCAACGTCTCGGCCAAGCAGTTCTCGCAGACCGACCTTGCCGCCGAGGTGCGCGGCGTGCTCGGGCGCACGGGGCTCGAGCCGCGCCGCCTGAAGCTGGAGCTCACCGAAAGCGCGATCATGGAGAACCCGGAGCTCGCGCGCACCACCCTGATGCAATTGCGCGAAGTGGGCGTGCGGCTGTGCGTGGACGACTTCGGCACCGGCTATTCGTCGCTCAGCTACCTGCACCGTTTCCCGATCGACACGCTGAAGATCGAGCGCAGCTTCGTCGCGCGCATCGCCGACCGGCAGTCCGAGCGCCTGCTGATCGAGACCATCGTCAAGCTGGGCCTGGCGCTGGGGCTGGAAGTGGTGGCCGAGGGGATCGAGACCGACGAGCAGCGCCGCCAGCTCTTGGCGCTGAACTGCACGCTGGGCCAGGGCTACCTGTTCTCCCCGCCGGTGCCCGCCGCCGACGCGGCCAAGCTCCTGACCGACGCGCGCAAGGGCATGCCGTTGATTTCAAAGAACAATCCCAAGAACCGGGGAGTGACGCCCGTCACTGCCTGAGCTTCCGCCGCCCCCTAGAGTCGCGGACAACGCCAACTATGGGGGTTGGTATGACCAAGAAGACCAAGCGCCACATGGCCTACTTGCTGGCCGCCGAGGTCTCGATGATCGTCATCGGCGGAGTCAGCCTCGCGTGGCTGGGCGCCGACATCGTGGTGCGCGCGCTGCGCATCACGCTCATCGGCGACTCGGTCTAGCGTGCAAGCGAAACGCCGGTCCCGGCTCGGGGCGAACGCCCCCGGCCGGGTCCGGCGTTGCCGTTTCCGCGCGCCGCCCGCGGCCTACGGCACGACGTAGTAGTACGAGGGCGCGTAGTAGTAGGGCGGGTAGTAGTACGGCGCCGGCCGGTACACGACCGGCGGCGGCGCGTAGTAGTACGGCGGGTACCAGGGCCGGCCCCAGCCCCAATACGGCCGATGGTGGCGATAGTAGTAGTGGTGGTAATGCGCTTGCTCGATGCCGGCGGGCGCCGGACCGTCGAGCTTGCCGGGCGCAACCGGCGCGGCCGCGAACGCCGCGGCCGAAGCGCCGATCGCCAAAGCGGCCGCAAGGCCGGAGGCGGCCGAAACCATCCTCATCCGCATATCGCCCTCCCTGGGACAGCAGACCTAACGCTGGGCAGCGAATTTTCCGATGCTCGACGCTAGGCGCGCGAAGCTGAACCGCGGATGAACGCGGCGCGGCAAAGCCTGGACGAAATGCGGCGAATTTCGGGCGGCGGCTGCGCGCCAAGCGGCGTCAGCCGCGCATGCTTCGGATCAGCACCAGCGACGGCGAATTCTTGGTCTGCCCGCGCATCTTGCTGACCAGCCCGGACAGGCCGGCCTTGGACAGCCAATCCGAGAACTGGTTCGAGAAGTGCGTCACCATGCTGTAGCCGTCGACCGTGATGTCGATGATCTTCAGGCCGTCCTTCGTGCCGCGCACGCGCCAGCCGGTGTTGAGCGTTTCGGCGCCGTCGGGGACGACGGTCGTGTTCACGATCACGTCCCCGTTCGGCAGCGGGCGCGCTTCGACGATGGAATACGAGCGGATCGGCAGCGCGCCGAATTTCTCGATCGCCAGGTCGATGATGTAGGCCGAGAACAGCGTCGAGAACTCGCGGAATTCCTGGCCGTCGGGCTTGCGGCCGTAGCGGCCGAGCGTATGCATCGACACGATGTCGAAATCGATGCCTTCGAGCAGGATGCGGCCCAGCTCGGCCCCGCGCTTGTCGGCCGGCAGGTCGCGCGCCTGCAACACGCCGAGCGTGCGCGCGCCCAGCTTGTCGATGAAGGCCCGCGCCAAGTCGGGCGTAAGCGCCGCCGCCTTCTGCTGGCTGTAGGCCGGTCCCGCGAACGGGACCAGCGCGAGAATTACAAGGGCCTGGAGAAATCGCCGCGTCATGCTTCGTCCTTCAGGGGACCCGGCTTCACCCGGGCCGTCGGCCGCGCACCTGCGGCGGCCCTGCGATCCCGCTCCGGCGCCTGCCGCGCCGGACCGCCCCTCGGATCACTTCATCGCTTGCTGCACCGCCGGCATGGCCTTGGAATTCGACGTCAGGTCCTTGAGCCGCTGGATCAGGCCGCCCACGGTGCTCACGCCCGCGCGCTGGAACTCGCCCTGGTAGTGGATCGACAGGCTGTAGCCCTCGATCTCCATGTCGTTGATGCGCGGCGCGCCGTTGGTGTTGCGCACGCGCCAATCGACCGAGATCGGCTTGTCGCCGCTGCGGTTGATCGCGGTGTTCACCTTCACGTCGCCGTTCGGCTGCTGCCGCACCGCGCCGACGCCGAACCCGGTGATGTGGATGCTGCCGAACTTCTCGATCGCCACGTCGATGACGTAGGCCGCGAACAGCCGCGTGAATTCCTTCTTGTCCGCCGGCGTGACGGTGCGCGCCATCTTGCCGAGCGTGGACAGCGCCAGCGCCTCGAAGTCCAGCGCCTCGATCATGATGCGCGTGAACTCGTTGTTGCGCTGCCCGACGTTGCCCTGCTTTTCCAGCGTGGCCACGGTGCGGGTGCCCATCTCGGTGATGAACTTCTTGGCCGCCTCCGGCGCGACGCCTTGCGCGCTTGCCCCGGTCGCGTAGCCGCCCAGCGCCAGGCCGACAATGGCCGCCGCCGCGAAGATCCTGCCCATTGCTCCCGCTTTCATCGCCGCCGCCCCGTTCTGCTAGGTGTTTCTGCCCCGCGAATACGTATAGCGAACAGGTTGTATTTGGCGCAAATGGATTTAGGGCGCCCAGCCTGACGCATCCCCCCGCAGCACGAGGACCGGCTCGATTCGCGGGCTTTCCGGCCGACCCGGGGCCGATTCCTGTTGCCGCGCTGCCACGGCGGTCGGCGGAGTGGTCCGTGAACCGGGGAAAGCCGTTGACGGAAGGGCCTTCCCGGGAGGGACAATGCGCCCATCGTACGCGCAAGTACACCGGGTTGCTCGGGGGGGCAGGGAGCAGTCGACAATGGGGCGGTGCGCGCCGTTTACGAGCGTCGTGCTCGCAACATTGTCGGCTGCCATCCTGTCAAGCGGCGCGGCGCAAGCCGCGGAGGGGGCTGCATCCAGCGGCCCCTATTTTCGCGTCTTCGGCGGCTATTCGCTGATCGACGAGCCCAGCATCCAGGGCGTCAACATCACCAACGGCTCGACCGGCAACGGCACCGGCCGCGGCTCGATGCAGACCGATGGCGGGCCTTGGGGCGGCGGCGCCGGCGGCTACCGCTGGGGGCCGCTGCGCCTTGAAGCCATGGGCAGCTACGAAACCCACAGCCTCAAGTCGTTCGATTCGCCCCAGTTCACCTATGCCGACACCGGCGGAACCCGCCGCACCGATCTGAACGCCCATCCCAGCCTGGACGGCGACCTGCGCATCTTCACCGGGTTCCTCAATGCCGTCCTGGACGTGAAGTTCGGCAGCGCGTTCGAGCCGTTCGTCGGGGGCGGCGTCGGCTTCGCCAACGTCCGCATGGACGACGTGACCGGCGTCAGCAACGGCCGCAACTTCAAGCTGACCGACGGCTCCGATACGGTGCTGGCGTTCCAGGCGCTGATCGGCTTCGCCTATCGCTTCACGCCCACGATCGCGGCCGAGGCCGGGTACCGGTTCTTGACGCTCAACGACCCGTCCTTCACCGACAGCCTGGGCGGGAGCTTCGATTTGGGCATCGAGTCGCACCAGGTCTGGGTCGGCATGCGGATGGACTTCTAGGCCGGCTCAGCGCCGCTTCGTCAGCACCCGCCCGACCGCTTCGCGCCAGCCCCGGAGCAGCCTGGCCCGCTCGGCCGGCTTCATCGCCGGCTCGAAGCGCCGGTCGCGTCCCCATACCCGGGCGATGTCGTCGAGCGACCGGAACAGGCCGGCCTGCAAGCCCGCCAGCGAGGCCGCGCCGAGCGCCGTGGTCTCGGTCACCACCGGGCGCTCGACCGGCAGGGCCAGCACGTCGGCCAGGAACTGCATCGCCCAGTCGTTGACCGCCATGCCGCCGTCGACCCTAAGCCCCGCGAGCTTGCCGACGCCGTCCTCGCGGATCGCGTCCATCAGGTCGCGGGTCTGGTAGCAGGCGGATTCCAGCGCCGCGCGCGCCACTTCGGCGGCGCCGCTGTCGCGCGTGAGGCCCAGGATCGCGCCGCGCGCCAGCGGGTCCCAGTGCGGCGCGCCCATGCCGGTGAAGGCCGGCACCATGTAGACCCCGCCGGTTCCCGGCACCGAGCGCGCCAAGGCCTCGGTCTCGGCCGCCGACTTGATGATCTTGAGCTCGTCGCGCAGCCACTTCACCGCGGTGCCGGCATTGAAGATGCTGCCCTCGACCGCGTAGGTCGGCCGGCCGCCCAGCCGGTAGGCGACGGTGGCGATGAGGCCGTGGCGCGAGGCCACCAGCCGCGACCCGGTGTTGACCAGGACGAAGCAGCCGGTGCCGTAGGTGCTCTTGATCGTGCCCGGCGCGAAGCAGGCCTGGCCCACGGTCGCGGCCTGCTGGTCGCCGGCCATGCCCAGGACCGGCACGGAAGCGCCCAGGATGCCCGCCTCGGAGGTGCCGAACGGCGCGGCGCAGTCCATCGCCTGCGGCAGCACCTCGCGCGGGACGCGCAGCAGCCGCAAGAGCCCGTCGTCCCAGTCGCAGCGCCTTATGTCGTAGAGCAGCGTGCGCGAGGCGTTGGTCGCGTCGGTGGCGTGCGACCGGCCGCCGGTCAGCCGCCACAAGAGGAAGCTGTCCACCGTGCCGAAGGCGAGCTCGCCTTTCGCCGCCCGCTTGCGCGCGCCCGGAACGTGGTCGAGCAGCCAGGCGAGCTTGGTGCCGGAAAAATAGGGATCGAGCACCAGGCCGGTCTTGCGCCGGACTTCCGCTTCCTTGCCCGCCTTCTTCAGCCGCGCGCAGTGCTCGGCCGTGCGCCGGTCCTGCCAGACGATCGCGTTGTGCACCGGGCGGCCGGTCGCCCGCTCCCACAGGATCGTGGTTTCGCGCTGATTGGTGATGCCGATCCCGGCGAGCTCGCCCGCCCCCACCCCCGCAGCCTTCAGGGCCGCGCGGCAGACCGCGACCGCGCTGTCCCAGATCTCGTCCGCGTCGTGCTCGACCCAGCCGTCCTCGGGGAAGATCTGGCGGAATTCCTGCTGGGCCGAGCCCAAGGGCTTGAGCCCGGAATCGAACACGATGGCGCGGCTGCTGGTGGTGCCCTGGTCGATGGCGAGAAGGTAGCCGGCCATCGTTCATCCCCCTTGCGTTGGTTCCCCGATGCGCGCGGCCCTGGCTCCGCCGCGCCGGGCGGAGACACCGCTGCAACGATCCACTATAACAATACCGTCACATTTGAAGCGACGGGCGGATCGCTCCGCCCTATTCTGCCGCCGCCATGCAGGAATCCGCGCAACAGAGATTCGATCTCGCCGTCGTCGGCGGCGGCGTGAACGGCGCGGGCATCGCGCGCGACGCCGCCGGCCGGGGGCTCAAGGTCCTCTTGTGCGAGCAAGGCGACCTGGGCGGCGCCACCTCCTCGGCATCGAGCAAGCTGATCCACGGCGGCCTGCGCTACCTGGAGCACTACGAGTTCCGCCTGGTGCGCGAGGCGTTGCAGGAACGCGAGGTGCTGCTCGACGCCGCGCCGCACCTGATCCGGCCCTTGAGCTTCGTGCTGCCGCACGACGCGCATCTCCGGCCCGCCTGGATGATCCGCGCCGGGCTGTTCCTCTACGACCACCTAGCCAGGCGCAAGACCCTGGCCGGCTCGCGCGGCATCGACTTCACGCACGACCCCGCGGGCCGGCCGCTCAAGCCGCAGTTCACGCGCGGGTTTTCCTATTCCGATTGCTGGGTCGACGACGCGCGCCTGGTCGTGCTGCTGGCGGTCGACGCCAAGGAACGCGGCGCGGAGATTCTGACGCGCACGCCCTGCGCCGCGGCGCGTCGCGACGGCGACGCGTGGTCCGTCACGCTTGGGACCGGCGGCGCGCGGCGCACGGTGCGCGCCCGGGCGCTGGTCAATGCCGGCGGGCCCTGGGTCGGCCAGGTCTTGAAGCGGACCCTCGGCCGCAACGACGCGCCGCAGCCCCGGCTGGTCAAGGGCAGCCACATCGTGGTGCCCAGGCTCTACGACGGCGAGCACGCCTATATCCTGCAGAATCGCGACCGGCGCATCGTGTTCGTGATTCCCTACGAGGGCCGCTTCTCGCTGATCGGCACCACCGACGTGCCGTTTTCGGGCGATCCGGCCGGCGTGGGGATCTCGCCCGGGGAGAAGCAATACCTGTGCGACGCCGTGGGCGCGTGGTTCCGCCACCCGCCCAAGCCGGCCGATGCGGTATGGGACTTTGCCGGCGTGCGGCCGCTGTTCGACGACGCGAGCGACGACCCCTCGGCGGTCACGCGCGACTACGTGCTGGCGCTGGAGGACGAGGCGAACCTGGCGCCGCTCATCAGCGTCTACGGCGGCAAGATCACCACGTTCCGCCGCCTGGCGGAGCAGGCGCTGGAAAAGCTGGCGCCCCACTTCCCCGGCATGAAGCCGGCCTGGACCGCGCGCGCGGCCTTGCCCGGGGGCGATCTGGGCGGCAAGAGCTTCGAGGCGTTCCGCGCCGATTTCGCCGCCCGCTATCCGTTCCTGCCCGCAAGCCTGGCCCTGCGCCTGGCGCGCGCCTACGGCAGCAGGGCGGAGCGGGTGTTGGGCGGCGCGCGCGCGCTCGACGGCCTGGGCCGCGACCTCGGCGCCGGGCTGCACGAACGCGAGGCGGAGTTCCTGCTGGACGTGGAGTTCGCCCGCACCGCCGACGACATCCTGTGGCGGCGCACCAAGCTGGGGCTGCATGCCCCCGGCGCGGCCGCGGCGATCGCGGATTGGCTGCAAGCCAGAGGCCGGGCGGCGTGACCGCCGCCGCCGCGGCCACGCCCCCGACGCGCCGCGCCGAGCGCGCGACGCTCGCGACCTGCGGCGCCACGCACGCGCTGCACGACGGATTCGGCGACGGCATGCTGCTGTTCCTGCCGCTGTGGCAGGCGGAGATGGGCCTGAGCCTGGCGCAGGCCGGCGCGCTCCGGGCCATGTACTCGATCGCCAGCGCGGTCCTGCAACTGCCCGGCAGTTTTCTCGGCGAGCGCATCGGCCCTAGGGCGGTCCTGGCCGCGGGCACGGCGCTGCTGGGGCTCGGCTATGTCTGCGGCAGCCTCAGCGCCGGCTACGCCGTTCTGGCGCTGGCGATCCTTTTGACCGGCGCCGGCGCCAGCGTCCAGCACGCGCTCTCGAGCAGCCTGATCTCGCACGCGACCGAAGGCCCGCGCCTGCGCGCGGTGCTCGGCACCTACAACTTCCTGGGCGACGTGGGCAAGGTGGCGGTGCCGGCGGCGGCGGCGTTCGCCGTGGCGGCGTGGTCTTGGCGCGGGGCGATGGGAGGGTTGGGCATCCTCGCCATCGCGTTTGCCGCCGCGCTCTTCTTCCTGCTGCGCAACGGCGAAGCCCAGGGCGCATTCGCGCCCGGCAAGGAGGAGCGCGGCAACGCGGTCGTCTCGCATTGGCCGCGCTTTTCCATGCTCGCCGCGATTTCCTTCGCCGACAGCCTCGGCCGCTACGGCGTGCTCACCCTGCTGCCGTTCGTGCTGATCGCCAAGGGCGCCGACATCGCGACGGTGGGCCTGGGCTTGAGCCTGGTGTTCGCGGGCGGCGCCACGGGCAAGTTCGCCTGCGGTCTGATCGCCGTCCGGCTGGGCGCGGTCGGCACGGTGCTGGCGACCGAGACGCTGACGGCCGCGGGAATTCTGGCCCTCGGCGCGCTGCCGCTTTCCGTCGCCCTGCCCCTGCTGCCGCTGCTGGGATTGACGCTCAACGGCACGTCCTCGGTGCTGTACGGCTCGGTGCCCGAGACCGTGGCGCGCGACAAGATCGCGCGGGCGTTCGGCCTGTTCTACACGATGGTCTCCGCGGGCACCGCCGTCGCGCCGTTCCTTTACGGCTATCTCGCCGACCGGCTCGGGCTCGACCGCGCGCTCTACGTCCTCGCGGCGGGCGCGCTCTGCGTCCTGCCGATGGCGCTGTCGCTCAAGCTCATTGCGCCGCGCGGCTAGACCGGCGGAACGTCGACCCAGGCGCCCCCGCGCGCGATCGAGCCGGCGCAGGCCTCGATGAACGCCGCGCCCGCGATCCCGTCGTCGATCGTGGGATGGAGCGGCGCGGCGCCGGGCCGTTTTTCGATCGCGTCGGCGATGTCGCGGTACAGCGTGGCGAACGCCTCGATCGTGCCCTCGGCATGGCCGCTCGGCAGGCGCGAGGCCGAGCGCGCCGCCTCGTCCAGCCCGTCGCCGCCGCGCTGCAACAGGCGTACCGGCTCGCCGACCGGCGCGTGGCGCAGCAGGTCGGGCTCGCCGATGCGCCAGTCCAGCGCGCCCTTGGCGCCGACCACGCGCAGGCCGACGCCGCGGCGCAGGCCCGCGGCGGCGTGGCTGACCCAGATCGCCGCGCGCGCCCCGCCGGACAGGCGCATCAGCACGCGCGCGTCGTCCTCCACGCCGCGCCCGGGCGTGAATTGGGCCGCGTCGGCCGCGAGCCTTTCGATCCGCGCTCCGGCCACGAACCGCGCGACGAAGGCGCCATGCACCCCGAGGTCCGCGATGGCGCCGACCGGCGGGCGCCCGTCGGGCCGCCCCAGCGCCAAGCCCTCCGACGCATGCTCGTACTGCACCACCCGGACCGGCCCGAGCGCTCCCGCCGCGACCATCGCGCGCGCCTGGCGCAGCATCGGGAAGCCCGCGAAGTAGTGGCTCACCGCGAACACGGCGTTCGCCCGCGCGACCGCCGCTTGCAGCGCCCGCGCGGGCCCGAGCGTCAGCGCCAGCGGCTTTTCGCACAGCACGTTGAAGCCGCGCTCGACGAAGGCTTGCGCGACCGGCACGTGCATGTCGTTCGGAGCGACCACGGCGACCAGGTCCACGCGGTCGGGCCTTTCGGCCTCGCCCGCGGCCATGGCCGCGAAATCGGCGTAGCAGCGGCCCGGATCGACGCCGAGGCGCCGCGCCGCGTCGCGATTGCGGGCGGGATCGCGCGAGAAGCAGCCCGCCGCGAGCTCGAAGCGCCCGTCGAGCCGCGCGCCGAGCCGGTGCAGCTCGCCGATGCCGGCGGGCCGGCCGCCGCCGACCATGCCCAGGCTCAAGCGCTTCGACACGGTCAGTTCGCCCATCCCCGGCGGCTGTAGAACTCCTGCAACTGGCGTTCGCCGATGTCGCAGCCCTTGTCGTACACCGCGCCCGCCCTGAGGAACGCCGGCGGCGGCGACGCCGGGCGCCAGCGCGATGGCCCCGGCGGCGACGCGAACCGCCGGCGCGGCTCGGGCGCGGCGCCTGCGATTTCCAGGATCAGCTTGCGCTTGATCGCTTCGCCGAAGGCCTGGAAATTGCCGGCGACGATCACGAACGACCCTTCGCCGGCGATGACGCAGCCCTCGTAGTACTTGTCGAGGTCGGGCAGGCCGGGAAAATCCATGCGGTTGGGCCGGTCGTTGATTATCGGCAGGCCGTTGATGACCACGCCTTGCGCCGCCGCGCGGTCGCGCGCCAGCGTGACCAGCCCGCCGGAGTTGTTGGGCCCGTCGCCCGAGATGTCGATCACCTTGCGCGTGCCCTCGAAGCCGTTGCGCCCGAACATGGGCAGCGCGAATTCGATCGCCCCGGTGATCGAGGTTCCGACGCCGCCGCGGATCGGCGCCTGGGCCAGCGCCTCGGCGAATGTCGCGGCCGAGGCCGGGCCGTCGATCAGCGCCCAGTCCACCACCAGGCGCTGGTGGCCGTAGCTGCCCCACTCGGCATAGGCGACGGCGACGCGGCCCAGCACGCCGCGCGTGATCGCCCTGACCACCTCGGCGTCGGTGAGGGCGGCCACGTACCCTTCGCGCTGCATCTTGAGCTCTTCGGCGTCGATGCTGCCCGAGACGTCGACCGACAGCACGAGCTCGAGGTCGACCGGGAGCAACTCGCCGCGCAATGGCGCGGGAATCGCCGCCGCGGTCATGGCCAGCGTCCAGATCAAGCCAACGGAGCTGCTGTGGCGCACGCGTCACCTCCGCGGCGAAGGGTCCGCCCGGCGATGCGGCGGATGTCCAATGCCTGCCTGCGGCACAATACCGCAGACCCGGCGGCGCGCACGGCCGTATCTGCCGAACGCATGGCGGCACCGGCGGCACCGGCGATTCCGCTTTTATGAATGGCGATAGACCGAAATATCTTCAGGATTTCCGCGCCGTTCGAAACCTGTTGAAAAGTCTTGGGACCCTTCCGCTAAGGCATTGCCACTAAAATACAATCCAATCGTTAATGTTTGTTAACCCCATTTACTAACGGACGTTTAGAACTTGGCCGACAGTCTCATCGGGCGACCCGCCATGGGCGCTAATAACAAGAGGGAGTACTTGAGATGAGTGGACTTCTGACCAAGTTCGTCCGGGACGAATCGGGCGCCACGGCCATCGAATACGGCCTGATCGCCGCGCTCGTTTCGGTCGCCGCCATCACCGCCTTGCAGGCGATGGGCGGCAGCCTGAAGACCATCTACAACACGATCGCGACTGCGCTGCAGGGCGCGGCGAGCTGATCGCGAAAAGTCCTTCCGAGTTCCTTAAGACTAGACTGAACCAGTCTGACGTGCCTGGCAGCACGATCTAGGGGGTCCCAAGCTGAGGATGCGGTGCCCCGGGTTTGGATGCCCCGGGGCTGGCTAGCATCCGACGGGGGGCGCCGGCCGGAGTGCCGGCGCCGCTTCGAAACTCCGGCAAAGAACCGGCCAATAAATTGAAAATACTAAGATATTTTGGCAGTCGCGCGGTCGGTAAAATTCCGCGCAATGCTAAGGTTTTGTTCATCGTTCTCGCCCAGCATCCGGCCTCGCAGGCCCGTTCGGGCCCGAATGCTAGCCAGGCAAGGAGAAGCATCCATGTTCGTGAAGTTCATGAAGGACGAGTCGGGCGCCACGGCCATCGAGTACGGCCTGATCGCCGCGCTGATTTCCGTTGCCGCGATCGCCGCTTTGCAGGCGATGGGCGGCAGCCTGACCAAGATCTACAACACGGTGAAGACCGCGCTCGCCGGCGCCGCCGGCTGAAGCCGCGAGGCTTCGCCGCGAAGCGGCGTATCTCCCGCCGGGGATCCGGCCGGAGAGAGCACATGGATGCCTGGCGGCGCGGGACGCGACGTAAGCGCTCCGCGCGCCAGCGCCAAACTCGACCGCCGGCGTGCCGCCGGACGGAACTTCCTTGAACACGAAGACCGCGGCCGCTTGCCGTATCGCCCCCGCCGCAGCTCTCGCGCGCGGGGTTTCCGCTTTGACCTATCCGCCTGATGCGGCTCAACATTCGAAAGTTTTCGGCAACTGCGCGAAACCCCGGACCGGGTAAGCGTTTGTTAAGCAATATCGGCGAGGATCGCCGCCTGCGGGCCGATCGTGGCCCGCGTGCTAGCCAGGTAAGGAGAAGCATCCAATGTTCGCGAAGTTCATGAAGGACGAATCGGGCGCGACCGCCATCGAGTATGGCCTGATCGCCGCTCTCATCTCGGTCGCTGCGATCACCGCCCTGCAGGCGATGGGCGGCAGCCTGACCAAGATGTTCAACACCATCAAGACGGCGCTGGCGACGGCGGCTGGCTGAACGGCCTTGACCGCCGTTCGGAACGGATGGGCACAGGGGCGTCCGCCTGCGTTTCGGCGGGCCCCCGGCGGAGCGGGAAGCCCGAGCGGCGCGCCCCCCCCCCCCCCCCCCCCCCCCACCCCCCCGGTGAGGGGGCAGCCCCCCCCCCCCCCTTCCCCCCCCCCCACGGGGCCCCCGCCCCGACCACTCTTGCTTTCTCCCCCCCCCCCCCCCCCCCCCCG
>Ga0114930_10004083_pt1 | contig 12477 bp, 4 predicted proteins | sample AnhtaG_FD_87300 | JGI IMG/M metagenome (GOLD analysis project Ga0114930, IMG submission 87300) | Deep subsurface microbial communities from Anholt, Denmark to uncover new lineages of life (NeLLi) - Anholt_01485 metaG | ecosystem: Environmental > Aquatic > Marine > Oceanic > Sediment | place... | reverse complement strand
TCGATCAGGGGCTGGTACGCCTCGGGACCGCGTTCCTGCATGCCCTCCACAAGCGGCTGCCGGAGCCAGGGCGGCAGGCGATAGACGGCAAGCCCCTGCTCGGCAGGCAGGTCGAGGCCCCCCAGGTCGATGTTGAGGACCATCCCCGGCCGCACCGGCCCCATGGGCGCCAGCGGCCCCATGGCGGCGATCATGCTCGTCGGCCAGAACGACTGCACTTGGCCCTGAGCCTGGGCCGCAGCCAGTTGCATGGCCGTCCGCGAGAGCATACCCATCGCCCGGCGCATCGCCCGTGACCCGAGCGTCTGCTGAAGTTGGTCGAGCGCTTCGGCCGCCGTGGGCCCCGTGACCTGCTGCAACGGGCCCTGCATCGGCAGCATCGCCTGCTCGAGTTGCGACATGACCAGAGTCAGTTGATTCTGCGCGGCCGACATGCGGTTGCTGTTGGCCGTCAGGGCCTGATACAAGCGGTCCTGGTGTGACATGAGCATCTGTCGAGGCGTCATAGGCCCGGTCATCCACGGCCGCCCCGGTTCGGTCGGGCGATGCCGGCCGGCGAACCGATCGTTGGCCTCGAGCGTGAACGGCGTGGGCGGGACGTCAACCGGCCGGTCCCACCAGTCGCTGATGTCCTGCTCCCCGAGTTCCTCGAGCCGCCGTCGGATGGCGTCGAGGTCGGGCGCGGACGGTGGCGGCGGCGGCTCTTCCTCGGGCGTGTCGGCTTCGACGGGCTGGGCCATCTCGCGCCGGCCGGGGGGCACCCAGGGCGCGGGCGGCAGGATGTCGCGGTCGTCTCGCATCCGTTCGAGCCGCTGCTGAAAGACTTCCTGGGCGCGGCGGATGAGTTCGAGGGCTTCGGGGTCCAACTCCTGCTGGGCCGCCGAGACGGTCTCGAGCGCGTCGGTGTCGGCCGACTCGGCCTGGTCGCGGAGCGCTGCCACCTGCTCGCGCAACTGCTGGAGCAGTTGCTGGTGGGACTGGAAGTAGTCGCCGAGTCCGCCGAGTTGCTGCATCGCCTGCTGGGCCCGGATCTGGGCCATCAGGGCCGCGTACTGGTCCTGGGCCTCCAGGGGGGCGTCCGCCAGTGCCTCTCGGGCGGCCAATAGTTGCTGGAACTGGCGCTGGAGTTCCTCCATCTCCTGCTGCTGCTCGATGGACAATTCCTGGATGGCTGCCAGCCGGGCGAGTACGTCCTCGTCGAGTCCGTCGCCGTCGGGGATCTGCGGCATCATGTCGGCGAGGCCGCGGGCGCGCTCGGCCATGGCGCGGAGCACCTCGGCTTCGACCGGCAACTGGTAGATGGACCGCTCGGCGTCGGCTGCCGCCCGGTCGAATCCACCGGCCAGTTCGAGCAGTTTTTCGCGTTCCTCAGCGGCTCGCCGCCGCAACTGGGCGAGTTGCTCGAGTTGTTCGTCGGTGATCTCGTCTTTCCAGCGGTCGATGAGGCCGCGGATCTGCCCGGCCGTCAGCGGCGTGCCGTCTTGGCTCAGAAGTTCGACGACCCCCGATCCGGTCTCCACCTCCAGCCTGGCGCTTCGGGGCACCGCGATGAGCACCTCCTGGGCGCCATCGCCGAGATGGTCGAACACGTTGACCATGCGGCCGATGCCGTTGAGCAGGTCGGCCATGGCCTCGCGGCTGCGGGTCTCGGCCTCGGCGTGGTCGGCCTCCGATTCCGCCAGGCCCAGGCGGTACGGCTCGCTGGCTACCTGCTGCCCCTTCCGGTCGCGAGCCAGGACCCGGTAATAGACGGACTGGCCGGGCTGAAGGCCGAGGCGCCTTACGTCGAGGGCGCTTACCACGAGGCGGCTGGTCTCGGGCCGCTCGTATTGGGCCAGCGGTTCCGGCTCCTCGAAGGCGCGGGGCTTCGGGCCGGTCTGGATCCACACGTCGGCCACACCGTAATCGTCGAAGACCCGGACCATCAGCGGGACGGGCTGTGACTGGGGGAGGGTCAGGCTCTTGCCGGGCCGCTCCACCAGGACGGTGGGCGGCCGGTCGGCCGTGGCCACCAGGGGGATGGCCTTCATCGCGGCGCTCGGATGGCCGCGCGGGCTTCGGAACTCCAGGGTGACGTGGCGGTCGGCCTCCAGAGGGACGCGGCCGACCCAGCGGCCGGTCTGCTCGTCGCGGTGCATGTCGAGGTCGACGAGGCGCACGAGTTGCGTCTGCTCCATCTCGCGTGTGATGTGGCGGACCGCGCCTGCCCGGTCGAAGCAGACCGTGCCGCGGTCGATCTCGAACGACAGGCCGTCGAGGTCGGTCGGTCCGGCGGGTTTGGCGGCCAGCAGTTTCTCGATGGGCACCTGGAGCCGGTGCCAGGCGCCGGGCGCTGGCAGCGTGCCGACGTACCGCACGCTCTTCTTCTCTTCCTCGGTGAGCGGCGCACGGGGTGAATCCCACGCCAGTTTGTGTTTCGTTTCGCCGACCGATACGTCAACGGCCAGACGCCCCGGCGGATCGTTCGGGTCGAGCCGCGCGAAGAGGAAGAACGCCTCGCCGGGGGCCACGCTCAGCCGGTTGAGCCGGGTGCGGAACCCGTAGGGCTTGCGGTCCCAGCCGAAGGTATGTGCCCGGCTCCCCCCGTAGACCTGGTCGGTGCCCCAGCGCCACTTGCCGGTCAGTTCGGCGTCGGCGGGGGTCTGGTCGTCGAACCAGATTGTTTCGCGCCGCTCGGTCTGCTCCTCTTTCCGGTCGTGTGCCTCGAAGACGTGGATGATGCCTTCGGCCACGTCGCCGGCGACCGTGGCCTCGAACCGGACGGTCGAACCAACGGGTCCGCTGATCTGGGTCGCACCCTCCTGAACCGGGCGGGGATCGGTAAGGCCCATGTACATGGGCAGATGGACCTGGGCGGCAAGCCGCTCGACGATCGGCCGGCGCACCATCGTGATGCGGTTTGGCGGCGTCCAGGTGCGGCCGCCGAAAACCTGGTAATCGTACGAGGTGTTGACGGCGCTGAGGGTGAAGGCGAACCGGCCGTCGGTCTCGCGGTCCATGGGGTAGTTGAGGTACTTGCCCTCGTCGGGTTTCAGGCGGAGGGTGAGGTGGTTGAGCAAGCCGCCCTCGACCGTCGCCCAGATGCGAAACGGCCGGCCTTGGAGGACGGCGGCATCGCCGGGATGGGCCTCGAGCCGGATGGAGGTGAACGGCGGGATCGGTTGTGTAGGCATCATGAGCCGCTGAACCGCGGCGGACATCCGCTCATCGAGCACGACGCCGAGCGTCATGAGCATCAGGACGGTCGCGCCGGCCGCCAGGACCATCCGGCCGACGGGCCGCGGATCCGCCACCCGGTCCAGACGGTAGTCGGCCATCTGCTCGGCGGTCTGGTCGATGAGCCGCTCTAGGAACGCGGCGCTGCGTTCGGTCACGTCCGTCTTGCGGTCGCGCAGCGCCACGACCGACACCAAACGGTTGTGCATCCCGCCCAGGGCGCGCTCGATGCGAAAGGCGATGGTCTGAAGCCTCATGGGCCGGAGCGCGGGCCAGACCACCACGGCCCCCAGCCCGCCGACGACCACGAGCCAGGACACGGCCCAGGCGGCGACCCGCAGCGGCACCGGCATCGCGACGAGGATGTCGGCGAGCGACGCCACCGTCAGCCAGCCGACCGACGCGATGACCAACAGCGCGAACCCTGCCAGGACGGCGTTGCGGCGAAGGCGGCGGCGGGTCGCCGCCACTTGCTGTGCCAGGCGGTCGGATTGTTGCTGTGCCGTTGAATTCATTGCTTTGTCGCAGTGTCGTGCCGGCGGGCGGCTGCCCGGTCGTGCCGGACGCCCAACGTGCGGGCGACCGCAGCGGCCCACTGGCGGAACCGGTTCGTCTCGGCTACGGCGCCGCCGCCGAGCCCGGACGTGGGAGTCGGGCCTCGCTGCGGCCGCAGGGTGGCCATCAGAAACTCGATGCCGATCACCAGGAACGTCACCCAGATGAGCGTGCGCCAGATCTCGCGCTTGTGCGTGAGTTGTTCGGCCAGGATCGGGTCCTCGGGTGAGCCCCGGACGTAGGTGAATCCGGGCGGCCGGGCGAGCAGGTCGCGAATCTGGGGTTCGCCGAGCGTCTGAAAGTCTGCCTGCTCGCTTGCGAGGTTGACGGCAAACCCGAGTTCCACGCGTTCGGGAGCCCCTTGCGCGTGAGGCAGAATCTCGAACGTGTAGTAGCCTTTGCGGTCGGTTTCAAGCATGGCGCCGACCAGCGAAGCACCGGTTCGGTGCAGTTGGATGGCGTGCGGCTTGCCGGCCGGGTCCATCGCCTGGACCTGTGCCCGTGTCCAGTGACCGGCCAGACGGACGGCGGCGGCCTGGGCGGGCGCCACGGCCGCCGGCGCCATGGCCTCGGCCGGTTTCTGGAGGTGGGCCACCGCGCGGAGCAGCATCGGCACGAACTCGGGCTTCAGCGGCAGGTTCGACCAGTCGGGCGTGGCCGCAAATCCCGCCACCAGTAGTTTGCCTTCGCCGAGGGCGGCCTCGGCCAAGATGGGGGTGCGGTCGGTCAGCCGCATCAGCACGCTCGCCCGCGGCGCCGACCCGGGTTCCGCGGCGGGCGCCTCTTCCGGCGTGTCATCTTTCGGCCGCCGGTCGGGCAACTCGAGCGGGAAGTAACGGTAGAGCCGAACGGTGCTGAAGTAGGCGGCCGCCTCGTCGGCGAACGCCGTCAGGACGGGATGGGCGAGGTTCAGCCCGGTGACCGGTTTGAAGTTCGATTCGTCCTCGACGTCGCCGGTCGGTTTGGCGAGGGCGATGGGCACGGCGTCGGCCTTGCCTCGGCCGAGGAGGTGTTTGGCGTAGCCGTCGGGATCGACGTGCGGCCCGGGCAGGACGAGCGCGCCGCCGCCGGCCTCGATGTACTTGCGAACGAGCGTGCCGCGCGCGGCGTCGAGCGGCACGTCGGCCAGGACGACGGCGTCGGCGGCGTTCAGCATGGGCTCGGTGAGCGCGTCGTGGCGGACCGTCGTGACGTCGAGCGCTTCGGCCAGGCGCTGCTCCTCGACACCTATGGCGGACGACCGGACACGCCGGGGGGATGACAGCGCCGCGCCCAGGTACAGGCCGGGCTTTTCAACCTTCTTGGCTCCCGGCGGCCCGGTGACGACGAGGACGTTGAGTTTCTCGGCCACGTTCAGGCAGAACAGGAACGCGTCATCGGCCGGGAATGCATCGGCGGGGACCTCGAACCGGCCGCGAATCATCCCGGAGCGGCTCGGTGTGATGCTCAAAGAGCGCGTCACGCGCTGGCCCGGCTGGAGCGAGAGGTTGATCTGGCTGACCAGTTTGTCGTCCAGGAGGACCGACAGGACGATGTCGGTCGCCTGCCGGTCCGAACCGTTGACGACGGTGGCATTCAGCAGGACCGGCAGCCCCTTGACGACACGGTCGGACTGCGGCGGGTCGCCCACGATGGCAACGTTGGCCGCCGGCTCGGCCGGGCCGAGGTCCATGACGACGACCTGCATCTGGCCGTCCAGTTTTTCGAGGACAGGATGGTCGGCCAGGTCCGACCAGGTGCGCCGCAGGCCGTCGCTCATCAGGTAGATGACGCGGCTGCCGTGAGGCTTGGAGGCGAAGACCTCTTCGAGGGCCACTGCGAGGTCGGCCCCACCGGCGTCGGTGCTCAGGTCCTGGAGGAGTTGGACCACGCGGTCGGCCCGCCCGGCGAATCCCTCGGCGAGGACCTTCGGCCGCGCGCCGGCCCGGATGACCTTCACGTGGTCCTCGGACCCCAGCAGTTCGATGACCGTCTGGGCGGCGGACCGGGCGCGCTGGAGGGTCGTTGTGCCGCCGCTGAGAAGGTCCATCGAGGGTGACGCGTCGATGATGATGGCCACGTCGCGCCCGGTGCCCCCGCTGCCCAGGAAGGCGAATCGCTCCAGGACCGGCCGGGCGAGCGTCAACACAATGAGTATGACAAAGGCGAACCGCAGCAGCATGACCAGGAACTCGAGCAGTTGCACCCGCCGCCGCTGCTGCACGTAACTGTCCACGAGGAAGCGGAAGGTGCTCAGTTCCACCGTCCGCAGCCGGTGCCGCGTGATCAGGTGCAGGATGACCGGCACCATCGCCAGCGGCAGAAACAGGAGCAATAGTGGATTGATCATTCGCCCGTCAGCCCATTCGACTTCGCCGGTCCAGGTAGGCGCCGAGCATCTGATCCCACGGCGTATCGGTGGTGGCGAGTTCGTAGGCGATGCCGCGTTCCAGGCATCCGGCCTTCACCTGGCTCATGAACGCGTCGAGCCGCTCCAGATACCGCCGCCGTATGCTGCCCGGGTTGGCCACGATCATGGACGTGCCTTCCATGTCCTTGAACCGGGTCAGCCGTTCGTACGGGAACGTCAACTCGTGGGGGTCCATGACGTGGAAGACGATGACCTCGTGCTGTCGGTATCGGAAATGCCCCAGGGCGCCGAAGAGCGTCTCGGGGTCGTCCAGGAGGTCGCTGATAAGGATGACCATGCCGCGCCGCTTCAGGCGTGCGGCGAGTTCGTGCATGACGGGGCCCATGCGGCTCTCGAGCCGTGGCTGGACGGCCTCCAGCAGTTCCACGATCAGGCGGAAATGGCTGGCCGTCGAACGCGCCGGCAGGTAATGCCGCAACTGGCTGTCGAACAAGGCCAGGCCCACCGCGTCGTTCTGGCGAAGCATCAGGTATCCGAGCGCAGCGGCCAGATGTGCCCCGTACACCAGTTTGGTCATGCGGCTCTCGGCCGCGAACGTCATCGACCGTGAGGCATCGAGCAGGAGGGTGCAGCGAAGGTTGGTCTGGTCCGCGAAGAGTTTGACGTAGTACTTGTCGGTCTTGGCGAGGAGTTTCCAGTCGAGGGCCCGGAGTTCGTCGCCCATGCTGTAGGGGCGATGGTCGGCGTACTCGACACTCGACCCGTGATAGGGGCTGGGGTGGCGGCCGGAGAGGAAGCCCTGGACCACTTCGCGCGCGACCAACTCCATGCGCAGGATCTTGGCCAAGCCCTTCGGATCGATGAACATTTGCTCTGGCATCGTTGAACGACCGGTTCGGTGCCCGGTTAAACGGCTGTTTCATAACTCCCTCTCCCTTGATGGGAGAGGGCTGGGCTGAGGGTGACAAGCCCTGAATAAGCCCGCTTATGCCCCCTCACCCTACCCTCTCCCGCCAGGGGAGAGGGGATCTGAAACAGCCTCTAAACGAGAGGCATGTCCGCGCCCCGCCGCGCGGCCATGAGCATCCGTGGGCACAGCAACTACCATGGCCACGCGAGTTTACCCGCCGTGGCGGGCGTGGCCATGCCACCCCGCGTCGCTCCCGCTGCGGCGCACGCGACTATACCGCTTCCGGCAACTCTTCCAGGAGTTGGCCGACAATGTCGTCGGTGCTGACGTTCTCGCTCTCGGCAGTGAAGTTGGTCACCAGCCGGTGACGAAGGGCCGGTTTGGCCACGAAGCGTATGTCGTCGATGGCAACGTGCGGTCGGCCTTCAAGCAGCGCCTTGGCCTTGCCGCCCAGAAGCAGCGATTGGCAAGCGCGCGGCCCGGCGCCCCACGTCAGGTATTGCGGGATGAACGGCGGGTTGTTCTCGATGTGCGGCCGCGTGGCCCGCACCAGGCGGACGGCGTACGACGCCACCGGCCGCGCTACGATCACGTCGCGGACCACCTCCTGCATCCGCAGGAGGTCTTTCTGGGTGAGGACGGGGTCGAGTTGCTCCATCGGCTTGCTCGTCGTCGTCTGGGCGATGTCGATCTCTTCGTCAAGCGTGGGGTAATCCACTTTGATCTTGAACATGAAGCGGTCGAGCGCCGCTTCGGGCAGCGGATACGTGCCCTCGGACTCGATCGGGTTCTGCGTGCCGAGGACGAAGAACGGCAGATCCAGTTCGTGGTGGACGCCGGCCACGGTGACGTGATACTCCTGCATCGCCTGGAGCAGGGCGGCCTGGGTCTTCGGCGGCGTACGGTTGATCTCGTCGGCCAGGACCATGTTCGCGAAGATGGGGCCGCGGACGAACCGCATCACCCGTTTGCCCGTGGACTGGTCCTCTTCGAGAATCTCGGTGCCCGTGATGTCCGACGGCATCAGGTCCGGCGTGAACTGGATACGCCCGAACTCAAGCGACAAGAGTTGCGAGAGGCTCGAGATCATCAGCGTCTTTGCCAGGCCCGGGACGCCCTCGAGAATGCAGTGCCCCCGGCAGAACAGGGCCATGAGCATCAGTTCCATGACGTCCTGCTGGCCGATGATGACGCGGCCCATCTGGTCCATCATCTTCTGGTGAGCCTTGGTCACCTGTCGGGCGGTTTTCAGCACCGCCTGGCTCGGCTTCTCGGCCACGCGACCTCCCGACACGGGCATTCATGACTCCTTCCGACCGGGTTTCCTGCACACCGAGGTGGCGCGAGCGCGCTCGCCCCCGCGCTGCGCAAACACCACCCCTGAAGTATACGTCGCCAGCGATTGAACGCCAGGTGCGGGCGTGGGTAACGCCCAAAATGCCCGCGGGCCACTCGGCTCGACAGCAGGTGACTTGCCCGGCCCCAGACAAGACCCACTGGAAACGGTGGGACCGAGTCGCGGTCAAAAGCGCGCGTGTCAGGCCGACGGGCGTATGCCGAGCCTCCGGCGCCCGGAAGATTCGTTTTGCAGGACTCAGTGTTCATCCTGGATCGGGTCTCGACGGGGCTCGCCCGCCGTGTACAATCATCACAGGACCGCCGCGCTATCCTGTGCCTGGATCGGCGGGAAGTTGACAAAGTAGCATCAGGTAGGAGGAGCGGCCAATCCCGAGTCGCCGACTTGTGCTTGCGATGGCTGTGGGCGCAGCCCTTGCCCTTCCCTCAGAGGCCCGGATGACGCCGGACCAGGTGCTTGTCCTCTACAACAAGGACTGGACCGAGGACCTGCCGGGCACGCAGCCCGGCCAGGACTCTGAGGAAGTTGCCCGTTACTACGTCGCGCGGCACACGGACCCGAAGACCGGCAAGAAGCCGTACCTGCTCGGCCTCTCCTGTGTCCACGTGAAGACCGCGAAGGGCGCGAGCCACCTCAACGCGGAGTTCATCGAAGAGGCCAGCAACGACAACTTCTTCGGCGTCGTTTACAAGGGCAAGGGCCGTCCGCTCCTGGGCGATGAACTCAAGAAGCAGAAGTACTGCCTCTTGTCCACCGCCATCGAAGTGCCGGTCGATACGGACCGGTACGCCTGGGATAGCGTGACGATGAAGGTCGGCCGCACCGACGAGCAGAGCGAGGCGACCGTCCTCTACACGGGCGGCAAGTCGGTCCCGTGTCCGGTCGTCCTGGTGCAGGACCTGGGGGACGGAAAGGGCAAGCGTTTCCTGGCCGACGGGCGCCGTCTTGGCGCGGCGGGCGAGGTGTACCTGTGGGTCGCGGTCAACGACAAAGAGGGCAAACGCCTCATCCAGGGGAAAGTCCGCTACCACGACTACGGCCGCATTACGATCCCCGTTGCCGGAGAAGCACTTGATTGGGACACGTTCGAGGCCGTTGCCGGTGATCCCAACGTCGCGGCCCGGCGTCTGCCCATCTGGCGGGAGGGGCGATCGCAAATCGGCGAGCATCTGACGCTCCACCGCGACGGCAGCGGGCGCCCCTCCCGCCTCGAACTGAACGCCGAGGCCGCCGGCTTCCGCGGCGACTTCCTCGTCAGATGGACAGCCAGAAACACCGACGGCAAACCGCTCGAAGGCAGGACCTCGATCTTCCGTGACAGGCGTCTCATGCGCGTCGAGGTCCCCGACCCGGACGGCCGCGTGGACTGGAACTCCGTGACGCTCCGCTACTCGGGCCGCGACGACCCCGCCGCTGCCCGGACGCTCTGGGAGAAAGGCCGGTGCCTCGCCGGGCAGGACCTGGTCGGTGTTCGCGAGGCCGAGACGAAGAAGGGCGGGAAGAGTGTCCGATCGAAGGTTCTGCTCGCCAACGCCAAGCGAGGCGGCTTCGACGGCGATGTCACCGTGTGGGTCTCCGCCAAGGGCCGCCACGGCGGTGAAGACCTGGCTGCCGGGGCACGGTTCTTCGACCCCGCGGATCTCGAGGTCTCCCGCACAGGCCCTGACGGGGTCCGTGACGACCTTCATTACCTCGAAGACGTCGAGCAACCCGTCAAAGCCTTTCTGGAGGACCCCGCCAACGCGGTCGATGGGAGGCCCCTGAAGGATCGGATCCTGTGCGTTGTGGTCTGCTACGGACTTCCTCGCACGGTCTCGCGCCTCTACGGAATCGCGCAGACGGCCGTGCCCGCTTCGCGGCGCGACGCGGGAGACCTTGTCTCGCTGTGTCAGCGGCTGGAGTCGGCGTACTACGAGTTCGAGGGGGTCCGGCCGCTGCGCCTGGTGCCGGCGCGTCTGAAGGAGCAAGTCGGGGCCTTCCAGGCCCACGTGCCGGTGACGACGTTCTGGATGCCCTTTGTCGGGCGCGGGGCGCAGCCGTATCTGCACCCGGCGGCGTATCGGGACTTTCGGAAGCAGCCCGATCTGAAACCGCCGTGGCCGTATCAGCCGCATGTCACGGCTGAACGCCGCCGGGGGTTCCCGAAACGGTTCCTGTTCATCTGTTCGCGCATCGACGCAGACGATCCCCGGACCGCCATGTACCAGGTCGATGCCTCGGAGTACGCGACGCGGTACCTGACGCCTCGCATCGGCGGCCCGGCCGAAGGCGCGTGGGACGGTGCGAAGGCGCTTGCCGAGGCGTCATCCCTTGCCGGCGCCGACGAACTGAAGAAACTCGGCTTCCCGGGTGCCGACAAGTCGATCAATCACTCCGCGTTTTTCGGCCGGCGAGAGCAGGGCGGCTACCTCCCCGGCGCGGTTGACTGGTACGTTATCTCCGGCAACGGGTGCAGCAATCCGAACAGCCAGGTCCGCCGCATGTTGCGCGACGGTGTAACCGTTACCGGCGGCGCTGCCCGGGCGTATCGCGGCTGCCCACACACGACGACGCATGGATGGTGGGATGCCAAGGTCTTCTACCATTACCTCTTCCGCGGCTACACGCTGGGCGAGGCGTGGCTCTTCTCGAAGTACAAGGTCCAGTGGTGCACGTCCTTCTTCGGCGACCCTCTCTATTGCCCCGACCTGCAGCGGACGCGGTTCGACAGGACGGCGCCCGAAATCCTCAAACCCGAAGATGTTACGATCGAACTGTTCCCCGCAGCCGACCGGTACGCCGGCATCCTGCGAGCCGATCTGGCGACGTCGCCCGAGAACCCGGAACTGGTTACCTCAAAGGTTGAGTACTGGCGGGTGGAGCCCGGTGAGGACGTCGGAACCGCCGCCGATCCCTCGTTCGGCAGGCGGCCGCTTCTCGTCCTTCGGGACCTGGAGCCCCGGATGACGTATGCCTGGCGCCTTGTCCTGACGGACCCGTACGGGAACGTCTTCGACGGCCGCGCTCGCTGGGGCAAGCGGACGTTCCGCACGGGCAAGCCGCTGCCGCCGTTTGAGCCGGTCCTCAGCAAGAAGGACCCGACGAAACTGTGGATCGGCGGCACCGGCCGCAAGAACATGATCGGCCCGGACTCCGGAGAGGTCGAAGTCGTTTTCGAGGCCAGGGCAGGCGGCGGCGATATCTTCCGCTGCGGCGACCTCCGCCTGCGCCTCTCGGGCGATGTGGTCACGTTCAACCCCGGCGGCGGCGTGACAGGGACAGGGCGGTACGCGTTCGACCGGAAGCGTGTCTATCGGTTGCGGGCGAGGTACCGCCACTGGCCTCCGACACGCGAGGTATGGCTCATCGCCAAGGACGGCAGCGAGTTCCTGCTCTGTGCCGACAACCGGTCGCCGTGGCGGCGCATGAAACTGACCACGGAGATGATGTGCTCCCGGTCGGTCAAGATCGGGATCGTCCGGCAGATAAGGATCTATGCCGACAGCCGGGTCGGTTCGGAGGAGGGTGGCCGGTTCCGCATGGAGTTCGACGCCGATGCCTTCAACAGGGCTGACGGCTGGAAGCCCGAGACCGAGTGACAGACCTTCGCCTCGCGGGCGCTATCCTTCCGCCCAGCGCTTGGCAACGATGGCCCGGATAATGTATACTCTGCCGAACGCCTCGGCGTCCTCTCCGCCCCGCACTTTCCGAGCAACCGGGGAACGGCAGGACTGTTGAAACAGCAGCGGCGGACGTGTGGCGGACCGCCCAAGCAGGGGTAAGAGAGTATGCGGTGGAACGTGAGGCTTCTCTGGGCCGGCATCGTGGGTGGCTTGGCGACCGTGATGTTGTTCCCCCTTGCCTCTGGCGGCGGCCAGGCGACCCACGCCGCGCCCCGCACCGCCGTACTGCACGACTGGATGCTCCAGGATCACGGCGCAGACCCCAAGGTGTGTTTCACAAGCGCCGCCGGCGCCCGGATCGAAACCGCGATGGTCACCCGCGCGCTCGATGAACTCGGCCCCGCCGGCAAGCCGTACCGTGAGGCACTCGACCGGTTGGTGAAGGCCGCCGTGCCGGGCAGCGACGGGCGATGGAAAGACCTCTACG
>Ga0114930_10004082_pt1 | contig 12480 bp, 10 predicted proteins | sample AnhtaG_FD_87300 | JGI IMG/M metagenome (GOLD analysis project Ga0114930, IMG submission 87300) | Deep subsurface microbial communities from Anholt, Denmark to uncover new lineages of life (NeLLi) - Anholt_01485 metaG | ecosystem: Environmental > Aquatic > Marine > Oceanic > Sediment | place... | reverse complement strand
CTGTTCAATACCAATTACTTTTACCGTAATTGAGTCCCCCGTTTTCAGGACTTCGTCCGCTTTTTCCAGCCTTGACCAGCTTATCTCAGAAATATGAACCATGCCCTCGATCCCCGGAAGGAGCTCGACAAACGCGCCATAGGGCATCAATTTTGTAACCCTGCCCTCAAGTTGGGTCCCGATGGCAATATCTTGAAAGAAGTGCTTGCTTGCCTTTTCCTGTTCCTTTTTAAGGAGCTCGCGTCTTGAAACGACAATATTTCCGCCGTCTTCCTCAAATTGACTTATCAAAAACAGATATGTCTCTCCCACGTGATCATCAGGGCTTTCGACATATCTCAAATCCATCTCACCGATGGGGCAAAAGGCCCTTTTGTGCATGATCTCAACATGAAATCCACCCTTGCACTGTCCTTTTACCTTCCCCTCAACAGGGAGGGCCTTTTCAAAGGCCTTGCCAACAACATAGAGACCTCCTGCGCCTGACAGGGCTCCGGACAGGCGGATTTCATTTCCATCATATGATACGACATAAAGCTCGAGGATATCGCCTTCTTTGTATGGCAATTCCCGGTTGTCATCCAGAAGTTCTTCTTTATCCACGACACCATCAATCTTGGTCCCGGTATCAATAAAAACGGTATCCCTCCCTATGGAAATAATTTCTCCTCTGATCTTATCCCCTATTTGGACATCTTGGTTCACACCGGTACCGTAAGATTCAAGGAGATCTGCAAAACTTTCTTCTTCAGAATCTTTTTCATCTTTCACATTGTCTGACACGACCTTTACCCCTTATCTTCTCTGAGCCTTGGAAATTAGAGAATTTTCCGATGAAACCCCTTAACCACTCACCAGATCTAACTAAATTCTGTCTGTGTATCTTTTATCATCAAATGATCTCGCATTTTATAGTACCCTAAGAATGAAATACCGTCAAGCACCCGAGCAATGAAACTTACGCAAATCGCTTTACCACTCACCTTCAATACGATTAGTTCATGTTACCATGACCTAGCGCCAGAACCGAAATTTGAGGGCAATTAAGGAAAGGTCGCCCGCGTTAGAAGTGGATAGAATTATCCCGAATTTCGCAAGGCTTTTTGAAAAGCGTTACCGTTCCTGTCATTGCGAGCACTTCATTCCTCAGCATAAACTCAGCGAAGCAATCTTTTGGTGAGGGGATTGCTTCGGAGCTTCGCTTCTCGCAATGACATTCTGAGAGCCTTGCGAAATTCGGGATTATTGGAATGAGCAGAAATTGAATTCACCAAGTCGGGGTTAAAGACTGCAAAGCATATTGGAAAGTCTTTGGGTGTGCCCTGACTTATGTAGTAGGAGAAGTAGAAACCCTTAACGTGTGGCTCACCTGCCGGGATGGAGCGCAGCAGAATTCCGGTCAGGTGCAGCCGCTTGTTCGGCTATATCCTTTTTTTCACGACGTACAAGTCTTGAACCAACCGTGGTTTGTCTCTTCCGCATTTCAGCGAAAATGGCGCTTACATCAAAATTAAATTGTGCGGCAAGCTCCTCACGTATACGCCTAACTTCTTTAACAATTGGATCTTCCCACATGACATTATTCCCCCATTAGTTCTTCAGGTGTACATATTACTGGCATGTTATATCCTTCCCTGTTACACACAACTGAAATTTTACGTATTATTTGTGCATTTGCCAGGTGTTTGCAGTTCCATGTCAAAAGATAGTCCACACTGTTAACTGCAGCAACTGCGATATGTGCTGCATCACGAACAGCTTGTGGCGGAATAGCGCCACCTGCCAAAATCGCTCTAGTCAGTAATTCAGCCTCTTCTGTAACTTCCAGTACAGGGAAGGTGTTGACTATATCTACCCTCTTTTTCGCCTCTTCCGGATCTCCGGCCGATGCCTCATCAATAACAACTTGAGAAACGTAACATTCGAACTCCTGAAGCCGAACCGTCCACCATTCATGGGTAGTTTGTTGATGGGCAGCAACTACAAGATCCCGGCTCGGACGAGAGACGAGATAGCTTATTAATGAGGTCTCAAGATAAATTGATTCCATACTCATGTCCTTCTCAACTGTATGTTCTTATGTCTGAACATTTTTCATTAGCCGAACAGTTAATATAGAGAAAAGACTTTATCCAATACCAATGGATTCAATATACCACAGTATTAATGCCTGGTTACCATTATCCAGAATTCTATGACTTCTTACCATATCATATACCTGCCAACCGATCAAGTTTATTACAGATTTGTTTTGGTGATCGTAAGTTTGTTGGCCTTTCATTTTTGCATAAATAGCAGAGTTCTACATTCTTAGGCTGAATGCGGACCTCGAAAAATCTAATCAAAATTTATTGAATTTCCATAATAAATATGAGTGATATTGAACCATTCTGATTCTGGTAACCCGGTTTGTAGTAATCATAATCATAAATAAAGCGAGAGTGCATCGTTAAAGAAATGCCAATCTTCATCGGAAATTTCTACGAAACACACGCCTGTCCCATAGATTCTCTTCTCTTCATCTGAGCTATATCGTTTGGACCATAGCACACGACCTTTAACCCATATAGCCTGACGATTAGGGGGGGGCCATCTGACCTCAAGTCTGGGATCTGCCCTTTGAGGAGCGACCCCTTTTTCGACTATCTTCCTTAAGTCAACTGCATAACGCGGGCTTCAGGGTCAATTTTACATAGAGAATCCGACGGTAAATTTGAAGAAGAAATCCTGATATTTGCTATTGTGGCCGAGAGCTAAACCAAGACCGGGAATGGTGATCTTTTTGAGGAAGTAATAGGTCCCCATACCATAGGAATAGTAATTGAGCTTATCCTTTGCTGGCTCTATCAATTCCAAGGTACCGACATCGACAAAAGGCGCGACTGTCCAGGTTCCTGTTGATGTCATATGCAGTGGAATCTGATAATCTATGGAACCGGTGAGGTGTTTTTCTGTCCAGGCTCCCTGATCCTGAATTCCATGAAAACCGACTCTTCCACCCATCCGTAGCGCCTCGCGCCTGTCCCCCCCATATAATCGGCCAGCATTGAACCTGAGCTGAAGCACGTGATTGTCAATGAGTTTTTTCTGCCAGCTGAGCTTGAGATTAATCGTGACTGCATTGGTTATATCCACATGGTCACTCCTGCTGATCTGACGCATGAAAGTTGCATCCGCGATAGCTCCCTCCTGGAAATAGAAACGAAAGTTGGAATCATCCCATCGAAACCTCAGTCCCACATAATTGGATTGATAGTCTTGGGGAGGCTGGTAATTTTCAAATTCCTCATATTCTCGGTCAATAGTCTGATACCGGAGAGACGCGTCAAAATTGGGTAGAAAACGATATCCACCGGATAAACTGAAGAAACGTTTTGACTCATCCATTCCGTCAGTCTCATCTTCACCCTGGTAGTGGTAGAACTGATTTCGGGACTGACCCAAAGCGCATCCAAGAGTCCAGTCCGTCAGAAAAACAGAGCGATCATGATACATTAACCAATAGGAAGACTCTGAGGCTGAGTAGGTTCCACCTACACCCAGGTTCTTTCCATATCCAAAAAGATTGCTCTCCTGAAGATGACCTCCGTATTTGGTATCCTGATCCTTGCTGCTGGAGACAAAGGGAATAGGAATAATGCTCCATCGGTCCTTGACATCGATCTGTAACTGATCTTCTTTAATCTCTACTTTTACCTCGGAAAAGAGCCTGGAATTGATAAGACACTCTTGCAACCTTGCAGGATCAATATCTTCGAGTCTTTTCATTCCCTGATCTTCAAGGCATTTCTCTGTTAGAGAACGAATATAGCTTGACCGGGTTTTTGTATTTCCTGAAATCCTCATATCCCAATCTTCAGTGGCCCCACTGGCAGAGGAAGGGAAAGCAAAAATAATCAAACACAGATATGAAATAAATCTAAAACCAGACAGAGGATCTCTTACTCGGCGCATTATTGTATACTTAGTGGAATAGATATCACTGCAATTGTTGTTGCTCTAATAGGACGAATCATGTTAGTTGCGATATTTCACATTCAGTATTCTTAACCAATCCTGCCGCTTTCTGGTCCCTGGCTTTTTGCCAAGATTTTCGTACCTTCTGGAATCACAATCTGCAAGATTTTATTAACGATTAAATACATGTAACTCGTAACCATAGCAAATTTGGGAAATAGGGTCACCTGGAAAATGTTCAGCTGCCTTCAGAGCCATCGTTGTCAATCGGTGTTTTGGATAGGAATCATGCCTTTACATAAAGACCCTTGCGATCCCTCTTAATTTTACCCTGCTTTCTCAGCCTGTAGGTAATGTCCCTTATCTTCTTGTCCTCAAACCCTGTGTTCTTCCTCAAAGTGGCCATATCAATACCCTTCTTGCTACTCATGATAAGTGCCATGGTAGTATCAAAGCGTTAGCCCGAAGTCCCCGCGTTTCAAGGGCTGATCCCAAGTTCATTTCTCTGTGGTCATCCACCTATGGGAGGCACCTGGACAACGCTTGATCTTTTGATCGTTGATAGGTTAGAGCAACCAACAGCCGTCATTGTCCTAGACAGCTCTGCTGTGATCTGATTGACCAGGAGTTCAACTCCAGACCAGCCATCTGCCACGAAGGCAAGTACCATAGGCCAGCCAAACCCCACGGCTTTGGCACCAAAAGCCAGCGCTTTAAGAACATCGTTACCAGTTTTGAAACCGCTGTCCACCAGTACCGTCAATTTCTTGCCCACACTATCAACAATTTTGGGAAGAGCTATCATTGAAGGAAGTCCAAAAAGGAGAGAATTGGCGGCGTGATTGCTGACCACTATGGCAGAGGCCCCTATCTCTACAGCCTTTTGGGCGTCACTAATACTGAGCACACCCTTTATGATAAACGGTAGCTTGGTTTGGGATATTAATTGTCTTAGCTCATCGCTACGCTGAGGTCCGCGTATCTCTGTGCCGTCAACCCTATCACCCCTCAATCGTCCCAGAGAGTGATCGATGTCCATGCCCACAGCCACGCAGCCCCGACTCTCTGCATCACGAACCTTCTCATAGATTAATTCAGTTTTTCGATATGGTTTTACTATCTTGACAATAGGGGTTCCGGTGTCAATGGCATTTTGGAGCTCAGCAGAACCACCGATGCCGAGCATCATCAAAGAGCCGGCATTACCTATGCCTCTGGCTATATCAACCAGGCAATTCTCTGGCATAAACGGTAGCATGGAGAGGGCTGAGCAAAACGCTGGTGTTTTTAATTTTCTGCCAAAAAGAGTGAGACTTGTATCTGCCTCAACCGGATCGAAAAATTTGGGCTCAAAAAACAGGGAATCCAGATATTTCCGGTTTTCCTTACTCGATGCGCCGATATCACTGTCCGGGGGAAAGGTCAAGCTAACCCCCATTTTTTCCAAGTTTTCTTTACCCTTGGCGTAGATCTCGGATATCGTACGTTGCTCTTCACTCATTTTTTGTCTCCTTTCCTATTTGACAAGAATTCGCTTCTTTTGGGAAGGAGCATAGAGGAAAGGGGGTTGTGTGTCAAACATGATCACTGGCATGATCACTGGCATGATGTTATGGCCAAATCTCAATAAATCCAAGAAAATGGGAGTGGGGAGTCTGTGGGAAGGTTTACCTTGGTTCCACAATGTCTTTCAGGCGCAAAAAGTATAGACTCGTATCAGTATAGGAAAGTTTTTTGATCTTTCTTTTTTCCACAATTATAGTAGTATTGGAAACATCAACCGCTTTTTCCTGCCTGTGTTTGAAGTGAATTTTTCATATTACAATTGCAAATAGGGAGTTCAACAATTCGCCTTGTTTTCTTGGTAATACCTATCCAAATGCTATTTGGTGATGTTTCAGTCAAAGGCGAATGCAACCGTTTGTGCCGCTGCCGGAATTAGTCTCGGTTTTTCGTCTTCAAGTTTAGCGGCCAGTACAGCCTCCGAGAAGCTGACTTCTTGGTCGGGATTAGAAAGCGCGCTGTTTTGCAGAACTGTGCTAACTTACAGAGGCCTTTTGGAGACAATATACCCAGGGAAGCACGGCTATGTCGCATTAGGCCTAGCCAGAGAGACATCCAGCTGGACCATTAACTCACCACAGCTTATCGTGTTAGAGCAGGCTCAGGTCACATTGTGTACAAAGTGCGGGGGCATGGCTACATAGCTGATAGAGCAATCCTTACCAAGAAGCCTCTCTGCCTCAGCAATGGCCTCCTCCACGGTAGCAAAGGGCTCAAAGCCCATGAGCCTGGCTACTTTGAAGTCCTGCGCCCCTGCCAGAAAAGCCTTGCCCAGGTGCCTCAGGGCATAGGCACCCTGTCCCCAGAGGATGAGGGGATGCACCCCGTGAAAGCTATAGCGATACCGGTAGTTGTGGACAAACTCGGGGCGATGGGCATAGTCCTCGGCAAAAGTATCCCAAATCTCAAAAGGGTCCTGCATCCTGGGCAGTATCTCCTCGTACATGCTTATATAGGAAGGAAAGTGAATGTCGTCGAAGACGGGCTCACAGGGGTGGACAAAGATGGCAATACCCCCCTCTCGCACCAGGGGTTTCCCCTGGAACATCCCAAAGGCATAGGAGAGGGCTGTATTACGCACCAGGATAGGATTCATGATGGAGTAGTTGGAGTAGGGGTCCATATAGGTCGATAGGCCATAGATGGCCACATCGGACTGTCCCTCAAGGTCTGTCACCAGTTGTTTTTGCAGCACCTCGATGGTCTTCTCATGGACATCCGGGATATTGCCAGCAAACACGGCACCTGTCTCCACCGGTGTTTTGCTCGTGGGCACTGATTCAATGGTGAGGATACGCTGTCCCTTCTTGGCCAGGTCAGCAGCTACCACATCACCCATCTCCCAGAGCAGCTTCTGGAAGGAGGAACGCCTGGGGTCCATCACCGACTTGCCGCTTGCCAGGGGGAAAGGGCGATGATGCTGCCTTATACTGCGGTAGCTGGAAAGACCCACCGTTATCGATTTCCAACCGCCGTTAAAGTGCGATGCATTTACATTGACATAGATTAGCTGATCCGATTCGGTAACCGCTCTACTCACCTCTACCAGCATACCGCGCTGGGTCTCACCGAGACAGACTATGTCTTCTTTATCCTCGGCATCGTGGCAGCGGAGCCTGTGGGGAGGAAAGGAAAACACGATATCGTTGCCCAGAATGCTCGAGAGTTCCCTCCGGGTCCAGTGGCGGTGGAGGCCACATGCAACAATGATCTGGACATTATGCCTGGAGACGCCCAGCTTATCCAACTCCTGGAGCAGAACCTTGATAGCAGTCTCCCTGAAATCCGGCTGTTTGACGGGCGCATGCGGTATACAGACATCGTCACACGCGATGGTAACCTTGGACTTAGCACCCACCCGCTTGGCCAGTGGATCATGTGCTATGGGAGAACTTAAGGCCTCCCTCACCGCCTCTGCTGTATCAGGTAGAGCTGGCAGAGATGGTGGGGCTTTTATTATCCGAGTCCGCTGTGGGAGTTTTGCCTCCAGGAATCCGTTGCCACAGGCTATCATATGAGTTTGCCCTTTCGACATTTTTCACCCCCTATAGTTCTTGATTGATAGAATTCCTTATTTTAGCTCAGGGGAGTATAGGGGAGAGAGGCTTGTGCGTCAAGCCTCTCTCCATTAATCTCTTGGGATTATCGTGAGTCATGACATGAAGTTCATCCTCTGAAAAACCAAGAGAGCGCCTAACGCTCTACCGGGGGAGGTTAGGAATGAGGGATTATCGGAGCTTAAATCACGTGAGACGGGATCCCTGGTATCATCTCGAGCTTTGTCTAGCCTCTTGAATCCTCACCTTACGTTTCATAAGTCTTCTCCACAAGTTGAGCCTTGTATTCATACTTAGGTAAGGTTCCCGGAGGTACAAGTTCCACATCAGAACTGAAGATGAGTTTTTCTCGCAACAACTTCTCGATCTCAGATTTAAGCAACGCCAAATCGCCTGGCTCCTGGCCATGCTCCACCTTTATCTTCATGGGTGGCTGCACAGACGGAGGAGGCTCTTGAAGTTGAATCAGTATCTCTCCTGTAACTCTTGGGGCCAAGGTGCCGATAACATCCCTTATGGCAGAAGGATACACATTGACCCCAGACACAATTAACATATCATCAGTGCGCCCGATACATTTTATGCAATAACCTGTTCGACCGCACTCACAGCTAGTCTGTGTCACTACCACATGGTCCCGTGTCCTGAAGCGGATCAAGGGCTGGCATTCCCTGTCAAGGGAGGTATAAACCAACTCACCCGTAAGGCCTTCTCTTACCTCCAAGACGTCTCCGGTGCTCGGGTCTATGATTTCCGGATGACACCCTCCTTGCCCTATGAAATGCATTCCGTTCTTGTATTCACACTCGGCCCACATCAGCCCAAGCATATCGCCATTTCCCATGCACTCTTGTACATTGGCCCCGAATGTATCTTCTATCTTCCTGCGAATGTGGGGGATCCCGCCACCAGGCTCGCCACCAACCATGAACCCCCCAATGCCGAGAGTCTTTGGGTCTATGCCCTTCTTTTGACAATAGGTTATGAGGTAAAGAGGGAAGGAAGCAGTGGACAGGATAAAGTTGGCCCCTAAGTTTTTTACGGCTCCGATAAGCCTATCCGTAGCTCCGACACCAACGGGAATAAGGGTCGATCCAAGATTTTCTATCGCCTCACCATAGGAGGCCGCAATGAAAAAGGTTCCTATCGGAAGAGGGACGATGTGATTGGGCCGCATCCCACATGTCCACATGGCTCTCATAGCGGTTTCCCGCCAGACATCCCTGTCATGAAAAGTGAGTCCGATATAGGTAGGGTTCCCTGTTGTACCACTTGTCGAATATACCCTTATTACCTTTCCGATATCCACAGCCCCATGCTTCCCTAAAGGAGGTGCTGCACTTAGGCTCTCTCTGATTTCATGTTTCTCTGTAAAGGGAAGTTTTTTCAGGTCATCTAGCCCTTTGATATCACCTAACTCGATCCCTTCACGCCCAAATTTCTCCTGATAAAAAAGGGAGTTCTTCCAAACATATGTTAACTCCTTTACTAGGGGATCTTCCTGGACTTTAATAAATTCCTGCCTGGATAAAGTCTCCATTTTTTCGTTCCAATATCTGCGATACTCGCTCATGGTGTGCTCCTCCTCAAAAAGTCATACAATAGAATCTTACCCTCAGAGTCTCTCTTTTAGGAAACCCAAGATCCCCCTCCTAAAGGATAGGACTGCTGCCATAAAAAGGATACCCATGATGAGGTTCCAGCTTTCGGTATAGGCACCAATAATATCTCTGAGGAGGATTACTGCAACAGCTCCCAACATGGGTCCGAAGAGTGTCCCCATCCCACCGACGATCGTCATCATAACGACCTCGCCAGAGTTAGCCCAATGCATACTACCGAGGGGGACGTAGTTTAAGAGTAAGGCATAGAAGCTTCCGGCCAATCCTGAAAAGAAGGCGGAGATCACGAATGCGAATAGCTTGAATTGCCCGATGTTAAATCCGATGCTTTTTGCCCGATTCTCGTTTTCTCTCATAGCCTGGAGGGTCTTACCGAATGGAGAGTTGACAATCCTTAATCCCAGCAGCATCGAGGCAACGACGAAGATCAAGATGAAATAATAGAGAGTTAATTCTGATTCCAGCCTGATGGGTCCAACCGGAGGCCGGGGGATCCTCTGGAGGCCATCATCCCCTCCTGTAAGAGCTGTCCATTTGAAAGCGATAAAATAAAACATCTGGGCAAAGGCCAAGGTCACCATGGCAAAATAGATTCCACGTCTGCGTATGCTTAAATATCCTATGGGCCAGGCAGCGATAAAACTTAAAATGACTCCCACCAAGATCGCAATAAACAGGGGTGCTTTGAGATGGACCAGCATGATCCCTGTACCATATGCCCCTAAACCGAAGAAGGCTGCATGGCCGAATGATAACATGCCCGAGTAACCGAGGACGATATCATAGGCCATGGCGAACAAGGCAAAAATAAGCATCTCGCTGGCCAGAGCAGTGTAGGGGGTGAGAAAAGGGAGCAGGATAAACAGGATGATCAAGATTGAAACAATATAGCGGGCAGGGGCCTCGCGGATTTTATCCATCAATGGTTGCATAATCAATCCAGAAATTCTGCCCTCCCAAATAGACCCCTGGGGCGTATCAGCAGGACTATGGCCATAAAGACATAGATCAATGTGGTTGCCATAGGAGGCCATATCAGGACCCCTATGGTGAGGGTCTCGCCGATGATTAAACCTGCTATGATGGATCCAATGATGCTGCCCATTCCCCCGATGACCACCACGACAAAGGTCTCCACAAGAAAGCTCATACCCATCGCTGGTTCTACATTCTGAACCGGTGCAGCCAACACTCCAGCCAATCCGGCGAGGGCTGCACCTATTCCGAAGACCAGTGTAAATATCTTGCTGATATCGATCCCAAGGGCATCCACCATGTCGCTATCCTCGGTTCCGGCTCGGATAATGGACCCCAATTTAGTTTTCTCAAGAAATACTATGAGGCCGATTGAACAAAGCACAGTAATGGCGAAGATAAATAGACGGTATTTGGGATAATATGTAATTCCGAGGTTTACCGCACCCAAGAGGGCGCTGGGGATATTAAAGGGCTCACCTTCCGGCCCATAGCCAATCCTGACTGCATCTTGTATGGCTAACATGAGGCCGAAGGTGAGGAGCAGATTATAAAAAGGCTCCACCCTGTAAAGGCGGCGAAGTAATGTTGTTTCTAAAAAGGCACCGATGAGACCGATAGCGAGAGGCACAACGAGTATCGCAATCAAAAAATTCCCGGAAAGTACACCGACCACGGTGTAAGCGGCATAGGCTCCCAGCATGTACAGGGCGCCGTGGGCGAAATTGACGATTCCGAGCATCCCGAAGATGATGGTCAGCCCAATGGAGAGCAATATGTACAGAGACCCAACAATAAGGCCATTTAACAGTTGAGTAATGAGGTACTGGGTCATTTTTCCACTAAAAAGAGAGGGCCAGGATTTCTCCTATCCCTCTCCTTTTTCAATTTAAAATCCTCCCATCTTGCAACCGGTCTTGTTCGGGTCCATATAAGCCTGCTCAGGAGGTATGGTGCCAACGATCTCAAAGCAATCGTCCTTTATTTTTATCTCTTTAGCTTTTTTGGCCCGGAAAATGTAGGCCTTACCCACTTGCATGTGATCCTCAGCCCTGATGTAGCCGGGACTGGCGAATAGATCCCTGAATGTGTGTCCTTCTAATTGTTTGATAACTGCCTCAGGATCTTTTGTCCCTGCCCTCTTGACCGCCTCCAGATACTGGAGGGTTGCACTGTAGTTGGCCGGATTCATCCAGTTTGGACGATGTCCGAATTTCTTCAGCCACCGGTCTGCAAATTCCCTGGCCCCTGGAGTATCTACCTTCCAATACCAGGCACCAGCAACATAGTCATCAGCAAAAATCTCGGGCCCGACTGCCCTGATACTTGGAACGAAGATCAGTGCATGTATGATCTTCATTTCTTTCTTCAACCCGAATTCTACTGCCTGCTTCGTGGCATTGTTCGCGTCCTTTCCGGCATTCAGCAATACGAGCACGTCAGGTTTCGCTCTTTTAGCCTTCAGAAGATAGGGGGTAAAATCGGCTGTTCCCAGGGCGACATTATCATTGCCCAGGAGTATCCCCCCTTTCTTTTTTAAGGCAGCAGTGAAATTCTTAAACAGATCGTGTCCCCAGGCATAATCCGCGGTTATGGTGTACCATCTCTTTCCCAGATTATCTGCCCCCCACAGGCCGACCGATGTTGCGAGCATATAATCATTGTAGGCCCAATCAAAGCAGTAGCGGTGGCATTTTGCCCCGCTGTGTTCCGTGGTACCCGAGCCGACACTGATGAAAAGCCTCTTGTGCAACCGCGCCTGCTCAGATACGGCCAGGCCAGCAGCACTATTGGGAACATCAATGATGATGTCCACCTTTTCCCTTTCATAAAGCTCTTTGGCCCTTTGGTTTGCGATGTCCGGCTTGCAGTGGTGATCCCTATAGAAGAATTCTATCTTTTTCCCCAGGAGCATACCGCCAAAATCCTCTATCGCCATCTTTACCGCTTCAACGTTAGACGCGCAAATACCGGCATATGGACCGGACATATCCGTGAGTATGGCTACCTTCACTGGTTCTTCTGCGGCAACAAGAGGAACCCAGAGAATTGCCAGCCCGATGATGACAAAAATTGTGATTAGATGTTTTCTTCCCATAATTGCACCTCCTTAAAGTTTGGTTAAATGTTTGTGTAGGCGTTCACAGGTTCAGAGTTCACCGTTCAGGGTTAGCTTTCTTGCATTGACCTTGCTCGTAGGCTAGCAAATACTTGATGAAAACTGCGTTCTCCGTTCAGAACTCAGGAATCAACAGTTCAGATTTGAGGTGAACCCACAACCTCTGAACCTTGAACCTCTGAACGCG
>Ga0114930_10004079_pt1 | contig 12483 bp, 13 predicted proteins | sample AnhtaG_FD_87300 | JGI IMG/M metagenome (GOLD analysis project Ga0114930, IMG submission 87300) | Deep subsurface microbial communities from Anholt, Denmark to uncover new lineages of life (NeLLi) - Anholt_01485 metaG | ecosystem: Environmental > Aquatic > Marine > Oceanic > Sediment | place... | reverse complement strand
CCCTCCTCCGATGCTTTGGTTGGCTCTCACGAGACGATTTGGCTACACGCAAAGGTGGCGCCGGACCCCAAATACCCACACCGGGAGGACAGGTTCCCGGCAAACACACCTTCCACCTTAGCTTGATCCCCTTCGACGGTGACCTGCATTCAGCACGCGCTCAAGCAGTGGCTTTCCAGACAGCGCTTCGGGCAGTTGGCACTACCATTCATCCAGGCAAACTACCACCATCGGCGTCACTTTTATCCATCGACCATCCAGCATTCGATCTTTCAGCCGTCAAGACATCCGAGGATGGCCAGGGGTTGGTGATCCGTGGGGTGAACCTCAGCCACCAGCCATTGAATATCAACACTCGTTGCCAACTTCCCATCCGATCGGCGAATAAAGCACGTATCGACGAAACACCGCTGGAGATGCTTCCAGTTGAAAAAAGTTCTCAACTAAAGGTGGAAATCGGACCGCATGAGATCATCACTCTGCGCCTGGACCTTGATCCACCTCAAACCTAAAGATGACCCTCACCAATACCAACCCAATCTGGTCAATCGACTGTTCAGAGGCTCTCGTAGATGGCTTCCCGCGAGCTCTAAACTCGCGGGAAGCTCCTCCACCTTTCTTGATCACCAATGTGGTATTGATAAAACAAATCCGCCACAAGATTATCCACAAGGGCGGTGAAGAACGAGCGATCTTTCAGGATACTTAGCGGTACAGACCTTTATTCATGATGATCTCAGCCACCCTCGGTGGGACTAGATGGCGGAAAGGCTCCCCTTTACTAACTCTACGGCGGATATCATGGGCGGAGCACTCAACCAGTGGTGCATCAAAGAAATGCACCTTCTTAGATATGCCAGGCAGATCTACCTCCAACGCATGCATATCAACCACCACACCTGGACGCTCCATCACTCCCAACTTGGTACAGATCTCCAGGAAACCTTTAGGGTCATGCCATTTGGACAGGTCGTTTAACGAATCAGCACCCATCAGGTAGACAAAGTCGGCTCCTTGGTGATGCTCGACCAACCAGCGCAATGTATCAATCGCGAAATGTGGTCCTGGTCTGTCTATATCAGCCTGTGAGAGTTCGAAGTAGGGTGTATCACCGATTGCCGCTTGAACCATTGCTGCTCGATACTCGATCGGTGTGATCGGCTCTGCCATCTTATGAGGTGGAACAGCGGTAACCACCCATAATACCCGATGTAGATCCAGGCTTCTTCTTCCAAAATCAGCCAGAGTGAGATGGCCGATATGTGGCGGGTCGAAAGTGCCGCCCAAGACGCCGATTAATCTAGCCATTCCAATTCATACTCTCCGATACGAATGGTGTCACCAGACTGTGCACCGGCTTGACGGAGCGCATCTTCGACGCCCAAGCGGACTAACAGACCCTGGAAACGGCGTACAGCTTCTTCATATTCCCAATAGGTCATTTCAGCCGCGCGCTCGATCGCTGCTCCTGACACTCTCCATCCACCATCTGGCTCGCGTGTGATATCGAATTTGGTGCGATCAGGCTCTGGTCTATAGACGGGCAGGTCTTCGATTTCCACCTCAACTGGTGGGACTTGCTGCAGGGCTTTATGTGCCGCATACAGCAACTCCCTCAACCCATCACGGGCAAGCGCTGAGATAGCGAAAGGCTGTAAACCAAGGTGGCGGAATTGCTCTTCAAGCTCAAGCCAACGGGACTTGACCTGCGGGAGATCAAGCTTGTTGATCGCAACCACCTGAGGCTTAGCTGCCAGAATCTGGTCAAAAAGCGCTAGCTCTGAATTCACTTGAGAGAAATCAGCTACAGGGTCAATGGATGCACCGTCGATCAGATGGATCAGGATCCGTGTTCGTTGGATGTGGCGTAAAAAGGCGAAGCCCAAACCCGCTCCCTCGTGTGCTCCCTCAATCAGACCGGGGATATCAGCCAGCACTAGGGAGATTTCATTGTCAAGATCAACCACACCGAGGTTTGGCTGAAGCGTAGTAAACGGATAAGCCGCGATCTTTGGACGAGCGTTAGTTACCGCTGCCAACAATGTAGACTTACCGGCGTTCGGCACACCAATGATTCCGATGTCTGCGATCAAGCGTAATTCAAGTTGCAGCCAGCGTTCATGGCCAGGTTCGCCCTTCTCGGCAACCCGGGGCGCTTGGTTACGAGACGTGGCGAATCGAGCACTACCCCGACCTCCACGCCCACTGCGGCAAACTATTAATCGCTGTGCTGGAAGAACCAGGTCGCCCAGAATCTCTCCTGTCGCATCATCACGCACGATGGTTCCTGGAGGCACAAGGATCAGCTTATCAGCACCTTTTCTACCGGTCTTATTATTACTTCCCCCTCGGTTTCCGTCTTTGGCACTAAAATGACGTTGATGACGGAATACAGACAAGGTATTCAACGTTGGAGAGACCTCAAGAATGACATTTCCGCCTCTGCCGCCATCTCCACCATCCGGCCCTCCGCGAGGGATATGCTTCTCACGTCGGAAGTGGACTACGCCGTCCCCTCCCCTCCCGGAAGCCACAAAAATACGTGCCTCATCAAAGAACATGTTTCACCAACGGAAATTATATTTGATCCACTAATATTATGATTATACCTTGCCTAAAACCGATGAACATTACAGCTTTACTCACGCTGCACAATTCAACCACCGCTGAAGCATACAAAAATTATCGACCACCATTTCATCCGGGATCCTCGACATAGGCGAATTTGCGTGCACGGGTCTCATGTGATAGATTCACGCGATTGGATTTGACCAACCACGGAGAGTTGTATGTCCCCACCTGGCGTTCCGGACATCGTTGTGGGTCGATTGCCTATATACCTTCGTGAACTTACCAAGATGGGAGAGGAGGGTAAGGAGATTACCTCATCTCAGGAGCTTGGAAAACGATTGGGTATCTCTTCCACTCAGATTCGCAAGGATCTCTCACAGTTCGGCGAGTTCGGCAAACAAGGCACTGGATACAACATCAACTTCCTGATCATGCAGTTGCAGATCATACTGAAAGTAGAGGATGTTTGGGATGTCGTCTTGGTAGGAGCTGGCGACCTCGGCCATGCAATAGCCAACTATGGCGGTTTTTCCGATCGCGGCTTCCACCTTAGCCTGATTTTTGACAACGACCCCAAAAAAATCGGCCATCAGGTGGGCTCCTACATCGTCAAGGATGTGAGCTCTTTGGTAAAAGATATCCGCGCCAGAAATATCCGTGTAGCTATGTTGGCAGTGCCGACAGTTGATGCCCAGACTGTGACCGATAGGTTGATTGAGGCGGGCATCCATGCCATCTTATGCTATTCACAGACTTCGATCAGCGTACCCGAAGGGGTGAAAGTACAATACATCGACCCTGTCCTCCACCTGCAACACATGACTTATTACCTGCCTTAACCGAGCCCTGCCCGCTACTTATTCGCGGAAGTTGTGATTTCACCGGTTATCGCCCGGATATTAAAAGCTGCATGCTTTCTCAAGCACGCAGCTAATATTTAATACACCCGGGATGTGATGCCGGCCTTTAGATCTCCGGCAACGATCGGCGTAACCTCTCCAGCATTCCAAGACCCCGAGCTGCCCCTTTGGCGATGCAAGCAACCGGTTCTTCCGCCAGATACGCTGGCACGCCGGTTGCGCTAGTGAGCCATTTGTCGATGCCCCGCAGCAATGAACCTCCACCGCAGATCAGCATCCCTCGATCAATAATATCCGACGCCAATTCCGGTGGCGTGTGCTCCAACACATTTCTCACCGCTGAAAGCTGTAATTGAAGTGTCTCTTGTAGCGCCTCGACCACCTCGCCGGTGGTGAGCGTGATCGGACGCGGCAGACCAGTAACCTGATCCTGACCTTGAATCTCGATTGTTCGCTCCTCGTCTTGTGGTATGGCCGCGCCTATCCGGATCTTGGTTTCCTCCGCGGTTCTCGATCCAATGATCAGTCCGTACTTCTTACGGACGTAAGACACAATAGCCTCATCCAGCTTCATTCCGCCTATACGAGTTGCATTCTCAGAAACGATCCCACTCATGGCGATAACCGCCGCTTGGGTCACTCCCCCACCCAGATCCACCACCATGTTCCCTGATGGCGTTGCAAACGGTAACCCGACGCCAATGGCCGCGGCTAACGGCTCTTGAATGAGGTAGACCTCACGGCTACCTGCATGCAGGGCCGCTTCGTGCACCGCGCGGCTCTCAACGCTGGTTACACCTAAAGGAACGGTGATCATCACCCGCGGTTTGAACAGCCTCGCCGGGCCACATACCTTCTCGACGAAATGTCCCAACAATCGATGGGTGACCTCAAAGTCAGCAATCACCCCGTCACGAAGGGGTCTTAAAACTTCGATTCTCTCTGGCACACGACCATCCATCTCGCGCGCCGATTGACCGACATCCACAATCTTCAATTCCTCAGTATCAATCGCGACGACGGTCGGTTCATAGAGCACGATCTCGCCGCCATCACAGATCAGCGTGTTGACCGTGCCCAAATCGATTCCCAAATCCTTGCCAAATATGGGCATCGAACTACGTCTCCTCCCTGAATGTGGTTTGTAGTCGACAGCAGAAATGATTCAAGCTGTAAATCCAGACACTGTATCCGCATCTAAGCGTTTGACTAATTCGATCAGCAGCGTCAATGCTCTATCGTAATCCTCACGATGTATGATGGCACTGTGAGAGTGTATATGGCGGGCTGGCACCCCTATGACCACCGTCGGAACACCGGTTTTATGCAGGTGGATAGCACCGCCATCAGTGGCTCCACCTTCAATTAAGGACATTTGCAGTGGAATTTCTAGCTCCGCCGCGGTCAATATCACCAGGTCGCGCAGCTTGAGGTTGGGTATCATTCGCCGATCGTAAAGTAGAACAGAGGGCCCTTGCCCCAGTTTGATCGACGACTGCTCCTCCTCGATGCCGGGGACATCGCCAGCGATATCCGATTCCAGGACGATCGCCACATCCGGATTGACGGCTTCCACTGAAGTGCTGGCGCCGCGCAATCCAACCTCCTCCATGACAGTGGCTACACCAACGACACGATTAGGTGAACCAGCCTCTTTTAATGTCTGCAGCGCCTGGATCATAAGAGCTGTGCCAACTCGGTCATCGAAAGCTTTAGATAGATAGGTCTTTGGGTTTGCCAGGATAGTGAAGTCCGCCTGTGGCACGACCGCATCGCCGATGCGTACACCCGCATCTTCCACCTCTTTGAGCGATGTAGCACCAATGTCGATGTACATATCCTTCTTTTCGACTACTTTCTTGCGCTCTTCATCGGTCAACAGGTGGGGTGGCTTTGCGCCTATCACCCCCACTACTGGCCCTTTGTGGGTTTGTACCACCACTCGATGACCTAGCAGAACCTGGTCGAACCAGCCACCCAAGGGAAGGAAGCGTAGAAATCCCTCTTTGGTAATATGCTTGACCATAAAACCGATTTCATCTATGTGGCCGACCAGCATCACCCTCGGAGTTTCAGGGGTATCAGAGAGCGTACAAATCAGGCTCCCAATATTATCCTGCGAGAGGTCACCAACCTTTTCCAGATAGGTTTTTACAACCTGGCGTACCTCTGCCTCATGACCGGGGACGCCATTGGCTTCGGTAAGTTTCTTAAGTAATGCGGTTGTTTTGTCCATATTAAACCCTAATTTCACACCTTCAGGTGGTTAATGACGGAATGATACCCGACGGTATTTGTTTTGTCTAGCAACCCACCTGTGGTGGAGCCAATATGTCCTTGTCCACAAGTTTCCACTATCAAACGTCGGTTCGATTATATTAAATTTCCATTCCTTCAGAAAGAATAAATTCTCCACTGAACTCACCATCATACAAGTCAGTGTTTAGAGCAATATGATCACGAGGATATATTCTTTCCAGCACTAAATCTGAATAGAGGTTTCTAAACGCGGCACAAATTGTTTTCTAGGCAGATCTTGGATTCACGGTCGCGCGAAGAACTTCAAGGCCAACATGACCCGTTCTTCAATATCCTGAGGCGCGCTGTCAGGGATGAACTGCACTGCTGCTTGTGCCTCAACCAAGCTATACCCAAGCGTAGTCAACGCACTCAACACCTCAGTATCGACCTCACTTGGGATACCAACGTCTTCTAGAGGTGTCACCAAACGATCCTTAAGGTGAAAAATAATCTTCTGCCCTGTCTTTCGCCCAACTCCGGGCACCCTCGCCAGGACTTCAGGCTGATCTCTTGCCACTGCACCGCGCAATACATCTGGTGAAAGATTAGATAGTACAGCCAATGCAAGTCGTGGCCCGACGCCACCGACTTGCATTAATAGCTCGAACAACTCCTTTTGTTCAAGGGTGCTGAAACCATAAAGACTCAACGATGATTCTCGGACCACAAGATGGGTAAGCAAGAACAGTGGTTGCCCGACTTCGGACATCTCTTCGAGGACTGAGCGCGGAACAGCCACGAGCAATCCGACGCCTCCCACTTCGATAGTGAGCTCATCATCCCCAATGCGCTGAACAACACCTCGCAATGATGCGATCACAAAGACTCCTCCAGATGGCCTCGTGTTTGGCTAGAATGAAGATGGCAAATCGCTACAGCCAGTGCATCTGCAGCATCATCAGGTCGGGGGATGATTTCCATATTTAAAAGAGTCTTAACCATTTTTTGTACCTGTATCTTATCCGCCCCACCATATCCCACCACAGCTTGCTTGATCTCCCGAGGCGTATACTCATCCACCGGAACGCCGGCTTGAGCGAGCGCCAACAGTGCAACCCCTCGCGCCTGCCCTACTGTAATCGCCGTGGTAACGTTCTTTTGAAAGAACAATTGCTCCACCGCCCCACTGTCAAGTCGGTGGAGAGCAAGCAGGGTAGTCAAATCGTCATACAGCTTCACCAGACGCTTTGACATACACTGATCAGATGGGGTAGTGAACACTCCGTAATCAACCAGTTCCAGTTCGCCCCCCTGTATCTGACGAACCAACCCATAGCCAGTACTGGCTGTTCCCGGATCGACGCCGATAACCAGCATACAACCTACATTTCCAAGCGGCTTGAGCCTACGCAGCCTCAAGTAAGGAGACTGCTTCCTCGGTGATGTCGAGATTGGAAAACACCTGTTGCACGTCAGTGAGATCTTCCAAATCCTCGATAAGGCGCATCACCTTGATCGCTTTATCTGGTGTTAATTGAACTACTGTGTTGGGCAGCATTCGTATTGCAGTCTCATCTGGACGGATTCCAGCGTGTTGCAGTCCGTCGTTGACTTCTTTAAAAGCTTTCACTGGTGCAATAATTTCGATGTCATCGTCGCCAAGGGTGATATCGTCGGCACCGGCTTCAACTGCCAGCTCAAAAATCTCTTCCTGATCGTGATTCTCAGTCGGGAAAGCGAAATAGGCTACTCGTTGGAATTGCCATGAAACCGCGCCAGCATCAGCCATATTCCCACCCAAGCGGGTTAGTACGTGCCGAATATCAGCCACTGACCGATTACGGTTGTCGGTGGCAACGTCGATCATAAGCGCGACGCCATGTGGAGCATAACCTTCATATAGGATTTGTTCTAATTGAGCGCCCTGTTTATCTTTTCCCGTCCCCCGGTTTATCGCCCGCTCTATGTTTCCTTTAGGCATATTGTTGTTTTTAGCCCGTTCAATCGACAGCCGGAGGGCGAAATTTGTCTCCGGATCGCTCCCACCCTCACGGACCGTAAGAGTAATTTCGCGCGCCAGCCGGGTGAACACCGCGCCGCGCTTGGTATCATTGGCAGCTTTTTTCCGCTTAATGGTTGACCATTTTGAGTGTCCAGACATCGCCCAACCTTCCATGCAAACAAAATAGATGATATGTGTCTATTGACGCTTATCTCGGAGAGATTGTAGTTAGATTATAACATCCGGACTTTCCGACCAACAAATCGAGATACTGAGAAGACATTTTATTGCCAAAGACTTGCACACAAGATGAACTATATGTTGATTGATCAGCAGAGTGGTCAGCCATCTGCCATGAGCAGACGGTTCAGCTTACGTATAGTATCAACACTCTGTCCACGGTAGTGGTTATTGGCGTACACCAGAGTTAGGGGAGATGCGGTTTCCAATTCCCCTAAGCGCGGCACCCACTCTGACAATTCAGACTCGGTATAAGTGTAGTCGTATCTCTCCCATGCGTGGTCGTGTTGCCACCAGCGTGCGGCATTACGACCATGGAAGCGGACGTAGGCCACCGGACCAGTTGTTCGCACTACTGGTGGCATTAACCCTATCAATGGGGGTTCATCAACGCAGCAAAACCCAAGACGCAAACTATGCAACAATTCAAAAGTTTGCTCCGATACCCAAGCGCTATCACGGAATTCGACCACTAGAGGGAGTTCAGGCAAACCCTCACGGAATTTGCTCAAGTAGTCACGATTGCTGGGCGTTGGATGAAAGGAATGGGGAAACTGGGCCAGCACACAGGCCAGCTTCCCGGATTCGATCAGCGGCGCGAGGCTTTGTTTAAAAGCATTGAAATCCGGTTGTTTCCTCTCATGGGTCAAACCTCGGTGAGCTTTGACCGAGAATGTGAAATCCTCCGGCGTGCGTTCCACCCATCCGGTAGCGGTCTTTGAAGAGGGGAGGCGATAATAGGTAACGTTAAGCTCGACAGTATTGAAGAGAGTGGAATAGTACGGCAACCATTTCCACCGGGGCAAATCCTGCGGATAGACCTCCCCAATCCAATCATCATATGAGAAGCCAGAGGTACCCAATCGAATCATGGCTGCAACACTCCCGCACCGTCAATGCGACTATGCTTCATATCGAGCAGAGCCTGATTGGCGTCTTCAAGAGCATAGGTTCTAGTGGTAACCCGTACAGGTATTTCAGATGCCAACTGGAGGAACTCCAAGCCATCGCGACGAGTTGCGTTGGCAACACTGCGCAGTGTACGCTCGCCATAAATCAGGCGATAATCCATCTCAGGGATCTGGCTGAGATGGATGGCGTTGATCGCTAGCGTTCCGCCAGGTCGAATTTTCTCAAGGATAACCGGCACCAGGGTTCCTACCGGCGCGAACAGGATCGCGCGGTCTAAGGCCGCCGGCGCTCGGTCCTCGGACCCTCCTACCCAAACCGCGCCCAGCTCTCGAGCCAAGCGACGATGACTATCGCTTCGGGTGAACACGTAGACCTCACACCCCCAGTGAATGGCGACTTGTATCGCCAGATGTGCGCTGGCACCGAAGCCTATTAATCCCAAGCGTTCACCAGGTTGCAGGTCGGATTTATGAAGTGAGCGGTAACCAATGATGCCAGCACACAACAGGGGAGCTGTTGCTTCGTCGTCGAGGTCTTCCGGAAGAGGAAGAGCATAGTGGGCATCCGTCGCCATTAACTCCGCATAACCCCCATCAACATGGAAACCGGTAAATCGAGCCTGCTGGCAGAGGTTTTCCTCTCCACGGACGCAATGCTCGCATTTACCACACGCATGATTAAGCCACGGCACACCAACTCGGTCCCCGATCTGCCAATCCTCTACTCCACCACCAACATCCTCGACCACACCGACGACCTGGTGTCCGGGAGTGATCGGGTAACTGGGAGGGATGATATCGCCCTCAACAGTATGTAGATCCGTGTGGCATACACCACAGGCTCGGACGCGCAACAATAATTGCCCTGGTCCTACCTGTGGCCGGGGCAAATCGATTAATTGCAACGGTGTGCGCTCGATGAGGCTGGGCTCAATCAAACGAACAGCTTTCAATCCACCTCCCCGGTGATGAAATCCTCTGTCATCTGGCGGGCGATATCGTCAGTGAACTGTTTCGGTGGGGTCTTCATGAAGTATGCCGACGGGGCGATAATCGGTCCGCAAAGATTGCGGTCAAGTGCTAGTTTGGCACAGCGGATGGCGTCGATCACTACGCCGGCTGAATTCGGTGAGTCCCAAACTTCCAGCTTCAGCTCAAGATTAAGCGGCACATCACCAAAAGTCGTGCCCTCCATGCGGATATAGCACCACTTGCGATCAGTCAACCAAGGGACGTAATCGCTGGGACCGACGTGGATGTCGTCCTCTTTCATATCATATGGTATCAGACTGGTTACCGCGCCCGTTTTGGATATTTTCTTAGACTGCAGCCGTTCACGCTCCAGCATGTTATAAAAGTCCATGTTCCCACCAAAGTTGAGTTGGTAAGTATGGTCAATGTGCACTCCACGGGCATTGAACAGGGAGGTCAATACTCGGTGGGTGATAGTGGCACCTACTTGGCTCTTGATGTCATCCCCGATGATCGGAAGCCCCCGCTCACGGAACCGACCCGCCCAGTAATCCGAACTAGCGATAAATACCGGAATACAATTTACAAAAGCGCAGCCAGCTTCCAGCACTTGCTCGACATACCACTTGGTCGCCATCTCAGCTCCCACCGGAAGGAAGCTGATCACAACATCGGTCTTGGTGTCCTTCAGGATTCCTATGATGTCATCCGTCTTACCGGGGGCCTTCTCAACGACCTCAGCTAAATATTTACCTATCCCATCGTGGGTCATTCCACGGTGGACTGGTACCCCAAGATGTGGCACTTCAGAGAATTTGACAGTGTTGTTCGGATGCGCGAAGAGCGCCTCGCTCAAATCGATACCGACTTTGCTCTTCACCACATCAAAAGCTGCAACAAATTCGATGTCGCTAATGTGATAGCCTCCGAGGTCGACGTGCATCAACCCCGGGACTTGATTGGTGGGTTTAGTTTTTTTGTAGTAGTGAACACCTTGGACCAGAGATGATGCGCAATTTCCAACCCCGATGATCGCGACTTTTACTTTATTGTCGGTGGGCATACAGACCTCCTTAGATATGTAACCAGGATAGTGATGAGAAGTACAAAACAACTACTTCCACAAATAAGACTATTGTACCTTGATATGCTTTACGGCTGTGCTAGAATTACTTTGAAGCAAAGGACATATCGGATGGCTAAGCAAACCGCCCTCCAGGATACAACTCAGCGCTTTGAACACCTACTTGAGATCAGCCGTAACCTGACGTCGACCCTCAATCTTCCTCAGTTATTAGAAATGATCGTCGATGTCGCCATCGAATTGACCCAAAGCGAAGAGGTTTCGATTTTACTTCACGATCCATCTACAGGTGAGCTGCGTTTCGAAGCGGGGCCTGTCTATCAACGCGATCCTTCAAAACAAGTAAGCATTCCACTTGACTCGAGCGTTGCAGGGTGGATCTTCACCAACGCCCGTCCGATGGTCATTCAAGACGCAACAACCGATCCCCGCATTTACCGACAGGTCGACCGTACGCTCAAATTCCAAACCCGTTCCATCCTGGGTGCGCCGTTGATTGTCAAGGATGAGCCTATCGGCGTACTCGAGGCTGTCAACAAGCAAGAACAAGGGAATTATACCGAAGATGACTTGGCTATACTAGAAACTTTGGCAGCCCAGGCAGCCATCGCCATCGTAAACGCTCGCCTATTGAGCGATTTTCAGGAAGCGAACGACGATCTGAGGCGACTGGATCGCATGAAATCCGACTTCATCGCTATCGCCTCCCATGAACTACGAACACCCCTTGGTTTGATCCTCGGTCACGCAACGTTTCTCAAGGAGCAGATTTCGCAAAAACATGAGGATCAGATGGAGGTTATCATCCGCAGTGCCATGCGGTTGAAAACCATCATCGAAGACATGGCCACAATCGCCCATAAAGATGAAGGGCAGTCACGGGTACGACGGTCGCCCTTCTCCATCAGCCAACTGGTCGAGGACGTTGTACACCGTTTTCGGGAGGTTGCAGAAAAGAAGGAAATTAAATTCAGCTACGACATTCCCTCAGGTGATCCATTAATGGTAGACGGCGAACGGGAGAAGATCGACGTGGCACTAGCAAACCTGGTGCAAAACGCGATCACTTTCACTGATCCCGGAGGCCAGGTTGGGATAAAAGTTGAAGGCGCTTCGGGGTACATCAAGGTCTTTGTGGTGGATACTGGGATTGGAATCCCTGCAGACGCCTTAGAACACGTCTTCGATCGATTCTATCAGGTCGAATCACATTTAACCCGCAAGCATGGCGGGATGGGTCTCGGGCTCTCAATCGCCAAGACCATGGTTGAGATGCACAATGGACAGATATGGTGTGAAAGCAAGGAGGGCACCGGCAGCTTGTTTTGCTTCATGCTGCCGATCGATGAACTCCGGGCTTCAGCGGCGGCTAGGGTATTTACAACCGGCTAAGGTCAACCCCGGTTTGAGGTCCCTCACTGCCTGGGGTATAATTCCGTCATTATGATCGGGGCGTGGCTCAGCCCGGTTAGAGCGCACGGTTCGGGTCCGTGAGGTCGGCGGTTCAAATCCGCCCGCCCCGACTGTAATCCCCATTACTGCAGAACTCTTTAATCAGCTAAAGGTCTCCTGTTTTGGATCCGTGAGGTCGGTAATTAACCT
>Ga0114930_10004076_pt1 | contig 12493 bp, 12 predicted proteins | sample AnhtaG_FD_87300 | JGI IMG/M metagenome (GOLD analysis project Ga0114930, IMG submission 87300) | Deep subsurface microbial communities from Anholt, Denmark to uncover new lineages of life (NeLLi) - Anholt_01485 metaG | ecosystem: Environmental > Aquatic > Marine > Oceanic > Sediment | place... | reverse complement strand
TGGCCCGGTCTTGGAAAAGCACGGCATTCCCGTCAAGTACAACTACAAGCCAGAGGATATGACGTGGATCGAGTACAAGCCCAAAGCCAGGATGGCCGTGTTGGACGTGATCTATCCCGATGGCATCTACCTGCCGGACTACTTTTTTGGCAAGAACGTCGTGCACCTGCCGACAGTCAAGGCCCATAGCTATACCGTTACCACCGGAGCTATGAAGAATGCCTTTGGTGGGCTGCTCAACGTCAACCGTCACTACACTCACACCTGGATCCACGACACCCTGGTGGACCTGTTAGCGATCCAAAAAGAGATCCATGCGGGCCTCTTTTGCACCATGGATGGCACGACAGCCGGCAGCGGACCGGGCCCACGCACGCTGGTTCCACATCAAAAGGACGTCATCCTGGCCTCGGCCGATCAGGTCGCCATCGACGCAGTGGCAGCGCAGATGATGGGCTTTGAGCCGCAAGAGATACAGTACATCGCCCACGCCATGGAGCGCGGCCTGGGACAGGGCAACCCCCGCGAGATCGAGGTGGTAGGCATGCCAGAGCTGGCGGATGAGCGATGGGGGTTCAAGGTAGGCGTCAACCTGGGCACCGGCGCGGGGATGCTGTTCTGGCGTACGCCGCTCAAGGTGTTTCAAAAGCTGTTCTTTCACACCCCCCTGGTCAAGGTCTTGATCTTTGCCAGCGAGTACTACCACGATCATTTGTGGTATCCGCTCAAGGGCCGGGCGGTGGTCGAACGGTGGAAGCGCGACAGCCCCTGGGGGCGCTTGTTCGAGCAGTATCCGGGGCAGATGTAGGTTCTGGACAAATCGTCCTCAATATGCTACAATAGCACAAGAATGGAGCTCAGGTTGTGCTTGTTGAGGAGGTGCGTGATGACCTGGACCATACAATCGACAGACTTGAGGCGGCGAGTGCGCGAGGTGCTGGCTCGCGTGCGCGTGCAACGCGAGCCGGTGGTTGTTCGCAGTTACGGTACGCCGCAAGCGGTCATCATTCCTTACGAGGACTTTGAGGAGTACGAGGAATGGAGGAGCAGTCGCAGGAAGCGTGCCGCCTGGTTGGCCGAACTTGGGAGGATTGCCGAGGAGGTCAGCGTCCGCGCTGCGCTCTCTAGTGATGACGCGGCTACACTGACAAGGGAGGCTATCCGAGACACGAGGCAAAAGTGATACGCGTGGTGGTAGACACCAACCTGCTGGTCAGCTATCTCGTAGCCCATCGGCCCCCGATCTCCGAGTTGATCGACGTTCACCTGGCCCAGAATGATCTGGAGTTGTTGACTGCTCCCGTGTTGCTGGAAGAGTTGGATAGGGTATTGCGGTACCCCAAGCTACGCCGCTACTACACCGCCGAGACCCGCGTCCGCTTTGTGGCGCTCGTGGCTGCTCTGAGCGAGCTTTTCAATCTGCCGGATGCTGTGCCGCGCATCTGCCGAGACCCTGATGACGATTGGGTGATTGCCTGCGCCGTTATCGGCAAGGCCGACGTCATTGTGAGCGGCGACCGCGATTTGCTCCATCTGAAGCGCGTCGGTGAGATTCCCATCCTCTCTGCGCGGCAACTCTTGCTGCGTCTGCAGGGCCTGAAAGATGATCAAGCTGCACAGGGCAAGTAACTTGACAATTCTGGTAGGTGTGTATGACGTTTGGGGAGTCGTCGCGTGGAACATCCAACTATCAGACGAGCCAAAAGTCCTCGCCAAAGGTCCGATCATCTTTTGAAATACGGCCAGGACCGGCGTTTGGTTGACAGGGTCCTGGTTCCGTGTTATGCTTGTTCAGTAGGCATGTACAACGTATCGAGGAGCTGTTTGGTGGAATCTCGAATTGTCAGGCAAGTCAAAGTCTCCGCCAAAGGCTGGGTTGTCATCCCGGCTGCGTTGCGCAGACGCTATGGGCTGACGCCTGGAACTATCGTGAACATTGAAGACGCGGGAGGGAAAATCGTCATCTCTCCCAAGGAGGAGGCTTCCTACAAAAGGGCTCGGGGTATGTTGCCCGCAGAGCCTTCCTTGACGGCAGAACTCTTGGCCGAACGTGCCAGGGATCGAGAGCGTGAAGAAGCCAGAATACGTTCTTGACAGTTATGCCTTGGTAGCATACCTGCAAGATGAAGCGATAGCCGGTCGGGTCGAGGCGTCGTTGGATCAAGCTGCCCAAAGTGGCGCTGTTGTCCACATGAGTCTCATCAATCTAGGCGAGATTGCAACCTTGATAGAACGGCGGCACGGCGCAGCCCGGTGCAATAAGGCGTTGAATGAGCTGGCAGCGTTCCCTATCGAGTTTGAAGAGGTGACGTTGAGCCGTGTCATGGCACGCCACGCTGTCTCCTTCGCTGACGCCTTTGCTGTTGCTCTGGCACAGGAGCTCGACGCCAGTGTTGTCACCGGGGATCCAGAGTTCAGGCGGGTCGAGTCACTCGTTCGCGTGTCGTGGCTCTAGATCGACCAAGGGAGTCAAAATGGCTGACGAAACTGGATGGGTTGCTGATCGTTGTCCCCAATGTGGGGGGCACCTGCCATCCAGCGGCGAGCAGGTGGTCTGTTGGTATTGTGGTTCGCGCCTCACCCGTGCCCGCCGGCCGACGCAGGAAGAGGCACCGGCAGAGGCGGCAGTGGCACCGGCAGAGGCGGCAGTGGCACCGGCAGAGGCGGCAGTGGCACCGGCAGAGGCGGCAGCGGCCCCTCCCCAGGGGATGCATCTGAAGGCCTACACGTACGTGGACAACCAGGGGCTTGGCTGCGAGGCCTTTCGCATGCTGATCCCCAGCGACTGGGAGTTCGAGGGCGGCGTGCAGTGGCCGATGAACAACCCGGGGATGCCGGGGGTCATTGCCTTCCAGGTGCGCAGCCCGAGCGGCGTAGAGGCCTTTGAGGTCTTGCCGAATCTGGCTTTCTGCTGGAGCAACAGCCCCATGGTGACCATGTCGTTCCCCGTAGGGAGCTTTTACTTTGGCAGCGAGGTGCGTGCTCCCGCTCCGGCGGGCCAGGTCTTGCGCGAGATCGTCCTCCCACGCTACCGGGGGCACACGCCAGGATTGCAGATCGTCGGAGAGGAGAGCCTGCCGGACCTGCCCGCGCAATTGCAGGCCGGCAGTCCGGCAGTTGCCAGCGGGCCCACCAGTTCCGATGGAGCCAAGGTTCGCGTCCGCTATCGGCAGGGTGAGAAGACGATCGAGGAAGAGATCTATGGCGTTGTAGAGATGGCTCGCACGGTGACTCTCTCTTTTATGGGCATGGTGGAGAACATTTTGTGGCAGGCGGCGTACCTCTTTTCGTTTCGTGCCCAGGCAGGGCATCTGGACGCGCTCGCTGACCTCTTTGGGGCCATCGTTCGCTCGTTCCGGCTGAACCCTCAGTGGTACAACCGCTACATGCAGCTCTCGCAATACATGATCCAGAACCAGATCCAGCAGATCCACCACATCGGGCAGATCAGCCAGATCATCAGCCAGACCAGCGATCAGATCAGCGATATGATCACGAGCTCTTACAACCAGCGACAGGAGACGCTGGATCGGGTGGCGACCAGCCATAGCCAGGCCATTCGCGGTGTGGACGAGTATCAAGACCCCATCAGCGGAGGATCGGTAGAGCTGCCTGGCGGGTACAGGTATGCCTGGGCCAACGCGCTGGACGAGTACATTGTGAGCGACGATCCCAGCTTTGACCCCAACCTGCGATCCAACCTGGACTGGCAGCCTATGTCGCGGCAGTAGCCAGGTCGAGGCATTTGGACAGGGAAATCGCACTTGCCTTTGTGCTGTGCAGTTGGCGTACCCCTTTATGCTGTGTGGTTGGCGCACCCCTTTATACTGTGTAGGTGGCGCATCCCCATGCGCCAACAGGCGGCATAGGATGGCGTCATTCGCCATGAGTCTCTTCTCCGTTTGTGGTATCATTGCAGCGTAGACCCTAGTGTAGCGTCGTCGCAGCCCTCGTAGGAATCATGTTGAACCGAGGAGGGTAGCGTGAGCGGCGACCAGCCGACCGCCAATCGCGGGAGCGATCTTGGCAGCCGGTCGGCTGTTTTATGCGATGCCCTACCACTATGTAGCCGCCGTGCTGACGTGCATGCACGCGGCTGGCTGGTGAGATATGGATTATGGAACGCTGATCGTCGAGTCTGGCGTGGGGCTCAGCTCTGGGTACCGGCGGCACGCGTGCATCCCAATGTACGCGCTGCAATGGGAAGCGCCGGCCGATAGCCAATGACGAAATGATGGGAGAGGTCTATTCGTGCAGAACAGTTGGTCGCAGGATCTCTATATCAGAACGTATGCATTTGCAGCCCGTGCCCATCGTGGCCAAACAATGCCGGGGACAGAGCTGCCCTACGTTATGCACTTGAGTTTTGTGAGTACAGAGATCATTGCTGCTCTCAGTGCGGAAAAGGGATACGACGAGAATTTCGCCCTGCAGTGCGCGCTTTTGCACGACGTCATAGAGGATACAAAGGTAACATACGACCAGGTGAAAGAAGAGTTTGGAGAGGCTGTAGCCGATGCTGTGCTTGCGTTGAGCAAGGACAAAACGATCGCAAAACATCTCAGAATGACGGATAGCTTGCGACGGATCAGACAACGACCAAGAGAAGTCTGGATGGTCAAGCTAGCGGACAGGATTTCCAACCTGCTGCCTCCTCCATCTCACTGGGCAAAAGAGAGGATAGCACGCTACAGAGAAGAAGCCGTTGAGATACTTGACTCGCTAGGAGACGCGAGCGAACTGCTGTCTCGGCGACTTGGAAGAAGGATAGACGAATACAAGGCTTACAGCGGATGAGCTTTGCTGTGACGCCGATCTGGATTTCGCGGGGAGAATGACTTTTCTCGGCATCCCCATTCCTGTCTTATGGAGGAAGAAAATGAAGATCACCGGACTCCGCTACGTAATTGTCAGGGGAACGCTAGAGTATGACGGTCCGCTGGGTGAAGAACGGCTCGTCAGGCCGATCGACATCTACCCAGAGTTCCGCGCCCAAGGTCCTACCTGGCCGGTCCGGAAACGCAAAGAGGGTCCCCCTCATTCCCTGGAGCAGCTTTTCCTGTTCATCGACACGGATGCCGGGGTGAGCGGCATTTGGGGCGCGATCAGTGAAGGGCTTGCGCGCATCATAGAGGGCAGCCTAAAGCGCGTCCTGATCGGCGAGGACCCGCACGCCGTTGAGCGAATCTGGGACAAGATGTACCGTCACGCCATCCACGGCCGCAAGGGCGAGACGATGATGGCTATCAGCGCCGTCGACCTGGCACTGTGGGACCTCAAGGGCAAGATGCTCGATGCGCCAGTCTATCAACTCCTGGGCGGCCCAAGCCGAGACAGGATCCGTGCCTACGCCTCTATGCTGGGCTATTCGATAGAGCCGGAACTGGCCGCCAGGCGAGCCAAAGAGGTCGTTGGTCAGGGATACACTGCGACGAAGTGGTTCTTTCGCCACGATCCTACGGAGGGGCCAGAGGGCGTGCGCAAGAACCTGGAGCTGATCCGGACGATCCGCCAGGCTGTTGGTCCCGACGTGGAGATCATGTTCGACGCGTGGAGCAGTTGGAACGTGCCCTATACGATCCGTATGGCCGAACTGGCGGCCGAATACCGACCGTGGTGGTTCGAAGAGCCCGTCCTGGCAGACATGATTCCCCAGTATGCAGAGATCAGGCGTTCCGTCACGGCTACGGCGATCGCCGGAGGCGAGCATGAATACACACGCTGGGGTGTCAAGGCCCTCCTGGACGCTGGGGCGGTAGATATCCTGCAAGTAGACCCCACCTGGGCAGGTGGTTTGACCGAGATGGTCAAGATCTGCGCGTTGGCCTCCACGTACGCTATCCCGGTCATCCCCCACTACGGCGGCATAGCCTCGACGCAGCTCATCGCCTCACAGACCATCACTACCTGTCCCATCCAAGAGTGGCTCCTGCAGATCGGTATCGTGAGCCAGCACTTTTTCAAGCACAAAATCCAACCGGTAGATGGCCACATTGAGCTGCCCAAAGGCCTCGGCATGAGCATAGAGTTGGACGAGGACGTCATCGAAGCCCGTGAAGAATTGCAGTTGTGACGTTGAGGGCAAGTGCCGGCTCAACGTGGATCTGTGGGGTAGGCTCTAAGGCGTTCCCAGAGAAATAGTCATCCCGACCGTTCGCCTCGCTCCAGCCGGATCGCCAGATCTGGCGGTGCTCAGCGATGTACGGGACGTACCCGTCCACGCGGTACGGGATCTGGCGATCCTTCGCGAGCGATGGTGGACTTGATAGTTTAGACTCTGGAATTCCCCAGGCGGACGAGAGTCCATAGGCATCGAGCCAGGGAGCCGGCACGGGGCTGAGATCGGAACAGCGTTCGGCATCTGGGGATCCCTCACTCCTCACATTCGCCAGCAGTCCTGACCCGAAAATGCGCGTTGACTCCAACAGCCTGGCTACGATCAACGGTTCAGGATCCGCCCAGGCAGCGCTCCGGTGTGCCCCTCTGGCGTGATCACGGCCTGGCCGTTGACAAACACGTATTCGATGCCCACCGGGTACTGATACGGGTCTGTGAACGTAGCCTTGTCGCAGACGGTCTCGGGGTTGAACAGCACCAGATCTGCTTTCAGCTTCTTCTCCAGACGACCCCGGTCGGACAGGCCCAGGCGCGCAGCGGGCAGGCCGCTCATCTTGTGCACAGCCTCAGGCAGGGACAGCACGCCCTCCTGGCGCACGTACTTGCCCAGCACGCGGGGGAATGTGCCATAGTTGCGCGGATGGGCCTTGCCTTCACCCAACGGGCCGTCGGGAAGGCGTGCCGATCCATCGGAGCCGATCATCACCGCCGGGTGGCGGAGCACCGCCCTCAGGTTGTCCTCGCTCATGCCAAAGCGGATGACAGAGATCCGCGCCTCGGCTTGCAACAGGATGTCCAGCGCGGTTTCTGATGGGTCGGTGCCGCGCTGGTCTGCGATCTCGGCCACGCTCAAGCCTTCCAGTTCAGGGCAGTTGGGCGAATGGGCGATGACGGTTTTGTCCCATAGAGGTGACCGGGCGTCGAGATCCGCCAGGATGCGCTGGCGCGCGTCGGGCCGTCCCAGGCGCTCGAGCAACACCCTGGGACCGCCGTCGTGGGCCCATCTGGGCAGGCTGGCTGAGAGACCGGTGCTCGAGGCGATGTAGGGGTAGCGGTCCGCGGCCACGTCGATGCCCCGGGCGCGCGCGTCCTCGATCAGCGCCAGGACCTGGTTCAGCAGCGACCAGTATTCCGGCTCGGGCGCCTTGAGGTGCGCGATCTGCACCGGTAGGCTGGCCCGCTCGCCGATCTCGATCGCTTCCGAGATGGCTTCGAGCAGCGTTTCGCCTTCGCCGCGGACGTGGCTAAAGTAAAAGCCGCCACAACCGGCCGGGATGTGGCTCAGTTCGACCAGTTCGTCGGTGGAGGCATATGAACTGGGGGCATAGATCAATCCCGTGGACATGCCCCACGCGCCTTCGTCCATAGCCTGGGCCATTAGCCGCCTCATGGCTGCCATCTCTTCGCAGGTGGCCAGGCGATCGGCAAGGCCGACGGTCTTGCCGCGCACCGTGCCGTGACCGACCAACGGGATCACGTTGACGCTCAGTCCCTGCCGCCGCAGGAACTCGAGATAGTCGGCAAAGGTATTCCATTCCCAGGGCAAGTGGGGGTGGACGGCCATCATGCGTTCCCCCGAGACGAAATCGAACGGTGCCGGGCTGCTCCCGCACATGCCGATCACTTCGGTGGTCACTCCCTGGCGCACTTTGCTCTCGGCGCGAGGGTTGATGGGCAACGTGAAATCAGAGTGCGAGTGCATGTCAATAAAGCCAGGTGCAGCGGCGAGAGCCGTACCATCTATGACGGTGGCAGCGGCTGCTGCCGTCAAGTCACCGATGTCGGCGATGCGATCGCCTTCTAGCCCGATATCCGCGCGAAAGGATGGCGATCCGCTGCCGTCCAGAACGTCTACGTTGCGAATGATCACTTTCATCGAGTTCCTCCTTGAACTGGCATCGTGCTTGAACGTGCACGTCTAGCTTGCCAAGCCATTATAGCACCATGCCAGGAAATGTTCAAAAGACGGACTCCCCGGGATGGCACATTGCCAATCCGTGCGTTCTGTGTTACTATGTTAATAGCTCTGTCCGAAGGCGGGGCTTCAGGTTAGATTTGCCAGAGCACGAGCGTCACGCGTTTGACGCCGTAGTGCATATGTCGCGAGAAGACGGAACATGGAACCAACCATTCTAGTGATCGAGGATAATCCTGTCGCTGCCGACCTTGTGGAACGTCAGCTCAAGGGCGATGGGTACCGGGTTCTCATCGCACCGAACGGGTTTCAGGGACTAAAGATGGCTCAGGCCAACTCTCCCGATCTGATCCTGCTCGACTTGATGTTGCCCGGACTGGATGGCTTTGAAGTCCTCAATCAGTTGCGGGCCGCCCTCCAGACGGCGGACGTGCCGGTGGTGATCGTTTCGGCCAAGTCGCAGCCTGACGACAAGCAGATGGCAGCCCGAATTGGCGCCAATGCCTACCTGCCCAAGCCAGCCAGCCGGGCTGAGTTGCTCGCTGTGGTCGGTTCACTGCTGAGCGAAAGGCGAGCAAGGGCAGCCTCACGCGGTACGTGCGTGCTCTTGACATCGCCACACGGAGATGAGGCAACCTCTGTGGCGCTGTACGTCGGATTGGCACTGGTCAGCAAGGGTGAGAGGGCCACCGTTGTGGATTTCCGTCCGTTCTCCATCGCCCACTCTCTGTTGCTGAATGTGTCGCCCCGCCCCGACCTGGCATCGCTATCCGATCCGGAGACGGCAAACCGGTTGGCCGAGCTGACGGTGCAACATCCCAGCGGGTTGCGCCTGCTGAACAACCTGGAGGGGAGTGGAGCAGCGGGACAGCTTTCTCCCACAGATGTACAGGCGGCGATCGACGTGCTGTTGGACAAGCGAGGCATCGTTCTGGCTGATATCCCCCTCTACCCGGCTGACGTGCTGCGCCAGGCGGTGGGCGTGTGCGCTCAGATGCTTCTGGTCACCCGGAGCGATCTGGCATCGCTGCGGGCGACGCACTCGGCGCTCACGATGATGCAGCGGACCGGCGTGGATGCAGAACGGATCGGCATCGTGGCCATCGGCCCGCTGGCTGCGGACGAAAGGCACGTGATCGGGTCAGATCTCCTGGTGCTGGACACACTCCCGGTGGAAGCCGGACGCGATGATCCCGCCTTTCACGCTCTGGCCGAGCGACTGCTCAAGCTAAAGTAGCTCCTGTTCGAAGGAAGTGGTTGTGACACCATCTGATCCTGGGACAACGGCGACACGACGAGATCTGAGCGAGGTGCTGCTGGATGCCGGACTGATCACAACGGTACAACTAGAGATCGCACGGCAGGCCCGCCAAGCTGGCCAGAGCGTCACCGACGTACTCATCGAGCAGGGCATCATCGCTTCCCGCGACGTCGCCATGGCACTCAGCCTGCAACTCAACCTTCCGCTGATCGACCTCAAACGTCATACCGTGCAGTCCCGTGCTCTGGCCCTGGTGCCGCAGGAGATCGCCCATCGCTACAGCGCCATCCCACTGGACGTGATCGACGGCGAACTGATTCTCGTCATGGAGAATCCTCTCGACATCCGGGCACTGGAGGACATCTCCATCCGGGCTGGGATGCGCGTGCGCCCGTCGGTGGGAGCGCGGGACGACATTCAGGAGGCGTTGGGACTCTACTATCGTGCCAGCAGCGAGATCGAGCGCCAACTGGAACAGATCGCCCCCGAGCCCGCTTCGGCACTCGAGGCGCCGCGCCTGACGGCTGAGGCGGTGGCCCAGAACCCGGTTGCCCGTGTCGTCGAACTGATCCTCAGCCAGGCCGTCCGTGACCGCGCTTCCGACGTGCACATCACTCCCGACAGCGGCACGCTGCGCGTGCGCTACCGCATTGATAGCGTCTTGCACGAGGTACTGCAGGCTTCACTCTCGGTCCACGGTCCCCTGATCAGTCGCATCAAGGTCATGGCGGGCATGAACATCGCCGAGCGGCGTCGACCTCAGGATGGGCAGTTTGTCTTCCAGGGAGAGCGGGGCGAGGCGGACGTGCGAGTGGCCGTGGCCGACACGGTCCGAGGAGAGATGGCCGTCCTACGCATTCTGGACAGATCCATCTCGCTGTTGCGGCTCGAGGAATTGGGCTTCCTGCCCGAGGCCATGATGGCTTACCAGCGACTGGATGCTCTGCCGTTCGGCATGGTGCTCGTCGCTGGCCCTACCGGCGCCGGCAAGACGACGACCCTCTATGCCACGATCAACCGGTTGAACCGGGACGAGAAAAACATTATGACCATTGAGGACCCCGTCGAGTATCAGTTCGAGGGCATTAACCAGTTCCAGGTCAACCGGCAGGCGGGCATCGCTTTCGCCACCGGCCTGCGAGCTATCCTGCGTATGGACCCGAACGTAATCCTGGTGGGCGAGATTCGCGACCGGGAGACGGCCGAAATCGCCGTGCAGGCAGCCCTCACTGGCCATCTCGTGCTCTCTTCGATCCACGCTAACGACGCCGTCGGCGTACTCTACCGGCTGATTGACCTGGGAGTGGAACCATTTCTGGTCGTCTCGGCGCTGGTGGGGGTGGTGTCCCAGCGGCTAGTGCGGAAGGTGTGCGATCACTGCCGTACCCTCGCCGACGCATCGCCGGAGGAGCAGTTGGCTTTTGAGGCCGAGATGGGAGACGCTCCGGCCCGTTTCTACCGGGGCCAGGGCTGCAACTTTTGCGCAGAAACCGGCTACCGGGGGCGCACCGGTGTCTTTGAGGTGCTCAGCGTTAGCGAAACAATCCGCCGGCTCGTGATAAAGGGAGCTAGTGCCGACCAGATCCAGGAACAGGCTACCACGGAGGGAATGGTGACGATGCGGCACGATGGAATGATCAAAGTACAGAAAGGCATCACTACACCGCGCGAGGTGATGCGCAACGTCTATACCATCCGATGAGGGGAAAAAGATGAACTACCGCTACGTGGCCTTTGATCAGCAGGGACGGCGCATCGAGGGATGGATCGAGGTACCCAACGAGGCGACAGCGGAGGAGGCACTGTGGGGGAAAGGGCTCACCGTGGCTCAGTTGGTCCCAGCTCGTCGCCGGCCCAGCCTGTCCGCTTTGTTTCCCACCTTCTTTGGAGTCAAGCGGCGCGACCTGATCATCTTTTCCCGTCAACTGGCCACGCTTCTCTCGTCAGGCATCTCTATCCTGCCGGCACTGCGATTGCTGGCCGAGCAGTCGGACAGGAAGGCACTGCGCGAGGTGCTCCAGGATGTCACCGCTGCCCTGGAGCAAGGGCGACCCCTGTCGGCGGCCCTGTCGGCCCACCCCTTTGCCGTCCCAGAACTCTATGCCCGCACCATCGCCGTCGGTGAGCGCACCGGCAACCTGGAGGACGTGCTGCGGCAACTGGCCACCTATATGGAGAAAGAGCAGGCGCTGGCCCGCAAGCTCACCAATGCCCTTGCTTATCCTGCCTTTGTCCTGGTGGTGGCTGTCGGCGTCGTCGTACTGATGCTCACCACCGCGCTTCCGCCTATGGTGGAACTGTTCGAGTCCTTTGGGGCGGAACTGCCCTGGTCCACACGCGCGATGATCGCTGTCAGTCGTTTCATCTCTGCCTACGGGGTGTACGTCCTGGTCGGTAGCTTGACCCTGGCGGGGGTGTCCTCCTGGTGGAGCAGCCGGCCGACCGGCCGCCGTCTGCGCGACCTGGCATTGCTGCACGTGCCCATCGTGGGCCAGGTGGTCCTGCAGGGACAGATCTCCCGCTTCGCCCAGACCACCGCGGTGCTCATCCAGGCCGGACTACCCCTCTCAGAGGTGATGGAATTGGTGCTGCAGACGGTTGAGAACGTGCCTGTGGCTGATGCACTGGAGCGGGTGCGTGTGGCGCTGCTGGCCGGACAGGGATTCTCTGCCCCCCTGGCAGACGAGCGGCTCTTTCCCCCGTTGCTGGCCCAGATGGTGCGCGTGGGCGAAGAAACCGGCACGCTGGAAGGAAACCTGGAGATGCTGGCTGATTTCTACAAAGAAGCGGTGGACCGGACTATGCACCGTATGACCACGCTCGTGGAGCCCGTGATGACCATCTTTATCGGCTTGATCGTCGGTTTTCTCGCCATCTCGATAGTCATGCCCATGTATTCGATCATGTCAGAGATCAAGTAGGGCCGTGAAACAGCTCAATCGCCCGCTCGGTTGTGGATTATGGCTGGTGTGGTTGTTCCTGGGTCTGTTCGCAGGAGAGTGGCTGCTGCTCTGGTTTGTGCTCCAGATGGTGCCGGCAGAGCGATTGGCTTTGGCGGTGCTGGCTGTCGTGATCGCAGCGATCATCGGGGGATGGGTCGCCGTCTATTTCCGGGTGCAGCGCAGGACGCGATGAGACAAGCGGCAAGTGGTAGGCGGATCCGAAATCCGGAATCCAGAATCCAAGATCGAGAGTCCGGG
>Ga0114930_10004075_pt1 | contig 12495 bp, 12 predicted proteins | sample AnhtaG_FD_87300 | JGI IMG/M metagenome (GOLD analysis project Ga0114930, IMG submission 87300) | Deep subsurface microbial communities from Anholt, Denmark to uncover new lineages of life (NeLLi) - Anholt_01485 metaG | ecosystem: Environmental > Aquatic > Marine > Oceanic > Sediment | place... | reverse complement strand
GCCTTCTTTTGTTTCCCAGCTAATGGCCATATTTATTCTCTCACCTCCCTCTGGCCTTATTTTTAGCTCTTTTCTTGCCAAAGATCTAACTTCATTACTAATTATTAACACATTTTTTTTATCGAGAGGCCGCCTCATTTTCTTTTGCATACCCGATCCTCTTTGCTGGTATCAACATGTTGTAAAACTTTCCTTACATCAGAGACTAAAAGGGAAAGAAGCTCCTGGCGCTCTTTCTTATCTTTCCAGTTAATCTTTGGTTTGGGATCACCTTTGCCGTTTGCTTTTAGAGAAAGGTTTATCTTGGACTTTGTCTTTTTATCCATACAGGAAAGAATTTTTCGTATACCGTCTCGTAAAAGCTCGTAAGTATCCTTCACTGCTCCAGCTCCAAGCATGAGGGTGGGAGTCTATAAGCTGATCTACTTCCTTTTTTAAAAGACCTGCTTCTCTTGCAAGTTCGAAGGTCTTTTTAGAGATCATCTTCTCTTTTTTATTTACAAGAAGACGAGTTCAGAAATAGACCAAGAGGGAGCGATCAAAACCCTCATAGTCGATGGGGACACACTTAAGGCGTACCTCCATGCTATGTTCAACCGTAGCATTTCAAGGACTTGTCTATCTTCTTTTCCTAACAATTTTGTCTCCTTATCATGGTATTTTTGGCTTAAGAGATCATTTTATTATACCACAGAAAGGATTCTGTAAAATATTATTTGAGAAAGAGCAGAGTTCGGATAAAAATACGAAAAAATTGGGACTTTTTCACCAGTCTCCTAGTTTGTTGTTGCTCTTCAGTGATCAATGCTCTTTTTCTCTTCGATAGTACCTTACCTTGTTTTCGTTCTTAAAAGGGCTACAAAAAAATACAAAGATGCTCCTTAAACATGTTCTCGCCAGGTAAATTTTGGTTCATATCCAAGGTCTTTTTGTGCTTTTGTTATATCAAACAATGCCTTTTTCTTATCTAACAAAAATCCTTCTTCGTTTAAGATCATCTTAACGTCGGGGTAATAGCGTTTGATTAGTTCCAATGAGTCTACTTGTGAAAATATATCTCTAGCACCAATATTGTATATGCCATAGCCCAGGTCATAATCTCCCAGTTTCTCCAAGGACAACCGAAAAGCTTGAGCTGCATCTCTTGCATCTACATAGGCCCAAATAGAGTCCTTGAATTGCACTCTGTCAGGCAACATATAGAACTCAGGGTTCTCAACCTCACTCACCCAATGCTCAGCTTCTTGGGACCCAGGATATAGAATTGTAGCCAGACGCAGACAGATAATCAGTGTCCCATATCGTCTGCTATACCCGTAACAGAGTTTTTCGCCAATCATTTTACTCATACCATAACTGTCATCAGGCTTGCATGGATGTTTTTCGTCAAGAGGAAAATAGTCGGGCGTAAAGGGCTTACTCCAAAATTCAAATCCGTAAGCGTCAATACTGCTGGCAGCTACTATTTTCTTGGTATTACTCTGTGCAGCTGCCTCCAAAAGGTTGAAAGTTCCCGTTACATTCGTCTGCCATATTTTGTGAACTTCTCCTGTATCAATAGGAATAGCTGCGAGATGGATAACAGCTTGGGTATCTTCTAAGGCTCTCTTGACATCTTCAAAATGCGCCAGGTTTGCCTCAATGAATTGATGCTGGTTGTCCCTTGGCTTAACTAAATCAAGAATTGTTATCTCATGATCCTTCTTCAACTCTTCAACCACGTACTTACCTAACTGTCCCCCCCCACCGGTGACAAGTACTTTCACTTCGTTTGCCTCCATTTATATTATGGTACAATAGAACCGCAGGCCTTATTTTGCGGTATTCCAAAGAGGATGTTGTTATTCCTGATGCCAAATAGCACAAGAAAACGGGCTAGAGTTTCCGTGGTCCAATAACTACCTTTGTTACCTCTCTATCATCAATCTTTTTGTTAACCATAGCCTCCTTGAGTCTCTCCAGAGGTAATACATGAGAAATCAGTTTGGAAAAAGGAATCTCGTTTTTTTCTAGGATGGGAAGTGCTTGAACAAAGTGTTTTTTTTCATTGTCAAAGACCCCCTCAATGGTTATATTCTTGCACAGAATATCAAGAGCGGGGTTAATTTCCACAACGCCCGCATTTGCTACAGTCCCGACTTCACAGAAAATACCACTATCCCGTAGGTGTTGTAATCCTTCCGAGACAGCCGAAAGTGCACCGGAACATTCAAATACTACATCTGCTCCATATCCGGTAAAGGAATTTTCCTTCGTAATCTTAACTCTTTCCTCTTTCTCAGGAACCTCTTCTATGTTTATACTCAAATCAGCTCCCAATTCTCTAGCTACCCTCAATCTTTCTTTCCTGCTTCTCCCTATCACGATTGTTTGTGTTGCTCCTGCTAGCTTGGCATAAACGAGCGTAAGTAAGCCAAGCGCTCCTGAGCCCAGCACAACCACGGTATCGCCTGGTTTAATGTGCGCTCTATTCACGGCGTGCACAGCCATAGCTGCTGGTTCTGCTAGCACTGCTACTTTAGCGGGTGCATTGGTTTTGAAGAACGCTGTGCTTGGATCGTGAAGATACAAATACTCTGCATACCCTCCTGTGAAATAAGGCTCTTTGTCAGGATCAGGAAAAAATCCATACTGAACTGCATTAGGACATTTAGTGGGTGTTTTTGCAACGCTACAGAAATAACATCTTCCACAATGAACGGCTGGCAAAAGGACAACTCTATCCCTTGTTTCAATAGGTTTACCTAAGAAATCAGTTTCTACTCCTCTTCCCAGAGCAATAATCCTACCAGTAATCTCGTGTCCTAGAATTAAGGGAAAGGGGATCTCAGGAACATACCCATGATAAATATGTATGTCGGTTCCGCACACTCCGCATAGTTCTATCTGCAATAGCACGGTCCCCGGGGCCGGATCTGGCACAGGGTACTCCCTTATTTCAAAGTTTCCTTTGGGTTTGTCTAAAATGGCCGCTTTCCCCTTCATCTTCATACTACACCCTCCAAAATTTGGTTGCATATCTGTTTATGTTGGTTTTCATGGAAAGACTCAATCCAACCTACGCTCATTCCGTGACATCTGCTGGCTTAAGTGAAGGTTTTCTTCTGCTATGTTTTTCAGCATGACCGCGGGGTGAACTTACGGAAACAATAGTTTGTAACAATCATTTTGCAGAATTCTGGGTATATCAGGACAGGTAAAACCATGACAATTATCAGCTTTGCGTCCAAGTTTGTCAGACTTCCCCGGTAGATGACGTGCCTAATATTTATGAAAGCGTCCAGTCCGTATCTGAATAAGAATTTCAAGAAGTATCTTTTGAGCAGCTTTACCTAGCCTTGATTCCCTTCCAATTGATACAATAATTCCATGAGCACGAAAATAGTCAGGCTATCAAAAGGAAGGCTCTCTGCGTGCTCATGTCCTCACAGAAATCTCTACGTTGAAGCACAGAACAAACACTCCTGGGATAAGAGAAGAACGTCCTATGCAGCGTCGTCCGTCAGATGCTATCTTTTCGCTGTATCAAAGGAAAGTGACTGTCCGTTCACTACCAAGAACAACCTTCTGGACAAAGAAAGCTCCCTACGGGACGATACCGTGGGGCCAGAGAATTTCCTTTTTCTACAGGTTTCATATGAGGACAAATCTCTGCTACAATCCACTGGAAAGGTTATTTACGACTGTTAGTTTTTGATCGCAAGGACCCCCCCGACCTTATTGTCAAATGGCTTTTCCGTTATCTTGACCCTATTTTGTTTTCTCAATCATTCGTGGCCATGCAAACGTCAACAAACCTTAGTCAAATAGAGTCTGCCTCAGGAGTTCGCTCATCCCCATTGCATCGTTATTATGCTGCAAATGACGCAGTTTTTCTTCGTCCAGTTTCTCGGCGACGCTCATTAAGCTCATCAAATTCCTAATACTCTGCCGACAAGCTGCTTCGCTATCCTCTCGGTAGGGGAAAATATCAAGACTGTACCATTCTTTATAACCAATCCTATTTAGCCAGTACAGGAATTCTACTGTTTCCCAAAGATGCACCGTTCCGGGAACTAGATCATCATCCCATAGACGGAAATTATCATTGAAATGAACATAAAAAAGACGGTTGTATTCATTGAGGAGCACCGCCGACTCTGCTGGGTTTTCATATGCAATAAGTGAGTGTCCTAGATCCACCAGAATACCCAAATTCTTTGCTCCAATAGCGTTTACAAGCGAAAGAACCTTACCGACTGTCCCCAGTTGCATATGCGTTCTAGGTTCTTTGATCTTATACTCAATGCAAACCTTTACGTCTTCCCGATAGGCAACGATTTCTTCAAGACTGACGCGTGTATTACGCCAAGAAGCTTGATAATCAGTCTGCATGGGGTAGTCAAATCCATCTTGTGCAGGCCAGAGAGTGATCTGATTACATCCTAGTTCTACTGCTACATCCATTCCTTGTTTACAGAGTTCGACAGATTCTGCTCTAAGTTTTTCATTTCTAGATGAGATACTCCCATATTTCCATTTGGGGTCGCCAAACAAATCTACTTCAATGAGAGCAACACTGAGATCAAACTTGTTAACAAGTGATTTAAGGTACTTGGCGTCACTGAAGTCCGAAGGATAGTCCAATTCTATTCCAGAAATCTCTTTGATATTGGCAACCTTTTCTAATTGCTCCTCCAGACTTAGCTCTCCTTTATACCCAGACGACAAGAACCTCTCAGCCGCAGAAGAGAAAGCACTCAACAAGACCGCAAACTTTACTTCCCGTCTACTAGACATCTGAACATCTCCTTTCGCATATGTTTTATTTTTGAACTTCGTACTGCACATCCCGTTAGTGTTGGTTTTTCTGAGAAGATTCGATCCAAAATGTATTAATTGGGTTAGTACCTGCTAGCTCAATAGGAGAGAGCGTGCATCTGATAACGCTTCAATGTTAAGCGTTTACGACAAAGAACGCCTCAATTCACCAATATTAGCGGGATGCGTAGCTAGAATTTGAAAGAACCCTAGGAATTCTTTGAAACTAGCACCATATTCGATATTGTCCATTTTTTTGCGGAAACTCCGCAAGAAAAAATTGGCCTCTCACGCAGATCTTACTCGTATTTCACGATTCGCTCTACCCCGTGGTTTTCTACCTAACTACTTCCTTTTCCCATTTAAGGCTTTCCAAGATATTTCTTGGCGAGCGTCGTCAAATGGGAAGTCAAATTCTTCCTAAGAATTTCTCCATCTCTGTATAGTTATATATTTCTGGCCAACTAATTTTTTTCTTGTAAAATCTTCCGGGATCAAAAATGTCCAAGGGCAAGGAAGTGCAGCTATGTGTAATGTATTCTGCTACAAGCCTACCCACAATGCAAGCAAGAGACATAGCGTCTGAAAAACCAGCCGCTAGTATCAATCCTTCTGCGTTAGGAACAGGCCCGATACAGGGTAGTCCGTCTCTACTTACAGCCATAGTTCCTGCCCAAGCACGGATTATGTTTATGTGAGCCAAGCTAGGCAAAAACCGTGGGATAATACTGGTGCATCTCTGAATCTCTGCTAAATGAACACCTAGATCATACTGACCTGATCGATCTCTCGCTTCAGTACCTAACCCCCCCACCAATATATTCCCGGAGTGTGTCTGGGTAGTAGTAAACAAAGCTTCACCGTTTACTTCGGCTTCCATAGGGCCAGGTCCCTTTATCTTGGGAACTTTTTCTGAAACCACAGCTACCATTCTCAAGGGAAAGATATTTATTTCCTTCGTTAGAAAGCTCGCCCATGCATTGGTCGCATTTATTACTATTGGCGCTCTAAACAATCCCCTAGAAGTCTTTACTCCCTTTACTTGCTTGTTTTCGATGAGGATTTCTTCTGCTTCAGTACAAGTGAATATCTGAGCCCCATACCTTTTTGCTCCTTCAGCGAAGCCGTAATTTAGCAAAAAAGGATTAATGATGCCATCCGTACGACGAAATCTCGCTCCCTGGATGTTTTGAGCGAGTGAAGGACAGAATTCTTTTGTTTCATCTTTGGTGAGCCATTCAATCTCTGTGTCCCCAGCCTGATGGTGGATATTCACCAACTCCTCCAACTCCTCTGCTTCTTCTTTAGTATGGGATAAATCAAGACTGCCACACATCTCGTATTCTAAGTCCATATTTAGTTCTTTGCTTAAACCTTTTAGCATACGATTACCTTCAGAAGTGTAGGTTAGTCGATTGATTATTCCTTTTGGGTCAACTTCCCTTCCAAATGTTTGCATTACCTGGCCCCCGTTCCTACCCGAAGCTCCTGAGGCGATATTTCGTCGCTCAACTAGTATTACCTTTTTTCCAGCTTTGGCTAGATAGTAGGCGCAAGAACACCCTATGATACCTCCTCCAATGATAAGAATGTCTGTTTTCATACTATTTCTATTCATGACTTCCTCGCTATTGACTTATCGTAGCGCAGAAACCCTAGCGTGGTCGCTTCAGGTTGAAGTTTGCACGTGTCTCTGTTCATTTTCTCTGAGAGTCACAATATTTCAGCCATCTCCTATCTCTAGCGCCTCTCATTAAGCCATGCATAAGTTTTCTTCACACAGTCCTCGACCCTTGGTGTCCCCGCATCAATCTAATCTTGCCTTCTCAACACAGCACCTGGAAAAGTTTCACTTCTTACGATAAGCTACTAAATATAGTGCGACAAAAACAGACATGAAGATAACTAGTAGACCACCTATAGCTCCAGCACGGTCAAATCTATAGGCTTGGAAGGCTACCTTGTATAGATGAGTGGGTAACACTTCGCTAGATTTGGCGGGTCCACCGTGAGTCATTATCCAAACCATATCGAAAAATCTAAAAGTCCAGATAAAATCTAGTAAACAGATGGTTAAAATCACTGGCATTAAGTGAGGGATAGTTATGAACCAAAACTTAGTCCAGCTTCCTCCACCATCGATTTCTACTGCTTTGTACAACTCACCAGGGATATTCTGCATACCTGCTAATAATGTTAGGGTCAAAAAGGGGTACCAGTTCCATATGTTGGCTATGGTGACTCCAATTAATGCTGTCCCAGGCATACCCAGCCAGTCAGTAGTCCAATTTGACAAACCCAAAAACCGTAAGCTTGTATTCAACAAGCCGTACTGATACTGATATATTAGTATCCACAGGCAGGAGACCGCTGCCGGAGGGAACAACCAGGGGGTAAACTGCAAACCTCTCCAGATTGATAGACGTTTAATCTGTCGATTCAATAGGGAGGCGAACCCTAGCCCAATTAAGATATGACCTAAAACAGTAAATCCTGAGAAGAAAAAGCTATGTCTCGTTGCATTCCAAAAGGCACTGTCTTGAATCAACCACCTGTAATGTTCCAGGCCAACAAAAACTGCCCCTCCTCTAACTTCCTTATAGAATCCCATTTTCAAACTAGCGACAAAAGGAAGAACTGCCGCTCCAGCCAGAAATATGATAGCTGGTATAATAAACGGTATCCATTGAGCCTTCTGCATTAATCTATGGCTCATCAATTGCATTTAGATCTTCTTATTTGAGAACTAGATGTTGTCCCAAGGTTGTATGAAAGAAAGCCTAAGTGACTAATAGTGCAAGAGGAATTCTTCTGCAGCATCTAGGGCCTACTTCCGCAACTGCCGTTATGTTCTAGGTGATCCAAATCTAGAGGCGTTATTCTAAAATTGCTTAGAGTTCTTGCTGGTATGGCTCTAACTGGAGGTCTTTTGGTGAATGGAATAATCTCTGAGGGGGATTTCCCGGTTATCTCAGAGATAATCTTAGCCACAAGACGATAGCAAGTACTTTGCTGACAAAGGCCCATTCCTGCTCTGGTTGCTATTTTTACAGCATCAACATCACTGGCTCCGTTTCTTATGGCCTCCCTTATCTCCTCTTCAGTTACCTCCTCACACCTGCAAACAATGAGATCTTTTTTCTTGTTCATTCTACACCCTTTTCCGAACGTTTCATGCCCCTAACTTCTTGGATGTATTTGTTGGGAACAGCTACTTTTACAACTGGGGTATGATCATAGCCCTTGGGACTTTGTACCTTGACCACCTTTCCCTTGCAAACAGTCTTACCCCTCCTATCTACGGCCTCGACATCATCACCCTCTTTGGGCAGGGGAAGATACTCATGGGGAAAGGAGACAGCCCCCTCTTCCTTTGAGTAGGTGGCATCAACCATGAAGATGGCCAGCCCCGGGCAGATAGGGATACAAAGCCCACAACTATTGCATTTCTCCGGATCTAGTCGGGGAAGGTTGGTAATGGGATCACCTACAACTATCGCTCCCTTCTTGCAGACGGTCTCGCAGGGATCACAGGGAATCTCTTCCGTACATTCTATGACCACTACCGATCCTTTCTCAAGACAGTCCTTGGAAGAATAGCCGGGTGATGCCTCAAGCTCCTTCTTGGACATTGTACCAGTATCCTGGGAAAGACTTAAAAGATCAGTTTTTTTTTCCATTTTCTCACCCTCGTTCCCTCATTAACTCAAGTTTTGCTCTAGCCCGCATATCTCCAAAAGGACCTAGCCTTAGAGAGCTGAGCCTGTTTCTTATGTTCTTCTTTTCCTCTTCAGCCTCGTCTTCTTTGATATATCCGAGTTCCTCAGCAACGGCTACTCCGGCAAGCCTACCCTCTTCGATGGCGGAAGAAGCTTCTTCTACCCCTGCAACATCACCGGCTATGTAAAGGTAGGGGAGGGTTGTTCTCATATTCTCATCATGGATGGGAATAAACCCTCCCAGCTCTGAGAGATATTTGAACTTACAATCTGCCATCCAGCAAAGCTCTGCCAGAGGAGATAAGCCCACGGCAATGCAGACAAGGTCCACCTTCAGGATTCTCTCGCATCCCTCAACCGGGCAGAGATCCTCATTCAAGGAACAGATAGTGGCGTCCTCTACCGCCTCCCTTCCCCGGGCCTCCAGGATGCTGGTTGATGTTAGAATGGGAATACCCGCTCGTCTAAGCTTGGCGGCGTGTACTACGTAGCCACCTATTCTGGGAAGAGCTTCAACAATTGCCACGACTTCTGCTCCGGCTAGAAGAAGTTGATAAGAAACAATAAGACCAACATTTCCTGAGCCAACCATGAGAACCTTTGCTCCAGGTAGGACCCGGTGAGCATTCATCATGGTCTGGCAGGCTCCTGCTCCCATTACTCCAGGCAAAGTCCAACCGGGAAAAGAGAGGGGGTTCTCAGAGGCACCTGTGGCTATGATAGCTCTCTTGGCATCCACAATTTTTGAGGTTTTCCCATCTATGATTCCGATTTTCCCCTCTTCTATCCCCCAGACCACTGTATTCAATCTGGTGTCCACGCCAACTCTCTCGCACTCATCTAGAAGATAGTATCCTATGTCATGACCTCTTGTTCCGGCCTGGTGTTCTTTGGAACCGAAGAACTTATGTATCTGTTTGAAAAGTTGTCCTCCCGGTTTCTCGTTCTCATCGAACACGCTCACCCTTACCCCCGCCTTGGCTGCTTCAATAGCAGCGGCAAGACCGGCAGGTCCTCCCCCTACAACCGCTAGCTCACAGGTTAGATCTTCTTTTGCCACTTCCCCAATCCTTTCTGGGTTTCTACCTTCATGCCCTCCTCAGCCAGAGTTACGCAGGTTCTCACATTGGGCTGACCATCAACCGTCATCACACAATCTGTACATCTCCCAATGGCACAGAATATGCCGCGTGGCTCATCTCGGTTAGAAGTGTAGCGGAACACCTTTATCCCTGCAGCAACAAGGGCTGCAGAAATTGGTTCTCCCTCATAGGCAAAGACTTTCTTCCCATCAACATAGATAGCAATCCGCTTTCTTTCCTCCATTCTCCCGAGAATGGGATGCTCAATTATTCGAAAATTGTTTTGTGGAGCCATAACATTCCTTCCTAGCTTCTTGTGAATGCAATGAGATAAACAAGGTATGGCTTTCTCTCCTAGCAGATTTGATAATCCACTCCTGCTAGGCAGAAATCATTCTGGTTACATACAGTACAGTCCTTCATCCTTTCACTCCTCCCGCAATTAAGCCTCTTACAAAAACTCCTTGAAAAATTGCAAATATGATCAATAGCGGCAGTGCTGTGAGAAAACTTGTAGCCATTAACTCCTCCCAGCTTACTATGTAGTGGCCTCTTAGGAGGCTTAGTGCTACCGTTATAGGTCTGGCTTTAAGGCTCATTGTGAAGGTCAAACCGTATAGAAATTCCTGCCAAGCCATCAGGAAAGACAAAATTCCTGCTGCCAGTAAACCACCCCAGCTTAAGGGAAGAATAATCTTGATAAAACACCTGCCAGCTGAGCATCCATCGACTTTAGCAGCGTCCTCTATTTCTCTCGGAATACCATCAAATATACTTTTCAATATCAGGATACAAAAAGGTAACGTAAGAGTACTATCAAGGAGAATCAAAGCAAGCCATGTATCTATCAAGTTTACCTGCTTCAGAAAGGGAAAATAACTAAGAACGAGAATCTCCATGGGGATCATCTGGGTAAACAAAATTATTATAATAAGTATGCCAGACATTCTAAATTTAAACCGGGAAAACCCATACCCTGCTAGGGAAGCCAATAGCAATGTCAGCAGAGCTGTTGCAGAGGAAATTATCCAGCTGTTCCTATAAGGTAGCATTATGTCTCTAGTTGAAAGAACTTGCACGAAATTTTGTAGCGTTATTCTTTTAGGCACAATTCGATCAAAGAGAAGATCATGAGGTGTAAGAGCTATCAATATCATGTACGCTACTGGTATAAGTACAATAGATATACCTATTACAAGTAAAATATATGTAAGAAGTTCACTCCTTCTTTTCTTCATTTCTATCCTCTCTTATCTATTTCGCCCAACTTCAAGGAGTCTTTCCAAATACTAAAGTCTATCATTAAGATTTATGGAATAAAAACTATTTTTGCTTAAAACCGCCAAACTCTTGTTGAATATTGTTAGGGATTTTACCCAAGTATGTATGGGTAAAATCCCTAACTTACTCAGTTCGCTACCTTAACTAGCGATAGTATCTTTCTCCAAGTTCACCATATTTATCTGTCCATTCCGTAAACAGCTCTTCCCATGCCTTGGCGACTGCATCCATACCTTCCTGTGCTGTTTTTTCCCCGAATATTACCCGATGTAGCTCAGTCCTGAAAGCATCGACGGCTTGAAATAGTTGCGGCGGCATTTCTCTGTAGGGGCTGTAAGCATTGGGTAGATTTGCTTGCTCTATTGCCACCATTAGCCTGTGTGCGTTCTTTATCTTTCCTTTCTCTATAACGTCTTCCCAAATATCTTTTCTGGTTATGAAGAAAGGCCAATTCTCCACTATAAGCTTCTGACTTTCGAAACTGGTCATGTGCTTAAGGAATGCCCAGGCCAACTCTCTATTTTTGCTATCCGCTGTGATAGCATAAGTACTGTCTCCACCCATGAGCATGGCTCCAGTGGTTTTCCCTTTCGGCATCAGGTCGACACTCCACTCGAATTCTGGGTTATAGCCTTCAATAACTGACGGAACACCATTCCAATCCGGAAGCATGGCTATCTTCCCTCTGGAAAAACCAGTTCTCAGTTTCTGCATATCGGTAGATGTAAAGGTAGGGACTACTTTGTACTTGTTAACCAAATCTTCAATGAACTCTACCGCTTCAACAGCCTCGGGACTATTTATCTGGATTCTTCCACCAACTCGCCCGATCCTTGCATCATTTGTATAGAAGATCCATGCAAGAGAAAGCCAAAGCTCAGGACCGTTTCCGTTCAGACCAAGTCCGTACATGTCAGGAGGATTGTTCAATTTCTGGGAAAAGGTTACAAGCTCAGCCCAAGTTGTCGGGGCGTGAGGAGGAAGACCAGCCTTCTCGAAAGCTGTTTTGTTCCACGCCATTACGTTAGTCAGGCCCATTGAGGGAAGAGTATACACTTTTCCCTTATATGTTGTGTCCGACCAATCATAAAACCTATCCGTTATTGTTGCACCCCACGCTTCATCCCTTTCGATAAACTCATCTAAAGGTATGATCCATCCTTCCTCTGCAAATCTAGCAAGTTGAGTTGGAACCCACAACTCGAATGTATCTGGTAATGCGCCAGCCCTACCTGCCATCTCCATCTTTTGTATCAACTCGATAAAATTAACCTCGTCTGCTTGAAGATCAACATAATGCTCTTTCTTGAACCTATCGAAAATTTCTCCCATTACTTTAGGCATTTCCACTGAGCGCCAATTCCAGTGAGTTAGTACTGGCTTTTCTGGTGCTCCTATAGCCCCATCAACAAAAAAAACACTGACTATTAAGATGGTGACTAGTAAAAGACACACACTCTTCAGCTTTGAAGTCATTACTTTCATTGTCCCCTCCTGGTATAATCTTCACTATAGGTGAAGATTGTTATTTGACTTTCTGTGGTTTCAAGACTAAAGTTTAATTAGTTCTTTCAAAAAACGCTTTTGGAGAAAACAGGAAGAGGGCTTGCTTC
>Ga0114930_10004073_pt1 | contig 12498 bp, 11 predicted proteins | sample AnhtaG_FD_87300 | JGI IMG/M metagenome (GOLD analysis project Ga0114930, IMG submission 87300) | Deep subsurface microbial communities from Anholt, Denmark to uncover new lineages of life (NeLLi) - Anholt_01485 metaG | ecosystem: Environmental > Aquatic > Marine > Oceanic > Sediment | place... | reverse complement strand
CGTGAAGACGTAGGTCCGCTCGCTGGCGCGCGCAATGTCGTGGATCCGCTCGATCCACTCCTGGAGTTCATCCTCGCGGTACAGGTAATCGTACCTGGCGTCGCGGCCGGCATCCTTTGAGAACCACGCCTCGCGGTTGCGGCCGTGCAGCCGCACGTATCCGACGGGCGAGGTGACGAGCGTCATGGGCGGCACGCCGCTGCGGCTCGGGGGCTGGTCGATGTTCGCAAAGCCGAAGCCGTTGTCCCTGATCCTCTTCAGCGCCAGGTCCGACGTCCAACTCGCGTGCCGCACCTCGACCACCAGGGGCAGATCGCCGAAGTCGCGCCGGACGGTCTCCAGGTGCCGGAAGGCGTGGTCGTCGGCCTTGAACGACCACGGGAACTGGACGAGCACGGCGCCCAGGCGCCCGGCCTCGCGGACCGGGTCGATGCCGCGGCGGTACTCGTCCACCTCATCCGCCGTCCACGGCTTGTCGCGCTCGTGGGTGAACCGCTGGTACAGTTTGAACGTGAACTGAAAGTCCTCCGGCGTTCGCGCCACCCACGACGCGGCGGCACGCGCGCTCGGCGGCCGGTAGAACGACGAGTTCACCTCGACGCAGTCGAAGTACCGGGCGTGGTAGACGAGGCGGTCGAACCCGCGCTCTTTTCGCCGGGGATAGAAGCGGCCGTCCCAGTCATCGTACGACCAGCCGGACGTGCCAACACGGATGACGGGGGCAGGCTGCTCGTCGGGCATCGGACACCCTTTCGCCGGAACGCAACGATACTCGCGGCCCTGGGAAAAGGCAACCCGCTGCTCCTGCAGCGGGCTCGGGGGACGAGTCGTGACCTGCGTGGAGGCGTTTACGGCGGGTCCGGCAGACGCAGACGCATACCAACGTAGAGGCGCGCGTTCAGCGAAGAGAGCACGTCCTTGTTCGCCTCGTAAATCCTCGGGTACATGGCCGCGTCGCCGTACACCTTGCGGGCGATGCCGATGAGGGTGTCGCCCTTCTTGACGACATACACCTTCGTCCGCTTGGGCTTCGGCGCGGCGGGCTTGTCCGATCCGGGTTTGGGCAGGACGATACGGTCGCCAATTCGGAGGGTATCCGGATCGATGCCCGGATTGGCCGCCACAATCGCGCCTACGAACCTGGTACTGCCGTAGTGCTCGACAGAAATGCCGTAGAGCGTATCACCTTGAGCGACAATGTGCACGTTCCCAGGCGCGGTCGCTTTCGGCCGGAGCGGCCCCGTGATGATATCGCCGACGATGCCGCCGGGCCGCAGCACCGGCCCCGGCGGGTCGGCCCCCGCGACAGCCGTGTCCGTTCCGCCACCGCCGACGATGGTTCCCTCGTCGCGGGAACTCGACAAGAGGTCCCGGTCCTCGGGCGACGGTGCCACGGGTTTCGGCTTCGGGTCCGACGAGTCGCCCGTGTCGCCCTGGGTCAGGCGTTTGCGCCAGCGCTCGTACATCGCGACGGGGTCGCTGTACTCGGTCTGCTTGCCGGAAAGCCGTTTGATGGAGGTCGGGCCGAGCGACTTGTACTTCGCCAGGTCGCTCCAGTCGCGGCTGGCGATGAACAGCGCACCGATGGCCATGACGACGAGCGCCAGGACCAGGACCACTTTCGTCAACGGGCGCATGGACATCCCTTCAGAGGGCATCCGGACTCACCCTCTCCTGCCGCCTATACTATCGGAGGCAGCCGGTCCGGGCGATTAGTTTTTCTGGCCCGTCTCGCCCCAGGTCATCCGATACAGGGCCCACGTGACCGGGACCGTCGCCAGGGCGCCGAGTGCCGTCGGGCCGGCCCAGGCGGTCCAGGCGGCCCCACGTGCCAGCAGCAAGGCCGCCGACAGCCCCACCGTGGCCAGCGGCGCGAGCAGGCTGACCGCCGCCAGCGCCTTCACAAGGCCGGGCGACGACTCGGCCGGCGGCCAGACCTTGCCGTGCGCGTCGCGGGAGACGATCCACCACGCCACAGCCACCCAGGCCAGTTGCAGCACGGCCCAGACCCATCCGCCCCACGAGCCGAAGAACCCGCCGGGCGTCTGCCACACGCACGCGAAGTACACCAGCAGCCCCACCCCGACGATCGGGTACACCCACACGTACACCTTGTACAGGTACTGGCGCAGCACCAGGATGGGGCTGGCGATGGCGATCGACGAGTAGGTGCCCACGATCGTCCCGCCGAGCATGACGAACGCCAGGCCGTGCACCGTCGAGGACCGCCCCGCGAAGATGTACAGACTCATCACCGCCAGGAACGTTGTGAAGCTCGTCAGCACGGTCCGCGACAGGGTCTGGTTGATGCTGGCGTTGACGACCGCGACGCTGAAATCGCCGTACTTGCCGCGGTTCTCGCGGATGCGGTCGAACACGACGATCGTGTCGTTGATGGAGTAGCCGACCAGCATCAGGAACGCGCCGACCATGGGCAGGTTGATTTTGAAGTCGGCGAACAGCAGCCAGTCTCCCAGGAACACCCCGGCCAACAGCGCCGCCACCGTGACCGCACCCAGCGTGATGACAACGTCGTGGAGGAGCGCGACCACCGCCGCCAGGCCCGACGAAAACCGGGCGAACCGAATCCAGATGTAGATGATCATCAGGGCCAGCGACAGAATGATGGCCATGACGGCCTTGTCCCACGCCTCGGCCGCCATCGTCGGCTCGAAGGAGGTCGTCGAGGCAAAGGCACCCTCGACCCCGAGGGCCGGGCGGACGATGTCGTCGGTCCAGAACACCGGGTTCGGTATGTCGCCGCGTTTGCCGGCGTAGTCCTGGCGAATCCAGATGTCGAACGTCTTGTACTCTCCCACCGTCTGGCCGGGCGCGCGGCCGTCGATGCGGTACAGCGTGCCGACCATGTCGGGGTAGCGGTCGCGCAGAAACGCGTCGATGCGCCGCTGGACCTCTCCGGTGGCCAGGGCCGGGTCGACGTCGGTCAGGATACGGATCTTGCCGAGGAACTGCCGCTCCTCGGGCGGGATGTACCGGGCAGAGGGAGCGGCCGCGGGCTTCTCCTCGGCGGGTTTGGGGCCGGCGGGCGTCGCCCCGGCTGCTTTCGCCTCGGCCGGCTTGGGGTCCACCCCCTTGGCGCCGGCCGGTCCCTTCGCTCCGGCCGGTCGGTTCGACTCCAGGCGCCGGCGGATCACCGCCTCGGTAATCTCCGACGCCGTGGCCTGAACCTGGCTGGTGCCCAGTTCCGGCCGCATGTCGGCAAAGGCTTTCGACAGGGCTTCCTTGACGGCGGCCTCGCCCGTGGCCGCCTCACCGGTGGCAGGCACGCTGATGAGGAACCGGTCGATCTCGCCCTCGGCCGCTTCGTACGCGTACTCCAGTTCCTGGACCGTGGCGGACGGGCCGAGAACCTCGGTCACGCGTCCTCGGACGGTCGAGATGGGTACCTCCGTCCGGCCCTGGGGCACCTGGACGGCCAGTTCGACCTGGGTGCCGCCGGTAAACTCGATGTCGTACTTTTCTTCACCACGGCTGAAGAACACGATGGCCCCGAGCGCCGCCAGTCCGCCGCTCACCACCACCGCCGGCCGCACGAACCGCATCCAGTCCACGTTCGGCACCGCGAACAGTTGGAACATGTTCAGTTGCTTGACGAGGCCCCACTTCATGACCGTCTCGAAGATCATCCGCGTCACCACCACGGCCGTAAACATGCTGACGAGGATGCCGATGATCATGACGACCGCAAAGCCCTTGACCTCCTCGGTCGCCAAGCCCGGCGACAGCAGCACGAACGCCGGGATAAGCGTCGTCAGGTTGGCGTCCAGGATGGTGCGGAACGCCCGCTGGTACGCCTTCTTCAGGGCGAAGCCGAGGCTGCCCTCCCTGCCCTTCTCCTCGCGGAGACGCTCGTAGATAAGAACGTTCGCATCGATGGCCATCGCCAGCGACAGAATCAGACCCGCGATGCCCGGCAGCGTCCACGCCTGCCGCACCAGCGACATGATGCATATAATGAGCACCAGGTTCAGGATGAGGGCGACGTTGGCCACCAGGCCGGCAACGCGGTAGTAGATGAGGATGAACAGCAGGACCAGGGCGAACCCGATGAGGCTGGCCCGAAAGCCGCGGCGGATGTTGTCGGCCCCGAGTTCCGGCCCGACCGTCCGCTCGGTCACGGGGTCGCCGAGGCTGGCAGCCAGTTGGCCGGAGTTCAGAATGGTGACGACCTCGTCGCGCGTGCGGATGTCGTTGCGGTAGCCCTCGATGAGGCCGCCGGTCGACAGGGTGGCCCGTAGCGCCGGGGCCGACTGGATGACGGCGTCGAGGATGATGGCCATCTGGCGGTTCCGCATCTCGGGCCGCGTCAGGCGGGCGAAGCGTGCGCCTGCCTCGGGTTTGAGAGAGAACACGACGATCGGTTCGCCGTCCTGGGAAGAGGGGCGGGCGCCGCTCAGGTCCTTGCCCGTCACGTTCTGGCCGTCGGAGACATCGACCAGGGCCTCGACCGTCTGGCTCTCCTCATCCACAACGTACACGAAGTTCCAGGCATCCAGCGCACCGTTCGTGTACCACTGCCACCCTTTCGTGAGGGGATACCACCTGTACCGGGCGTCGTCGGAGGGCCGGCCTGCCTGCTTCAGGCTGACGAGCCGCTCGAAGTTCGCGCCCTTGTCGCGGTCTTTGACCTTGTCGACCACGATGCGGAACTCGAGGAACCCCGCCTGCCGCACCAGACGCTTGACGCGCGTCACGTCGCGCTGCGTGGCCAGGGCCGTCCGGACCAGGTCTCGCCACTCGGCGACGAGCCCCGCGTCCGCCGGCGGAACAGCCACCAGCATCTCGACCTGCTCCCACTGCCCCTTGGCACGCACGAGGCCCACGACGGCCACGACGGCGCGCCGCTCGGACGGCAGGCCGCGGACGGCCCGGGCCATGCGGTTCTGGATGTCGTCCAGGTACAGCGGCGGCCTCATCCGGACCACCAGCCGCGCGCCGGCGAGCAGCGCGTCGCGGTTGGCCGCGATGCGGTCGGCCACCATCGTGTTTCCCCGCTTCTTGGCCCGCTCGTCGGCCGACTCCAGGATTTCCTTGGTGACCGCCTCGGCATCGACGCCGACGCGCGTCTGCCGGCCGGGAAGGACGATCTCCAGCCGCTGCTTGCCGACGGCCTTGACCGTGTAGCCGCGCGTTCCTTCGGGATTGATGCGCCCCTCGATGACGCCCTTGGCGGATTGGGCGTCGGGCGGGGTGCCGCCTTCATCGGGCGAGCGCAGTTCGTAAATGAGACTGGTGCCGCCCTCCAGGTCGATGCCCAGGCGGAACAGGTCCCGCACGTCGCCCTGGGGATCCGACAGGATTCCGTAGAGCGGAAACCCCACCACCACAACGATGAAACCCAGACTGACCCAGTAAACCCATCGACTCATTGCGGCCTCGATTTCGTGGTATGCTCTTGCCTTGCCCGCGCTGTGGCGCGGTGGGTCTCCGCACCCACCGCGCAGAGAACCGCGTTCTCCCGCGTGGAACAGCCCTTCACGCAGCGGGTACTCCAGACCCGCCGCGCAAAGCAGCGTTGCAGTACTACATGCCCGCGTCCGACCGGTCGCCGAGTGTTGTCCCGCCCTCTTCGCCGGCCCCCTCGTCGTCCTTGCCGACGACTTTGCTGACGGCGTCGCGCGAGACGCGCATCTTCACCTCGGCCTTCTCGTCGATCTTGATCGTCACCTCCTGCTCGCCGATCGAAGCCACGACGCCGTGGATGCCGCCGATCGTCACGATGTGGTCGTTCCGTCCGAGTTTACCGAGCATCTCCTGGCGTTGCCGCTGCCGGTCCTTCTCCTTCTTACGCTGCGGCCGAATCAGCAGCATGTAGAACACGACGAAGATCAACCCCATCATGATGAAGATGCCGTACCCGCTCCCCGGTCGCTCTTCCTCTCCGGCCGGCGCCGGCGCGTCCTCTTGCGCGATGATTGCGTAAGTCTGCACGATGCGTTCCTTTCGTAACCAAGGCCCCGCAGGCAGGCAGACCGCCCGGAGCGGGGCCGGGCAAAGAGCACTCCTTTTAGTGATTTCGGTAGTATCTGTCAAGTAACGCCTGGGTCTCGGCCTCGAAGCAACCATCGCGGACCCAGGCGCGAAGGCGGCCAAACAGCCGCGTATAGAAGCGCAGGTTGTGGATGCTCACCAGGACCGGCCCCAGCATCTCTCCCGCACCGAACAGGTGCCGCAGCGTCCCGCGGCTCCAGGAGCGGCACGCCGGGCAGTCGCAGCCCTCTTCGATGGGCCGAGCGTCCGCCCGGAACTGCTCGTTCCGCAGGCGGATCATCCCGTCGGCCGTGTAGGCCGAGGCGTTGCGCCCGTTTCGCGTCGGCAGAACGCAGTCGAACAGGTCAATCCCCATCCCGACGGCCGCCACGACGTCGCGCAACTCACCCACCCCCATCAGGTACCGCGGACGGTCGGCCGGCAGAAGCGGCGCCGTCCAGCCGATCACGTCCCGCAGGTGCTCGTGCCCCTCGCCGACGCTTACGCCGCCGATGGCGTAGCCCGGGAAACCCATCGCGACGAGACGCTCGGTGCACTCGATCCGCAGGTCCCGCTCCACGCCGCCCTGGACGATGGCCCACAGGGCCTGGTCGCGGCGATCGTGGGCCGCGCGGCAGCGCTCGGCCCAGGCGACCGTGCGGCGAACGGCCTCGGCCACCTGGTCGCGCGGGCACGGATACGGCGGGCAGATGTCGAGGGCCATGATGATGTCGGCCCCCAGGTCGTTCTGCACGGCCACGGCCGACTCAGGACTAAGCGTCATCTCGGCCCCGTCGATATGGTTGCGGAACGTCACGCCGCCGTCGGTCACCTCCCTGAGCGCTGCCAGGCTGAAGACCTGGAACCCGCCGCTGTCGGTCAGGACGGGACCGTCCCAGGCAAACATGGCGTGCAGGCCGCCGAGGTCGCGGACCACGTCGGCCCCGGGCCGAAGCGCCAGATGATACGTGTTCGCCAGCACCATCTGGACGCCGACCTGGCGGAGCGTCTCCGGCAAGACACCCTTGACCGTCGCCTTGGTGCCGACAGGGATGAAGGCGGGCGTCTCGACGGCGCCGTGCGGCGTGGAGAGGCGGCCGAGACGCGCACGGCTCGCGGCGTCGTCGGAAAGCACGTCCCAGGTGAATGCGCCGTTCGACATGCTCGGACCAATCACGTCGGCGTCCCGCCGACGGCTAAACTACAACGATACCATGATGCGTCAGTACACGCGGACCAGTTCGGAGCCGGGGTAGTAGTACCGCAGGATCTCCTCGCCGGTTTTGCCGTGTGCCGCCAGGTACTGGGCGCCCCACTGGCACAGGCCCACGCCGTGACCGTATCCGCGTCCGTCGGTCAGCGCGATACGGTCGCCGCGGTCTTCGCTGGTGAACCACGTGCTGGGCACTTTCGAGGCCCCGACGAGGATCCGCAAGTACCCGGCCCTCAGCAAGACCGACTTGCCGGCCGTATCGACGATGCGGATCCGCTGGGCCCGTCCGCCGCGGCCGGTCCGTGCGGCGACCTCGACGCGCCACACGTCGCCCAGCGCCGTGAGCGTTGCCGAGCCGCTCCGCCGGAGGACGTCGCTCACGTGCCGCTTCGTCAACACGACCGCCGGCCAGCGGTATTTGGGCGACTTGCGGCAGTAGGTGCACTTGGTCCCTCCCACGAGAGGCCCCGCCGTTGAACCCCCAAACGCGCTGCCCGCCGGGGCCGTATCGCCTCCGCACGTCGAATGGTAGTACGTTTTGAACAGCGCGTGCTTCCCGTCGGCGGACCTGCACGTCGCGACAACGCCCCAGGTGGCCTCAACCGCCTCCCACGCGGTTGCTGTCTCGGTGTCGGCCCCACCGTACACCTGGCTGCCCTGCGAATCCTGGACGTCATAATCGTAGCGCCTTCGCGCATTTCTGTCCACGAGGGCGTACGTTCGGGCCGCAATCGCTTGGGCCTTGTACGCCTCCACGTGCCACGACGGGTACAGTTCGTTGGCGAGCACACCCGCCAGGTACGCTTCCATCGGCAAGACGTTGACGAGCCGCACGGCGCCCCCGGCGGTCGGTGCCATCCGCAGTGTCCCGCGGTAACTGCGCCGCCGGGCCTTCCCGCCGACGGCTTGCGAGACCTGGACGGGGGCGTCGCCAGCGCCGGCAAGTTCCACGGGGCCGTTGACCGTGGCGATGCGTCCGAAGACCACGTTGCCGCCGACGGCCGTAACCTGTGTCCAGTCGAGACTCTTCCCGGAAGCGACCTCTCCCTCGCCGCCCGTCAGCCGCCACGGCCCCTTCACGGCCACCGCCACCAATCGTGCATCCCTGCCGAGTCGAACGCGGACGAGCGGCACGTCGGCCCCCATGCGTGCGGCGCGTCGCGGCCGTTCGCACGCGCAGCCGCTGAACGAGCCGATGGTAACACAGACCATCAAGGCTGTTCGAGCAACCAGCGCGCCGGCGGTGCACCCGGCCCGTGCGGCAGGTCTCGTCACGTATCACCTCCGCGGCTCTCGCGCCCCGTGCGAGCCCCTCCTCGAAACAGGTGCAGGTTGGTCGGGGCGAACCGTTCCTCTTCGCTGAAGATGCAGCCGCAGTACTGCTGGCGGTACAGGTTACGGCGTTTCGCTTCCTCGTGCCCGTGCGCCGCGAGCGGACGCCAGTCCTCGTAATGGAACTGGAGTCCTCTGGCCGCCGCCGCCTCTTCGCCGATGGCACGGACGGCGGCGTGGTCCTGGTGGATCGAGGTCAAGAGCGTCGTGGTGACGGCGGTGCACCCACGCTCGGCGGCGACGCGGGCCGTCTCGGCCAGGCGCAACCGGTAGCACGCCAGGCACCGCTCGGGCCGGTCCCACGGCACGGCCTTCAGGAACGCCTTGGGGTCGTAGGCAAGATCCGTCAACACGTCGAGGCGTTCGGTGTCGGCCAGGACCCGGACACTCTTGGCCCGCCGGCGGAACTCGAGGAGCGGCTGGATGTTCGGGTTGTGGAAGAAGAGCGCGAACGGCCCCGCGCGGCGAAGCGGCTCCAGAATGGCCGCCACGCACTCGCCGCAACACACGTGAACTAGCAGGGAGACGTCCAAAGTTCGGAGTCCAACGTCCAAAGTTCACAGTCACTCTCTGAAGGAACCCGGGCACTGCGGCACGGCCCCCGCCCCGCCCGAGTGTGGGCCTTGGACGTTGAACTCCGGACGGCTTGGTCAGCCGCTCAAGGCAAGACCGTAGCGGCGAAGCACCTGCTTGATCTCGTTCAGGGAAGTCTCGCCGAAGTTCTTGCAGGCGAGCAACCGTTCCTCGGTCAGATTCGCGAGTTCGCCCAGGCTTGTGATGGCAAGCCGGTCGAGGGCCTTGCGGCTGCGTGCGCTGAGTTCGAGGTCGGCGACGACCACGCTCTCGCCGTCGTCGCGTGAGGGCGTCGCCATGATGACGGGTGCTGCCGGCATCGGCGTGCCGATCTTATGTTCCTTTCCCTCGACGGCCATACCGAGGTGCAGGTTCTTCGACGCGAGCATATCCTTGATCTCCTGGAGGCTGGTCTCGCCGAAGTTCTTGTAGGAGAGCAGTTCCTGCTCCGTGTGCTGGATGAGGTCGCCCAGGGCCTTGATATTCATTTTGCGCAGGCAGTTGCGGCTTCGGACGCTGAGTTCAAAATCCGTCACGGGGATTTCAAGAACCTGGCTCCGCTTGTCGCGTCGGCGTTCGCTCTCCTCATCGTAATACATGAACCTGGAGGCCCGGGCGTCGCGCAGGAACAACTTGGCCCGCTGGTGGTTGGGGTTGGCCTTGAGGACGCGGCTGAAACACGCAATGGCTTCATCGTAGCGGCCGGCGTCTTCGTAGAGGACGCCGAGGTTCACCAGGGCCCCCTCGTGGACGGGCGGCTGCTGGACGCACTGCTTGTAGTAGTCGATGGCCAAGTCCTCTTCGCCCCGCAGGTCGTAGAGGTAGGCCAGGCGGAAGAGCGTGGCCCGGTCCGCCGGTTCCAGTTGGAGGGCCCGCTCGTAGGCATCGATGGCCCCTTCATAGCGGCCCTGGACCTCGCGGACGTACCCCAGGTGATAGTAGTAGGTGGCGGTCTCGGCCTGGCCGTCGGCGGCCTGTTCGAAAAGCCTCTCGGCCTCCTCGCTCCGCCCTTCCATGCATGCCCGTTCGATTTCGCTCATCGCTTCAGCCACAGCGTCACCTCCGCAAAAAACGTCAAGCCGAGCAACGGGACACGTCGCCCCGGCAAGCGGCGTATTCTACCATGACACAGGAGTCTTGCAAGCCTTCTTGTGCCGGGTGTACAGTGATCGGCTGTGATGGCCACGCCACGTGCCAACGCAGAAGGGGCCCGCCCGCGCCGGTTGACGCGCCGGTGTCTGCTCGGAGCAGCCGTGGGGCTGCCGGCGGCCGGGGCCGGAGCCGCCGCCTATGCGCGGTGGGTCGAGCCGACCTGGATCGACGTCGTGGAGCGCGACCTGCCGCTGCCGGACTTGCCTGCGCCGTGGGAAGGCGCACGGGTCGGTCTGATTGCGGACCTTCATCACTGCCGACGGGTGCCGCTTGACTACCTGGCCGACGGGCTGCGCCGCGTGGCCGACCTCAAGCCGGACCTCGTGGCGGTGGCGGGCGACTTCGTGACCGGTCGGCAGCCCTGGTACGCCGAGGCGGTGGCGGCGCTCTTCGAAGGGCTCTCGCCGGCGCTCGGCGTGTTTGCGTGCCTTGGGAACCACGACTACGGCGTCGCCCGGCCCGTCAGGAATGCCAAAGCCCAGGCCGTGGCCGACGCCCTGCCCCGTGTGGGGGTTCGCGTCCTGCGGAACGAAGCGCTGCGGCTGACGCGAGACGGCCAGGATTTGTGGATCGCCGGAACCGAGGACCTGTGGTCCGGCCGCCTCGATGCGGAGGAAACACTGCGGGCGGTTCCAAAGGCCAGCGCCTGCGTCGTCCTCTGCCACAATCCGGACGCCGCCGACGCCCTGGCCGCAGCAGGCGCCGGGGCCATCCTTTCGGGCCACACGCACGGGGGGCAGGTCCAGGTGCCGCTGGTCGGGCCGCCCATCCTGCCGGTCAGAAACAAACGCCGCTACGAAGGGCTTCACCAGGTGGGCCGGTCGTGGTTGTACGTCAACCGGGGCCTGGGGTGGTTGCTGAAGGTCCGTTTCGCCTGCCGGCCGGAGATTACGATTCTCTCGCTTTGCCGCGCGCCTGCCCCTGGCGCCGCGACCGCTTGAACCACACAATGCCTGCCATGAGCAGAACAGGCCCACCCAGGAGCACCACCAGGGCGACCAGGATGATGACGAGTTCCCACGGGCCGAGGTTGAAGAAGGCGAGCATCGGTCTATGGGATCCTCAGCAGGAGCGGCAGGATACCGCCGGCGTCACGCAGGGGGCGAGGCGTCGGTCGGCGGCTGCGGGGCGGCGGCAGGCGGCGAGGGCTTCTTCCGTGTCGCCAGCACCACGACCACGATGACAACCACAGCGACCACCACAAAGAACATGAAGCAGGACGCGAGGATGGCCAGTTCCCATGGCCCCGGCATCCACATGGCGAGTTCAGACACAGCCCGCCCTCCCAATCGTGCGGCTCACGACAAGGCCAGGGCGCTGCCCAGGACGGTGCTCTAGGTATCGTTGCCGGCCTTGTCGAACTCGTCGGCGGTCTTGGTGACCTCGTCCTGCACTTCCTTCAGGCCCTTCTTGAATTCGACAATGCCTTTGCCGAGGCTCTTGCCGACCTCCGGCAGTCGCCGCCCGAACAGAATGAGGGCGATGATGGCGATGATCGCCAGTTCCCACGGTCCCGGCATCCAGAAAGCCAACTGTTCCACGGGGCATCCTCCTGACTGGTCAGGCTCCCATTATACCACAGGGAGCGTGGCGTCCAAGGAAATCATTCCGACGACGGCACCGTCCGACGCCCCACGGCTTGGCGCTGGGCGCGAAGCCAATCGAACCAGACATCAAGTCCCTCGCCGGTCTTGCACGACAGTGTCAGCAGCGGCACGTCGAGCCCCAGGTCGCGGACGAAGCCGCGGTACGCGTCGAGCGAGAAATCGGTCGCGTCCACCAGGTCGATCTTGTTGAGCACGATGCAGTCGGCGCCAAGGAAGGCCACGGGGTACTTGGCCGGCTTGTCGTCGCCCTCGGGCGTCGAGGAGACGACGACGCGGCGGTGCTCGCCAAGGTCGAAGGACGCCGGGCAGACCAGGTTGCCCACATTCTCGATGAAGAGGATGTCGAGTTCGGCCAGGTCGTACGCCTCGATGGCCTCGGCCACCTGTCGGCCGTTCAGGTGGCACCCGCGGCCGGTGTTGATCTGGCGGCAAGGCATGCCGGCATCGGCGATGCGGCGAGCGTCGCGATCGGTCGCGAGATCGCCATCGACGGCGGCCATGCGCAGGCGGCCCGTGAGGCGGCGGGCGGTCTGCTCCAGCAAGGACGTCTTGCCGGCCCCGGGCGAACTCATCAGGTTGACGGCAAGCAGGCCGGCCTCGTCGAACCGCTCGGCCAGGACGGCGGCCAGG
>Ga0114930_10004070_pt1 | contig 12500 bp, 10 predicted proteins | sample AnhtaG_FD_87300 | JGI IMG/M metagenome (GOLD analysis project Ga0114930, IMG submission 87300) | Deep subsurface microbial communities from Anholt, Denmark to uncover new lineages of life (NeLLi) - Anholt_01485 metaG | ecosystem: Environmental > Aquatic > Marine > Oceanic > Sediment | place... | reverse complement strand
TATACAAGTTATCACGTCTGAGGAAGTTCCAATATTTACGCAAGTATAGCCGGCTTTGACCACGCCAGCTCCCACCGCGGAAATAGTCGTGTCTCCTGCTCCAATAGCAATTGGAGTACCCTGCTTTAAGCCAACCTCTGAGGCTACCTGGCCTAAGAGGCTCCCTGCTATGGAAGTGGATGAAGTCAAAGGAGGTAATTTCTCTGCAGATAAACCTATAATTTCTAGCAACTCCGGCCACCAATCTAACTTTTTTACATCTAACAGTTGAGTTGCAGAGGCACTGGCGTAGTCGGTGAAGATTTTGCCGGTCAGTTTAAAAACGATAAAGTCTTTCGGCTGGAGAACTTTATGTGTCTTTCTAAACGTTTCGGGTAAGTTCTCCCTTACCCACATAATTTTAGATAAGGAGTAAATAGGGTCTATTCTAAGACCGGTTCTGTTGTACAGCTCATTTTCACCAACAGTTTCCCGGAGTAATTTACACTGGGGGAAGGTTCTGCGATCCATCCACAGTATACTCTTGCAAAGAGGGTTTCCTTCTCTATCCAAAAATACCGGAGATGGTTGATGGCCAGTAACTGAAATAACCGCTATCTTTTTAGGACTTACTTTAGCCTTCTCTAAAACTTTCTTTAAATTATATAAAGTCGCCTTCCACCACTGATTAGGATCCTGTTCTGCCCATCCTGAATGTGGCGTTTCCACTGAATATTCCACATAGGAGTCACTCACCGGTTGTCCTCTCAAGTTAAACAAAATGCTTCGACATCCTGTTGTTCCTATATCTATTCCTATTAGTACCTCTTTATCTTTGTTCATATGTAGAGTACCTCTTTTATTTTAAAAAAGATTATTAGTCGTTTCTTGATGATAGAATTTCTGCCCAGTTTACTGAGAATTTAGGACTTTCCCCTTTAGCTATTCTTATTATTTCCTCTGCCACTATCATCCCAGTTCTTTTGTTGGCTTCAATTGTATACCCAGCAATGTGAGGGGTGGCTAAAACATTTGGTAGAGCGAAAAGTAGAAAATCCTTTCCAGGAGACTCTTTTGAATATACATCAATAGCTGCTCCAGCCAGCAATTTTTCTTTTAAAGCACGGTAAAGATCGTCCTCGTTTACTATACCTCCCCTGGCGGTGTTTATTAGATAAGCTGTTCTCTTCATCTTCCGAAGTTCCCTGTAAGTGATGAGGTTTTGAGTTGATGAAATTAAGGGAACATGAAGAGTGACAAAATCTGAAGACTGGACCAATGTTTCCAGGTCAACGAACCTAATTGGGTAATTTCTTTCAAAATCTTCCTTACGAACCGCATCATAATACAAAACTTCCATATCAAATCCCAGAGCTCTTTTAGCTACTTTTTTCCCGATACCCCCTAACCCAACAACTCCTAACACCTTCTTGTAAGTTTCGATTCCCGTGTATTTAGTTCCTTCCCATAGACCCCTTTTTGCTGAGATACTACCTTCCACAAGTTTTCTGGAGATTCCTAAGATGAGAGCGAATACAAAATCGGCAACTGTCTCTTCGTTGGATCCCAGGGCTCTGGTCACAATAATTCCTTTTTTGGTGGCCTCTTGTATATTTATTTTGTCTATTCCTGTTCCATGCTTTGCCACTACTTTAAGTTCATCTGCCATAGTTAACGTCTGTAGTCCCACCTCATCTTCTCCTGTAATAATGGCAAAATAACCTCTAATCATTCTAGCTAGCTCTTCATCTGAGAAAGGACCACATTTGTACACCAGTTCGCACTTATTTCTCTTCAATAAGTCCTCAGGTTTCTTGGTGGTTTTCCCAAAGGAAAGCGAGGTAACTAGCACTTTGAATTTATCCATCATTTTCTCCATTTTACTCTGTTTCAAGAGCAATGAGTCTAATAGAAGAGAAATTTTATGAATACCCTTAATTCTTTAGTTCTTGCGGAGAAAAGCTATTAATGACAGCTTCTCTCCTGCCTCCTTTTCTTCTATATCATCTATCCATTGGAGCGCTCCAGCAGTATTCTCCTCTCTTATATTAGGATCTGAACTAGTAAAATCATGATTATTTACTACAAGAGTTATCCCAGTTAAATCTAAAATCTGAGCTTTTTGTCTTACACCTCTTATAGTTCTTAACTTTTTCTGAATACATCTGCAGCTACGCGATTTCTTGGATCTCTATTCGACAATACCTGCTAAAAAATATCTTGAGAAGCCTCATCTAAGAAGAGACCACAAGTCTATTTAAAAACAGGAGTTTACAAGATCCCGTCTTTGAGCAAGATTTGCCCTGATTTTCAAGGTTCTCATAATGCTTTTTTAAACTCCTTTACGATTTACTCCAACTATCCATTACTCTCTCTACTTCACTTGTAGTTGCTTGAACACGTGGGAACTCCTTATATAGACTTGCTACTGTTTTAAAATCTTTAAGTCCCGTTCCAGTGACTTCGAAAACAACGGTTTGCTTTCTGTCTACTATTCCTTTTCTTAAAAGCTTGCGTAATCCAGCCAAGGATACGGCCCCTGTGGGCTCAGCGAAAATTCCTTCACTTTTTGCGAGTAACATCTGTGAGTTAAGTGTTTCCTCATCTGATACTGCCACCGCTGTACCATTAGACTCCTTTATGGCAGTTAAACAGGAAGGACCGTCCAACGGTAAAGGTACACCTATTGCCATAGCAACAGTTTTCGGGTTTTGCCAAGGGATAATTTCATTAGGTGTCTTTCCTTCTCTGTATGCTTTTACTATCGGGGCACATCCTTTAGCTTGTATTCCTGCTATTTTAGGAAGCTTGCTAATTTGCCTCATACGGTATAGCTCCTTAAAACCCTTCCAGTTACCCGTGAGGAGAGATCCCCCTCCAATTGGGATAATTACCCAATCCGGAACGTTCCAATCTAAATCCTCACAAATTTCATAAGCTATTGTTTTAGATCCTTCTGCCTGATATGGATTAAAGATTTTAGCAGTGGTTAGGTTAGGCCACCCTTTTCTGCGAGAAATTTCAGCCATAATATCCATAGACCTATTTATGTCTCCGTGTACAACAATAACTCTAGCTCCAAATATCTGTGTCTGCAGGAGTCTCTCGGGTGGAGTGGTGGATGCCATAAGTGCGTAGCAGGTTAAACTAGCTTTTGCCGCATAGGCAGCTGTTGCAGGGGCTGAATTAGCGTCACAGGCTATCACTATCGTATCTCCTCCCATTTCAACAACTTGGGAAATTCCAACTGAAGCTGGTCTATCTTTGTAAGTACCTGTAGGATTTGTGATTTCATTTTTTGCGTAAAGTTGTTTCATCTTTAAAGTTTTGGTTAACTCTGTACATTGGTGAAGGTCTGTTCCTCCTTCACCTAACGTGACTATATTAGAAATCTCTCTTATAGGAAGTAATTCTCTGTACTTCCACATATTCCTCTCTCTTCTTTCAGCTGTTTCACTGAAATTCCTTGCTACTCCTTCATAATCGTACATAATATCTAATGAATCGCCGCATTCTTGACAGTTAAACAGGACTTCCTGTGAGGTGTAATTTTTTCCACAGGAAGAACATCTTAGATTAAAATTCAAAACAAACTCACCTTCCTTTCTGAAAAATTTGATAATCCAGCAAGCTTCAATTAGTACTTTCCAAACTCTTTAACTGCATCACACATAGCCATAATATTCTTAGGCGGAACATCTGGTTGAATGTTGTGTACAGCACTGAAGATAAAACCTCCTCCAGGGGCAAGATCATTAATCCTTCTCTTAACTTCATCTTTTACCTGCTGGGGACTGCCATGAGGGAGAATATCTTGAGTGTCTACCCCTCCCCCCCCCCCAGAAAGTCAAATCCTTATCAAATTCTTTCTTTAGTTTCTTTGTATTCATCTTGGCAGCACTAACCTGGATTGGATTGAGAATATCTACTCCTATCTCTATTAAGTCCGGAATGATATTGTAGACAGAACCGCAGGTGTGGAAAAAAATGTAAATTGGCTTAGGAGCTGTTTTCTTAATATAAGAAAACAGCTCCTTATGCCGGGGTTTAATATACTTTCTGTACATTTCAGGAGGAGAGACCATTGTACTTTTTTGAACTCCAAGATCGTCTCCCTCCCTAGCTATTAGGATGTAATTTCCTAACTCTTTTAAAATCAGTTCCCAGCAGGCTATTCTAAGTTCCAGTAATTTGTCCATCAAATAACAAGCCAAAGAGGGATCCGCAGCTAAATCCATAAAAAAATTACTAAAACCTCTCATCCAAAGACTAAGTTCAAAAAAACCTGCCTCTATGGGGCCTGCCAGGGTAGCTTTATCCTTTTCCTCAAATTTTTTTATTTTTTCTTTCATTCCCTCAATTCGGGCAGGATCCCGTGGCTCAGGCCAAGGATAACTATCAATGTCTTTCTCAGTAATCTTCCTTTTTAAAGGATGATGATACATATCGTAGTAATATCCCCTTTTTCGGGGCATTTTCCATCCGATTCCCCATTGATCGGTAAAGTAACTGTATTCATCACCTTCCTCTATTTTCAATTTCCAGTTGGAAGGAGGATCAAAAAACAATCCCCGGATGTCAGTGCCTAATCTTTCTAAGACGTCCTCATCAACTTCAGCAACCTGCTGCACAATATCTATAATGGGAATTTTCTCTTTTTTAATTCCTAAATAGGAAAGCAAGTTTCTGTAGGCTCCTACTGTAATTCCTGTAACATCGGTACTTCCTAAATCAAAAGGAACTCTATCCGGCTCCTTATGTTGAAGAGCCAGTTTAACTCTTTGTGCAGAACTCATTGATATATCGGACATTATTTTCTCCTAATGTAATCTTCACGATGTGGTTCGTTCTTTTTTTGAAAGCTCTCCCCTGTTTCCCAAATAATAACCTATTTATTTTCTGATCTTCCCTTCGGCCTTATTTTTTGACTCCACATTTAAATTCAGCCGAACTCACTTCTTTGACTTGGTTCATTTTCACCCTATCAACCTGGTTCTTAAATCGCCTTAAATATCCAGAGCAAATCTAATCTAAAACAAAAATTTGTCACTCAGATATGCATTTGATAAGGAAAAGAGCGAAAAAGTTGCCACAAACTTGAGCAAGTTTCCAAGATCTATTTTCTATTCTTCTCCTTTCTCTTTATATTTATTCCTTGACCGCTCCTAGGGTCATTCCTCTCACGATCCTCTGTCCTAAAACCATGACCATTAAAAAAAGTGGAATCAGACAAACAACAGCGCCCGCTGTCATTGCTCCCCAATCATACCATTCTTTCATTTTAAAACCGGCAAAACTTACTGACACAGGAACAACGTTTCTATTAGTGAGCACAAGGGGAATAAAAAACTCGTTCCAAGAGAACAGAAAGACAAATATTGCAACAACAGCTATAGCCGAAGAAGTAAGGGGCAAAATTATCCTGAATAGCACTCCTGTGGATCCACAACCATCTACCCTGGCGGCAGCATCTAAATCTATAGGGATATCAGAAATAAAACCTCGAAGAAGCCAAATACTGAAAGGTAGATTCGGAATCAGATAAACTAATATTAGGACAATATAAGTATCCAATAGTCTCCAAGTTCTAAACATAAGAAATAAAGGAAGCAATATCGCTACTATTGGAAGAAAGCGATTGCTCAAAATCCAAATGGGGAGCCAGTCTTTTCCAAGGCGATATCTAGCCAGAACAAAGGCTGCCGGAAGACCAACCACAACACATATCATTGCAGTGATTGAGGAAACAACAAAACTATTCCACATTTTCCCGTAAAATATCCACTCGGTATGCAGTCTTAAGTAATGACTAAATGTAGGTTTAAACAAGAATACAGGTGGAATAGCTATGATAAGAGATGAATCCTTAATTGAACTCATAACAGCCCATAGGAGCGGCAACAGGTAAATAAAGAAAACAACAAAAGTGACTGTGAACGATCCAATTTTCATCAATTTCTTGATGCTTCCTTTCAATGTTAGCTCCTTGGTTCCCTTAACACACTCACAAAGAAAATGACAAAAATATTTGTAAATGCTACCAAAAGCCAAGCATACGCCGCAGCTTTCCCAATTTCAAAATACTTAAATCCTAGAAAAAAAGCATTAAAGGGAAGTATAGACGTAGCAGTTGCTGGTCCGCCATAGGTAAGTGTATATACCAGATCCATTGTTTTGATTAATTCTATACCTCTTATTAGAATAATTAACAATAGTGATTTCTTAATTCCGGGGAGTACTATGTACAGGAATCTCTGCCACTGCGTCGCTCCATCAATATCGGCAGCTTCGAGCTGGACCTTAGGTATAGATAATATGGAGGCTAGTAATACTAAAAAGGAAAAAGGACACCATTCCCAAGCATCTGCTAGTATTAAGGATACCATAGCCCAAGAACCTTCTGATAACCACCTTGGGGTAGGGAGTCCCCCGCTCCTTAAAAGAAAATTTGCAAATCCATAAGAATACTGATACATATATTTCCATATATTACCTACAACAACGGGAGCTATTAGCATAGGAACCATTGCCAATGTTCTTTGTATTCTAACCTTTTTATCTGCTTTCCTTGCAAAGGCCAATGCACCCCCAAGTCCTATCGCTAGCTCTAAACCCAAACACCCTCCCATGTAAACTAGCGTAAGCAAAAATGCATGTACGAAGGAAATACGAAGTGAACCAGTTTTTTGTAAAAGATCTAAGAAATTCCTCCCGCCTACCCATTTTATTCCTCTAGCTAGGTCCATGAGAGAGTAAGAATGAAGACTAAGCCAAACTGAATAAATTAGAGGGAATACTCCGAGACTAATAAGGATAACTATTGTTGGTGCTATAAATAACCAGGGTGAATATTTCTTACGGATTAGACCTTTTTCTTTCACCTTATCTCCACCAGGTTTTCTCCTGCTGTGTAAGCACAGCAGGAGAAAACCTTTAACATATTTATTCCTTTATTCTCCCCGTTTCTTTCAGCACATCATATACTGCCTTATTCATGTCATGCAGAGCCTCCTCGGGTGTCTTTTCTTCAGTTATTATCTTATCCAATTCCACTCCAATTATGTGTTCCGCCGTTGCCCACTCAGGAATATTAGGCCGGGCCCCAGCTCGTTTCATAGCTTCTACAAGCACCGGGAAGGCAGGATCTTTAGCAACGGGAGAAGTCAAGATGGAGATTCTAGCAGGATGTGCCCCAAAATTTAAATACATCTCCTGGTTCTCCCTTGCCGTAAACCACTTGATGAACTTCCAGGCTTCATCCTGATGAGGAGAGAATTTGCCGATGCCTAAAGCGAAACCACCAAGAGAGGACGCGCCTTCAATCACTCCATCAACTCCAGGGCTTGGGGAGACTCCTATGACAGGTGCAAACTTGAATGTTTTTGGATCAGCAGCCACTGTGCTCGACCAAGTGGATGGTGCTATGGCAATAATTCCAGCTGAACCCATAGCATCATTGACATCACCTTCACCCCAGTTTAAAGCTTCTCTAGGTGCCCATTTTACCAATTTCTCAAATAAACGGGCAGCTTTCAAAGCCGCTGGTGAGTCGAGGTGGGGAACATAGTTCTCATCCCATATTTCTCCTCCCGCAGGCCATAGAATAGCAAACCAAGCATCCCCAGCCCAAAAGCGTTGATAATGTCCACCTATAGCATACATTTTTGGAGGGTTGTGGATTTTAGGGGCAGCTTCTAGGATGTCATCGTAACTTTTAGGCTTGCCTAGGCCGGCTTTCGCGAGAACATCCTTACGGTAGAACATCATAGTGGAATCTGCATAACACGGTATTCCGTAAAGTTCCCTTTCATACGTATTTGTTTTCAATTGGATGGGGACGAAATCTTCTTCGACATCAGCCCGGAACTCTGGATCTTTTGATAAATAATTTTCTAGAGAAAGTAGATAATTGGATCTCACGTATCCTCCCAGCATTTTAAAATCAAACCAAACGACATCGTAGGTACCCCCTCCCCCTGCTACGTCCATAGCGATTCGTGTTATGTATTCATCAAAGGGAAAAGAATCAACCATAACTTCTATATCTGGATGCCTCTTCATGTACTCTCCTGCCATATCCTTAGCAGTAATACCGTACATCGGTCCGGCCGGTGTAATAAACGCCAAACGGACCTTTGCTGCACTTACCATACAAGAAACTGCTAGAAAAATCACCACTAGAAAAAACACACACAGACCTCCATAGCATTTTGACATTTTACTTCCTCCGTTTACGCGGTTTATTTTTGACAGATTCATTCTTCCTGAAAGCTTCTACAGAGAGAAACTCTCCTTTCGGCGTTTCTCTCTTTGGAAAGCTTTCCTTTTCCCAGCTAATGGCCTATTTACTTTTTCACCTCCTTTCAGCGTTATTTTTAGCTTTTCCCTTGCCAGGAATCAACTCCATAAGTAATTGTTAGCAAATTTATTTTTTGTCAAGTACGCCACTTTCTTTCCACCAAATTAAATCTTTTGGTGCTCCAGAGAGGAAAAGAGCCTCTTCCAACTCGAGTAAGCCGCATCCTTTAAGTAGAGAAGATTTGGTTACCTATTTAAGGACTCGCTCAACCCTTTGAGCTGGGCAGGGAAATCTAACTTGTAGATTTAATGGCTCAAATTCTCCTCAGGTTTCTTTATTTTTTGCCATCTTCCACTATTCGCACTTGCTACAACAGCTTCCATAATTGACTGGATATTGTGTCCAGCTTCGAACGTGGGAAAGTCAGGCTCAACGTTATCTAAATACTTTTCCTCAAGGATATACTCATATATTCTACTAAAATGTTTCTTAAAAGTGTCAGCGTATCCTTCCACTTGCCCTGGGGGAGCCTCAATAAATTCCTTTGCTTTAAGGTTAAACAAAGCCGGATCCCTTAAAAGTATCTGATTAGGTTTATCACGAAAGCCTATCCATAGGTTGTCTGCGTAAGATAAATCCCACGCTATTGATCCTTTTAGCCCGCTAATCTCAAGAAAAAAATCCCATCTTTTCCCTGCACTAACTTCCGACAAAGTAAGTACACCTTTAGCATCGTTGTCGAACCTTATTAGTATCCCAGCGAACTCCTCCAATGGAGTAACTTTTTTTTCGTATTTAGATTCCTTTGATGGGCAACCTCTAATTTCTCTCGGTTTCAATCGTATGGGAAAAACATTGGCAAAATCAGCAAAGACTGAATCTATTGTGAGACCTGAAGTAAACTGTGCTAAGTCGAGCCAGTGACAGCCAGTAGTTGCAACTACGCAACTACTACCACCTTTTTGTGGATCCATTCTCCAGTTATAGTCTGTTTGATGAAGAAATATATCCTCCAAGGACCAACCACGTATAATACAAATATCTCCGAGTTCATTTTCCTGTAACATTGTTTTTGCTTGTTGTATCGTCGAAAAAAAACGAATGTTGAAGTTAACTGCGTTGACTACGTTTTTCCTTTTGGCAATTCTTACCAGTTCTGATGTTTCTTTTGTATTTAGTCCTAAAGGTTTTTCGCAGATTACGTGTTTACCAGCTTCGAGAGCAGCTTTTGCTTGTGAGAAATGAACATAGTTGGGACTAGCAATGTGAATACTTTCTATTTCTGGGTCTGAGATCAGCTTTCGATAGTTTCCGTACGCCTTCGGTATATTGTATTTTTTTGCGTAAGAGAATGCCAGCTCCTCGTTTAAATCAGCAAGACCTGTTATTTCCGCATATTCTATTCTCCTTAAAGCGTCTATGTGAGTAGATCCTATACCTCCACCCCCTATTATTCCTACTTTTATTTTTTTGGGCATTTTTCTCCTTTTGACTAGCTGATTTTTTAGCCTTTTTTCCGGTATTCTCCTCCTGTCCCGTTTTCCGAATTGTTAGCCAATGTTCTGGTTAAGAGAATATATGAGAAACTGAGTTATTTTTAGTCACACATCCATAAAAGAATGATTACTCACCAAATATACCGGATTACTCTCTAATCCTTTCCAAGTCGAAGATTACTGGATTAAGTCCATCTGTACAGCAAGCTCGGATAGTACCTTCTTTTTTCATCCAAGGGAAATTGCCGCCAAACCTTAGGGTAGTTAGCTCTGGATAGATATCATGAAACGCCCAATCACAAAATCCGGAAGGACAAGCGCCTTGGTATATGAATTCATCACCCGGTTTTAATCCTGCGTCACACTTTCCTCCTTCTAAGATTTTCACCACTTTTATTCTCACCTTATAACCCCACATTTTCTGGCTCCATTATACTTTTTAGTGTTCAGGTACCATTTTGTTAAAGGAACGTCTTCTAACTTTCCAGCAACTCCTTTATATTTTCTCGAATCTTTATAATGGCATCTATTATATTATCCATATCCTCTTTGTTTCCAAGAAAAAGCTGGTGAGGTAGCCAAACACTCTCTTCAAAAGCAGCTTTTTCTGCTACAGGACAAAACAAATCGGCATAGTACTTATTTTTCGAGCTATCTTTGGGACAGAAAAGGTTCTCTTTAGCTAAGGGTAAAAGAGGACTCTTATATACAGGAGGATAATAACAACCGTAGCAAGGAATATTTTCTGCTACCATAGCCGCAACAAATCTATCCCTTGGTAGTCCTCCAAACTCTTCAGTATTGTATTTAAAGATATACATAAATCCCACTCTGGGTCCGACTTTATCTTGGTTTTGTAAGATGCCTACACCCTTTATCTCTGCTATCTTTTCCTCTAGATAACTCACATTTTGCTTGCGGCGATTATCTTGTTCTGGTAGTCTTTGTAATTGAGATAAAAGGATACCTGCTTGAAACTCTGTCAGACGGTAGTTCCACCCTACAACATTGTATTTATTCTCTTCGTTATCTCCTAGTCTGCCACAGTTTATGTAAGACTCACATCTCTCAGCCAACTCTCTATTATTTGTCAGTATTATCCCCCCTTCTCCGCTAGTCATCATCTTGGTTTGAAAGAAGCTAAAACATCCTAAGTGTCCGATCGATCCCACTCCTTTATTTCCCCATGTTGCTGCGTGAGCATGAGCACAGTCTTCAATTACGGTCAAATTGTGGCCATTAGCTATAGCCATAATCTTATCCATATCTGCTACTTTACTTCCCAAGTGAACTGGAATTATAGCCTTGGTCTTAGGGGTGATGGCTTGTTCAATTTTGTCTGGATTAATACAATAGGTTTCGGAAAGTATATCCACAATTAGAGGAAAAGCATTTAACAAAACTACAACAGCAGCTGTGCCCACCCAAGTAAGGGCGGGAACAATTACCTCATCCCCCGTTTCAATCCCGGCAGCTTTCAGAGCTATTTCTAAAGCTGTAGTTCCGCTAGAATTACAAAAACCATATTTTGCTCCTTGGAAGTGAGCAAACTTTTGGGCAAACTGTTTTGCTTTTTCATTAGGATATGGATAACCAGCCCAATTTCTGCTTTTAATTATCTCTCCAACCGCTTGTATCTCGCTTTCGTCATACTGAGGCCATGGTGTAAGACTGGTGCCCCGTACAGGTCTGCCTCCGAGTAGAGCTAACCTATGTCTATTAAAGGATCGAATAGAAGCTATTTAAACCTCCTTTTGACCAGTTCATTTCCATAGCTACTTTCTACGTTTGCGAAAGATGGTAAACTCAAGAACATTTGGGGCCCAATACTCTCGACCGTATATAATAGGTTTATCTTCAGAGCTATAATCAACCTCCTCCACCAATAAAAGAGGTGACAACTTCTCAATTTTCAATTTATCTGAAATATAAGTTCCAGGTAAGATGGGAAGTATCCTGCTTACGCTATATTCTATTTTCTGATTGTATTTTTCCTCCAGAAGTTTAGACAAAGAACCATCAAACCCTTTTAAAATCTGCATTTTCCCTACGATGTTCTTTGAAAGGACATCCAGAGTATAAACAGCCGGCTTTTCATTTGCCGTTCTCACTCTTTCCAGTATTATTACTGGAGAGGCCACTGCAATATTTAACTTCTCGGCAATCATTTTATCTGCTTTAGTGCGGTCTGATTTAAACCAAGCTGTACCAGCTTTTAAACCTTTGGATTCTATAACCTCTGTTACACTGGTGTTCACCTCCAGCGGATTTCGAATGATCAGATCCAAATGTCTTACAAAAGTACCCCGTCCTTGGCGTCTAATAATAATCCCATCTTCTTCTAGTAAACGAAGTGCTTCTCTTACAGTAATCCGGCTTACTCCCAGCATCAGAGCTAATTTTGTCTCGGTAGGTAATCTATCCCCGGGTGCTAGTGTATTATTTTGGATTAATTCTTCTATTTTATCTCTAGCTATAAGGGGAAGTGGTTGAGTTAACTTTTCGATTTTAAATTGTTTCATTTCGATTTGTTTGATGTCTGTTGACTTACTTTTATTATAAAAATTATTTTCACCTTGTCAAGCGTGTGAATTACTGCTGAAAAATTGAAAGTAAACTTAGGCCTAAAGGTATTTTCAGGAGAAATAAAAGAGATATTAATTATTCTACCTTGAACGCACTCCTAAATACTCGCAATTATTTTACACTATGAGGAGGTTGTTTTG
>Ga0114930_10004069_pt1 | contig 12502 bp, 5 predicted proteins | sample AnhtaG_FD_87300 | JGI IMG/M metagenome (GOLD analysis project Ga0114930, IMG submission 87300) | Deep subsurface microbial communities from Anholt, Denmark to uncover new lineages of life (NeLLi) - Anholt_01485 metaG | ecosystem: Environmental > Aquatic > Marine > Oceanic > Sediment | place... | reverse complement strand
CGCACTCAATCTCGTCAAGAGCAACCGCTCGGAAAAACGCTCCGTCCGACAGAAACGCATCCTCGCCGCCCTCGACACCCGCTTCCTCCAACAACTATTGGGGATTTAGATGCGTTTGCCCTGCCCCCTTGGGGCTTGCGCTGAAGATTTGGTGGCACTTGCCTGCCTTTCTCTGTACGAAGTAGAATGTTTCGTGTTTGCTGGGCCACGGCGGTTCCCGGAACGCTTTGGGTATGGATTCCGCCAAATTCGTCACGGATGAGGAAGCCAAAAGGATGTCTGAGAGAAAGAGGAACCGAGCACAGCCCGGCCGATCTCGGATGGGCCGCCGGAAATTTCTGAAACGGGCCGCGACGACTTCGCTCGCGGCGGTAGCATCTCCGTACATCATCCCGTCTTCGGCCTACGGCGCCGCCGGGCATACGGCCCCGAGCAACCGCATTACCGTCGGGTTCGTCGGCATGGGCAAGCAGATGGGCGGCCATCTCAACACCTTCCTGAACCGCGGGCAGTGCCAGGTGCTGGCCGTATGCGACGTCGAGGCCAAGCGACTCAAGATCCGCCAGGACCACGCCAACAAGTTCTACGCGGACAAGCTCGGCCAACAGGGCTATCATGGCGTCGATGCCTACGCGGACTTCCGCGAGATCGCCGCCCGCGACGATATCGACGCGGTGGTAATCGCCACCCCGGACCATTGGCACGCCATCACGTCCATCGCCATGCTGCGCTCGGGCAAGGACGTGTACTGCGAGAAACCGCTCACCCTCACCATCAACCAGGGCAAGGCGATGATCGCCGCGGCCCGCGCCCATGGCCGCGTGTTCCAGACCGGCAGCCAGCAGCGCTCGGGCCGCGAGTTCCGCGTCGCGTGCGAACTCGTCCGTAACGGTCGAATCGGGGACGTGTACACCGTCCACGTCAACGTGGGCGGTCCCCCGGTCGAGTGCTACCTGCCCGCCCAGCCGGTTCCCGAGGGCCTGGACTGGAACTTCTGGCTGGGGCCGGCGCCGTGGCGGCCCTACAACGCCGATATCGCGCCCGGCCTGGACTACGGCGGCTGGCCCAACTTCCGCGCCTACCGCGATTACTCGGGCGGCGGCATGACCGACTGGGGCGCCCACCACTTCGATATCGCCCAATGGGGGCTGGGCATGGACGAGACCGGCCCGGTCGAGATCATTCCGCCGGACGGCAAGGACTATCCACGCCTGACGTACAAGTACGCCAACGGGGTGATTATGTACCACGGCGGCGGCGCCGGCCGCGCCGGGGTCGAGTTCAAGGGCACGAGCGGCCGCGTCATGGTCAACCGCGGCTACATCGAGACCGACCCGCCGGGGCTCGAGAACGGGCCCCTCGCCCCGAACGACATCCACCTCTATAACAGCCCCGGCCACCACGACGATTGGCTCCACGCCATCCGAAGCCGCAGTAAACCCATCTGCGACGTGGCCATCGGGCACCGGTCGGCCACCGTGTGCCACTTGGGCAACATCGCCTACTGGATCAAACGCCCGCTCGAGTGGGACCCCGACAAGGAACGCTTCATCGACGATGACGAGGCCAACCGCATGTTGCAGCGCCCCATGCGGGGCCCGTGGCGCCTGACGTAACGGACAACCTACAGAGGGATCAAACGATGTTTGGCAAGGCTCTCCAACCCGCCGTACTGACCGCCCTTATCGCCCTCGCCGCCATGGCGCCACCGGCGCCGGCGCAAGACGCCGACATGGTGGCTAAAGTCGAGGCCGCGCTGCCGGACAAGGCCACGGCCGAACCGGCCGCCCCGCGCAAGCTGCTCGTATTCAACCGATGCCGGGGCTTTGTGCACAGTTCGATTCCCGTCGGGGCCAAGGCCTTCGAGTTGATGGGCCAGAAGACCGGGGCCTACGAAGCCACCCTGACCGAAGACGTCGCTCTGTTCGAGCCGGACACCCTCGAGCAGTTCGACGCGGTGCTCATGAACAACACGACCGGGCCGGTCTTCATGCCCGCGGATTTCGACGATCTCTCGCAGGCGGACCAGCAGGCCGCCCGCGAACGCGACGCCGCGCTCAAGCAGGGCCTGTTGGACTTCGTGCGTGGCGGCAAGGGCCTCATCGGTATCCACGCCGCCACCGATTGCCTGTACGAATGGGCCGAGTACGGCGAGATGATGGGCGGCTACTTCGACGGCCATCCGTGGGGGGGCGGCGACACCGTCGGCGTGCAACTCGACGACCCCGGCCATCCCCTCAACGCGGCGTTCCGCGGGCGCAACTTCAAGATCCAAGACGAGATCTACCAGATCCGCGATCCGTACAGCCGCGAACGGCTCCGCGTCTTGCTCAGCATCGATCCCAAGAACACCGACATGAACAAGGGCGGCATGAAGCGCAAGGACGGCGACTACGCCATCGCCTGGGTGCAAAGCTGGGGCAAGGGCCGTGTGTTCTACTGCTCGCTCGGCCACAACGAGAGCGTGTTCTGGAACCCCGCCGTGTTGCGGCACTACTTGGACGCCATCCAGTTCGCCCTGGGCGATCTGGATGCCGACACCACCCCGAGCGCGAAGTTGAGCGCCGGTTATTTCGAGAAATCCAAGGCCGAGCTCGACGCCCGCATCCTGGATGACGTGCTCGCCGAGGTCGCGGCCTTCGACTACGGCAAGGACCCCGACGCCCTGCGCCTCGTGGCGGACATGGTGGTCGAGTCCCACGACAACCCGAAGAGCCGGAAGGCCATCGCCAAACGCCTCGCCGACCTGCTCGCCACGGACGCCACCCTCGCCGCCAAGCAGTTCGTATGCCGCCAGCTCTGGCTCATCGGCGATGACGACGTCGTGCCCCAGATCGCCCGCCTCCTGCGCGACCCCGAAACGGCCGACATGGCCCGCTACGCCCTCGAACGCATGCCCGATGCGGACGCCGGAAAGGCCCTGCGCGATGCCTTGGACAAAGTCGACGCGGCCACGCGCGTCGGCATCATCAACTCCCTCGGGGAACGGCGCGATGAACGGGCCGGCGATGGTATCGCGCGTTTCCTGGGCGACGCGGACCCGGCCCTCGCCCAGGCCGCTGTGGCCGCCCTCGGCAAGATCGGCGGCAAGAAGGCCGTCGACACCCTGTTCGACGTCAAGAAGACGGCCGCGCCCGAACACGTCCCGACCATCGACGAAGCCCTGTTGGTCTGTGCCGGCCAACTGCTCGAGGATGGCAAGGCCGACAAGGCCGCCGAGGTCTACGAGCAACTCTACGCCGAGGGCCAACTGCCCCGGACCCGCGCCGCCGCCCTGAAGGGATGGGCCGCCGCCATGGGACCCCAGAGCGTATTCACGGTGATCATGGCGTTGCTCGACGAGTCGCCCCTGGTCCGTACGGCCGCGGCCGACGCCATGCGCACCGTCCCCGGCGCCGAGGCGACCGGGGCCTTCGCGGCCGCCCTGTTCACCATGCAGCCGGACGCGCAACTCCTCATCCTGCACGCCCTGGCCGACCGCGGCGACCACGCCGCCCTGCCCGCCATTGCCAACCGCATCGCCGGCAGCGACGTGGCCGACCTCCGCGAGGCGGCGCTCGAGATCCTCGCGAAGCACGCCGGCGACGCCGACGTACCGGTGTTCAAGGACGCGGCGGAGAGCGACGATACGGCCGTGCTCCTGGCGGCGGTCGCGGTGCTTGGCAAGCTCGGCGACAGCTCGGTCGTCCCCATGCTGGCCAAGGCGTCCGCCGCCCAAGACCAGGACTTCGCGAAGGCCGCGCTGGCGAGCCTGGCGCTCCTGAAGGGCGACGACATCGACCAGGCCATCGTCCAGGCCACGGACGGCGCCGACGCCCACATGCGCATCCAACTCATCCGCTGCCTGGCCGACCGCTACGCCCATGACACCGTACCCGCCCTGCTCAAGACCGCCACCGACGAGAACGACGACGTCCGCTCCGAGTCCTTCAAGGCCCTGCGCACCATCGCACTCGAGAAGGACTTGCCGGGCGTGGTCGAGTTGATGATCGGCGAAGCCAGCGACGCCGTACGCCGCGACGCCGAAGCCGCCGTGGTCTCGATTGCCAAGCGCGTCGAGGATCCCGAAAAGCGCGCCGCCGCCCCGCTCGCGGCGTTCCCCGGCACCGAAGGCAATATCCCGGGCCGGTGCGCTCTGGTGCGGGTGCTCGGGAAACTGGGCGACGACAGCACCCTCGAGCCGCTGCGCGCGGACCTGAAATCGGACAACGCGGAACTCAACGAGGCCGCCATCCGGGCGCTGGCCGAGTGGCCCACCCCGGCCCCACTGCCCGACCTCTACGAAGTGGCCTCGAGCGGGCCGAGCGACGTGCTACGGGCCGTTGCATTGCGGGCCTACTTGCGACTCCTCACCGTGCCAAGCGACCGGACCGCGGCCGAGACCGTGCAGATGTACGCGCAAGGGCTCGAGCTGGCGACCACGGTCGAGGAAAAGAAGATGGCCTTGGGCGGCCTTGCGGACGTGCCCGACCAGAGTTCCGTCGACCTCATCAAGAAGTACGAGGGCGACCCGGAACTCAAGGACGAGGTGGCCCTGGCGCTCGAGAAGATCAAGAACCGCGGCTTGACGGTCACGGCCTCGCACGGGGCCGGCGAAGCGGGACGCGCGATTGATGGCGATATCGGCTCGCGCTGGACCACCGGCACCCCGATGCGCGACGGCATGTGGTTCCAGATCGACCTCGGCTGGGAGCTCGAGGTCGTCCGCCTCGTGCTCGACGCCGCCTCCTCCTCCGGCGACTACCCCCGCGGCTACAAGGTCTATGTCTCCAGCAATACAGAGAGTTGGGGCGACCCCGTGGCCGAGGGCCAAGGCGACAAGGCCCTCCTCGAGATCAACTGCCAACCCAAGCGCGGGCGCTACGTCCGCATCGTACAGACCGGCGCCCAGCCCGGTCTCTACTGGTCCATCCACGAACTCAAGGTCGAGACCAGCCTGTAGCGCGCGGGCACGGGCAGCAAAGGCGGCCCGGCTGCGCGAAAGCGCTCAAGTTTCCGCGCGAGATGCCGGTACTCCGGCTTGGGCCAGAAATGCCCTGCGACCGAATGCGGAAAGGGTCACTGATGGAACGCGTCCTGTATGCCGAACTGACGCCGCGCCGGTTCCGCCAACGGATTGAAGCCGCGCCGGTTGCCTACCTGCCCCTCGGCACGCTCGAATGGCACGGCGAACACCTCCCATTGGGGGCCGACGGGCTCCAATCGCAAGGATTCTTCATCGAGTTGGCCCGAAAGGCCGGGGGAATCGTGCTGCCCATGCTGTTCCTGGGCCCGGACCTCAGGCAGGAACACGAGGGCCGGGACTACTACGGCATGGACGTCCACTCGTTTCCCGGCGAGGCCCCGCGGCAGTTGACGGGCAGCGCCTACTGGGTGGACCAGGGCTTCTTCGAGCAGCTTCTCGAACGCATCATGCGCCAGCTCAAGCGCGCGGGCTTCCGGATTGTCGTCGCCCACGGCCACGCCCCGTCGGTCCAGGCCTTCCTGGGCAAGACCCCATGCTGGCAGGACGAACTCGGCCTGAAGACCTTCGTGTGCTGGCGCGGCGACGAGTCCGACGGCATGGGCATCCAAACCGACCATGCCGCGGCCAACGAGACCATGCTGGTGATGGCCCTGCGCCCGGACCTCGTCGAGATGGACAACCTCGACCCCGACCCTAACGTCGCTCCCGTGGGCGTGGGCGGCCAAGACCCGCGCATCCACGCCAGCCCGGAACGCGGCCGCCGCGCCATCGAGATGAACCTCGAGCGCATGGCGGAGTTGCTCGAACAGGCGCTGCGGGACCTGGCCGCGGCAGAGCGATCCTAGACGCCCTTCTTGCGCAGCGCTTCATCTATCAGGGCGTACGCGCGCTCGCGCATATCGTCGGGGAAGTCGTGCTCGGCCTCGGGATAGGCGACCACCAACTTCTCTTCCGCGCCGTACAGCGCGTACACCGGCTTGGCGGCACGGATGCAGTCGCGGACGCCGGAGACGTCGAAGTTGGCGTCGTTGACGGGCGCGTTGACAAACACCGGCCGCGGCGCTAGCACGCCCAGGATTTCGGTGAAGTCGAAGGGCACCTTCGCCGGGTCCTTGCCGTACACGGACGCGATGCGGGGCATGTAGCCGTCGTGCGACCAGCCGGTGAGGTCGCCCCCGTAGTACTTCGCAAAGGCGTTGAAGCCGCAGCTCGACACCATCACCGTGACGCGCGGGTCGAACACGCCGACAAACAACGTGTTGTGGCCGCCCAGGGAGTGGCCGATGCAGCCGATGCGGCCGGCGTCGACCTCGGGCAGGCTCTCGAGCAGGTCCACGCACCGCATGTGGTTCCAGATCCCCTTCATCGTGCAACTCACGTAGCCGCGCTGGTATAGCTCTTGACCGCACTCCTTGTACTCGCCGTAGCCCGGGTAGTCCGGCGCCAGCGTTACGTAGCCGCGCTGGGCCAGTTCGCGGGCGTAGTCCCGGTTCGGCTTGCCGCTGACGCCAACGACGACGTCCTTGCCGTGCTCGTAGGTCGGGTGCAGGCACAGCACCGCGGGGACGCGGCCCTCGATGCCTTTGGGTACGCAAAGATACGCCGGAAGCCTGTCCCATGACTCGACGGCAAAGGTGAGGCGTTTGCGCACGAAGAAACCGCAGTCCACCTCGTCGACGACCTGCACGTCGGGCGCCACGCGCGCCGAATCCTCCGGGAGCGGCCCCATGACCAACTGCATGTTGGCCAATACGTGCGCCCGCCGCTGTTCCCAGTCCGAGACTGTCTTGACCGGCTGCCGTCCGCCGGTCTCGTCCAGGTAGTGGAGCAGGTCCGCTTTGTCCGGATACAGAGGCGCGTGTGGTCCGTCGCCCATCGCCGTCAACCCGACTGCAATACCGATCATCATGGCGCACATGTCCTCGTCCCTCTCACCGGTGCGAATCACCCTACGACGGCCTGTATACGCCGTGCGCGGGCTCTGGCGCAACCGCTTGTTGCGTTCGAGGTCGCGGCTGTGTTGTGCTAGCGGCGACGCCTTGAGGCCGATCGTGCGAATGAGGAAAGGAAGGTTCGATGACCCACGAGACACAAGAATCCTGGGCGCTGTACAACGCGTCAACCGCGTACCTGGCCCAAGGCAGTTCGACCTCGTCCAAAGCCCCGGCCCTCGAGGGCGTCGAGCCCGCCGTTATCGTGCGCGGCAAGGGCTGCCGGGTGTGGGACGCGGACGGCAACGAATACATCGACTTCCGCAACGCGCTGGGGCCGGTGACGCTGGGCTACGCGGTCCCCGAGATCAACGAGGCGGTCGCGGCGCAACTGGAGAACGGCGTCATCTTCGGCCATCCGCATCCGCTCGAGGGCGAGGTGGCCAAGCTGCTCGTAGACGTCATCCCCTGCGCGGAGCGGGTGCGGTTCCTGAAGACGGGCGGCGAGGCCCTGGCGGCCTGCGTCAAGATCGCCCGCCACGCCACCAAGCGCAACAAGATTATCCATTGCGGCTACAACGGCTGGCTGAACAACCTGGCCTCGGGCGGCTACCGGCCGGCCGGCATCGCGTCCAGCGAACCGCACAACGGCGTGCCGGCCGCGATCGCGGCGTTGCACCTGGCCCTGCCCTGGGGCGACCTCGATCCGTGGAAGGCGGCGTTTGCCGAGCACGGCGACGACGTGGCGGCCATCATGATCGCCTCGGACTACGCCGGCATGGACCAGGGCCGCGACTTCCTGCCCGCCTTGCGCGAGCTGAGTGAGGAATACGGCGCGCTGATGGTCATGGACGAGATCGTCACGGGATTCCGGCTCGCCATCGGCGGCGCCCACGAGCACTTCGGTTTCATGCCCGACATGGCCGTGTTCGGCAAGGGCATGGCCAACGGCATGCCCATTTCGGCCTACCTTGGGCGGGCCGACCTGATCGACTCCGCGCGCGGGCTCGGGATCTCGAGCACCTTCGGCGGCGAGACGCTGTCCTTGGCCGCGGCGAAGGCGGCGATCGCGCTGTACCGCGCCCATGGCGTCGTCGAGCATTTGTGGCGCACCGGGGAGGCGCTCTGGGAAGGCGTGGGCCGCATGCTGAAACAGGCCGGCATCCCGGCCGAGTTCCGTGGGCTGCCCGTGTGCCCGCACCTCGACGCCGACTCGGAATGGACCGAACGCCTTTTCCGCGCCGGCTACCAGCACGGGCTCTCGCTGTACCACGTGCCGTACGTGAACTACAGCCACAAGCCCGCGGACGTCGAGGAGACCCTGGCCCGCTTCGAATCCGCCATCCGTTCCGTGACCTAAGTACACCTATCTGCAAGTGCGGTGCCGTTTCCCCCGGCTGGACGTCGTGTTCGTAATCGTAATCGACCCCCCACTCCCAGCGCGAGCACGAGCACGCGAGGATACCTCATCGAAAAAGGGTGCGGACGGTATCCTTGCCCGAGCCCACTTGCGCTGCTACTGTGTTCGAAGCAGCGACACGCGGGGCCGCATTCCGGACGCGCTCCGCAGGAGGGGAGAGACATGACCAGCCATCTGACCGCGCTTGTTGTAGGGCTGCTGATCACGGCGCCGGCACAAGGCCAAGGGGCGGTGGCGGATGCCAGCGCCACGCTCCGGCCCCCGGCCGTCACAAAGAGCGACCAAGGCCGACGCGTGGTTCAGGAGGTCACGCTGGCGACTTCCGTGGCCGGCTATGACCTGCGCTACGACGTCATCGAACTCGAGGACGAGCCGGGGCGCGTCGCGTTTCACATGTGGGCGCCCACGATCGGGTACACGCCGCTCGGGATCGCGGGTCCCAGCATGGAGAATTGGTACAATCAGGGCTTCTTCATCTGGACCTTCGACGGCTTCAACATCAAGGACCGCCAGGCGGCGTTCCGCGTCGTGCGCGGGCACGGGCAGGACGCCATGGTCGAATACGTCTGGGACACGCCCAAGGTCAAGGCGGTCGCCCGCTTCGCGGTCACGTCCCAGAGCGACAAGCTGCTGTTCTTCGGCCGCTACGAAGCAAAGGAGCCGATCTCGGAGGTCAAGCTGCGCCTCATGGCCTACCCGGCGACCTTCGACAAGCCCTGGGTGCGCACGCTCACCACGGCCACGCGGACGCTGTCGGAAGGCGCGGCCGAGATCGACCTGGCGCGCGAGCGCTGGCTTCTGCTCGAGGATGTCCACCCCGGCAGGCAGGGCGCCGGCTCGGCCGGGCTGCTGCTCGGGGACGCCGAGGCGTTCTCGAAAGTCACGGTCAACGGCATCGGCGGCTACGCCGAGTACGTCGATATCGTGCTCGAGCCGTCGCGCCGCGACTTCGCGCTTGGGCTGTACGAGTATCCCGCCATCCCCGGCTACGAAGAGACGCGGGGCTACTTCCGGCGGCTGGCCGATGCCGAGTCCGACGCCCTGGCCCAGTTGGCACGGGCCGACCTCGACCAGCCCCTTGCCCCGCTGCCGGTCGACGACGAGCGCATTGCGGCCATCGCCCGCATGGACGAGGAGAGCCTCGAACGCCCCGCCGAGCGCTGGCGGTCCAATCCGGAAGCCTTGGACTTCGACTGGGCCGCGCGGCTGCCGGGGCCGCCGTTGCGCGTCGCCATCCTGGCCCCGCGTTGGGCGGCCTACGACACCATGGAGCTGGCGCGCCGGCTCGAGATGGACGTGCAGCACCAGTACTTCGACACGAATACGGCCATCACGAACCCAGGCACGTGGCCTTACCGAAACCAGACCGGCATCGGCCCGCTGAACACCGGCGTAGCCACCCGCAACGCCGTGCGCATCTGCGTCGACGCGTCCACGGATGTCATCGTCGTCGGCGCGCTGGCCGGGGGCGCGCTGAGCCCGAGGCTCCAGGCGGCCATCCTGGACCAAGTCGAGCAGGGGAAGGGGCTCGTGCTCACGGGCGACGCGGGCGTATTGGCGGGTTGGCCCGAGGAGCTGACCGCGAAGCCGGACGAGGGCCTGGCCGGGCCGGCGCTCGAGGGCCTGCCGTGGGACCAGGTCCCGGGACTCCGCGACGGGGGCCGCGGCCGCATCGGGGACGACGCACCCCTGAAGGGCTACCGCTACGGTCAAGGGCGGGTGCTGGTGTTCACGGCCAACCTCGGGCGCTACCACTCCCTGCTGCCCCTCAACGACGCCACGGAAGGGCTGGCCGGCGCGGACGACCGGATCCTGGCCCTACACGCCATGGCTTTGCTGGCCGCCGCGGGGAGGCCGATGCCGACGCGGATTGCATTCGGGGGGCTCGAGGGGAACGCGGCGGCGCTGCCGGTATCGATCACCGGGGGCGAGTGGGACCGGGCGCTGGTGCGGATCGAGGACGACCTCGACACGGTGCTCGCCTCGGGGCCCGATCTCTTGGACGCCGCGGCCTCGGTGGTGCGCCTGCCTGCCTTGCCGGCCATGCGCCGGCACTACGTCGATGTCGTGCTCCAAAACGAGGCCGGAGAGTGCGTCGGCCTGGGCAGCACGGTTCTTGAGGTGACGCCGGTACACACAATCGAGACCGTCGCGCTGTCGCCCTCGACCTTAATCCATGAAGCGGCGGCGCCCATGGTTGACCTGGTCGACGGCGGGACCCTGGCGTGCACAGGCGCCATCGCGCCGGGCCCCGGCGCGACCGCGCTGTCCGTGCTATGGGAAGTGCGCGACTGTCTCGGCAGGCTGTTGGCGAGCGGCACGTCGCCCGTGCAAGCGGACGGCACGGCCGGCGCACAACTCGAGCTGCTCCGGCCCGTGACCATCGCGCACCAACTCGACGTCACGCTCTTGTCGGGCGACACGGCCCTGGCAATGCGGCGTGTCCCCTTCACCATCCCCATCCCATTCCCGTACGACGACTTCACCATCCTGATGTGGTCGTACGCGCGCGGCGAGCTGCCGGTCCGGCTCGAGAACCGGGCCTGCTACGAGATGGGCTCCGACATGATGGACCTGTGCCACATGCGCGGGTACAGCGACGCGGCCGCGGCACGCGAATATGCCATTGCGGCCCGTTCGGGCCAGCGCATCGTGCCCTACGTGACGCGCGTGGCGGGCACGTCGCGCGAGGATCATTCCCTGGACCCGGGGCTGTTCAACGAGGCGTGGATCGAGGGCGAGCGCGCATCCATGGCGATCTGCTGCCGGCAGGCCGCCCCCTACCATCCGCCCGCCTACACGCTCGGCGATGAGAACTACCTCGCGCGCGGCGCCCACGAGGTCGAGGTGTCGCCCGAGAGCACCCAGGCGTTTCACCGGTGGCTGGCGGAGCGGTATGGGGATGTAGAAGCGCTCAACACGGCGTGGCTGACGGACTACGACGGCTTTGACGCCATCGAGCGGCCCATGCTGCTTGACCAGGCGGCCCAGCAGACCGGGAGCTTCGCCCCGTGGTTCGATTTCCGCGACTTCATGGACACGGCGTTTGCGCGCCTCCACGAGCGGCTCGCCGGCTTCGTGCGCAACGAGGACCCCGGCGCCAAGGTGGGATGGGACGGCCTGCTGAGATATCACTGGCTGGCCGGGTACGACTTCTACAAGATGACGAGGGACCTCGAGCTCAACCAGGTCTACACCTCGCACCGCCTTCAGGCCGAACTCGTGCGTTCCTTCAAGCGCCCGGACGCCCTGGCCGGCGAATGGGGCAACGCCATCGCGGACAAGGAGGATGGCTTCTCGGCCATCGCCTGGCACAACCTGTTCAAAGGCCACAACTCGTGCTGGTGGTGGACCTCCTGGGGCTGCGACTACATCCCCTTCAATCCCGACCTGTCCGTGTCCCACATGGGCCGCTGGTTCTTCGAGCAGGCGCAGGAGATCAAGTCCGGCCCGGGCAAGCTGCTGCTTCACGCGCAGCGAGACCACTCGGGCATCGCGGTGCTGTACTCCCAGGCCGACCTGTTTGCGTCCAAGCTGGCGGGCAAGATAGCCGAAGGGGCGGCGTGGCCCGGGGCGCTTGGCTGGCAGAGCGACCTCGCCGGGGTCATGCACGTTATCGAGGACCTCGGGCGCCAGTACCAGTTCGTGGCCGGCGCCGAGATCGAGGAGGGTCCCGAAAGGCTGCACGACTTCAAGGTGCTTGTCCTGCCCTACGCGGTGTGCCTTTCCGACAAGCAGGTCGAGGCCGTGCGCGATTTCGTGGGCGCGGGCGGACTCGTGATAGCCGACGGCCGCACCGCCCTGCTCACGCACAACGGCGCGATTCGCGGCGAGCGCCCTTTGGACGAGGTCTTCGGTGTGCGCAGCATGGCCGGACGCGACGCCTTCGTGCAGACGCCCAAACCGATCACGCTCGATATCGATGGGGAGAGCTTCGAGACCCACGCGCTCGAACCGAGACTGCAAGCCACCACCGGCCAAGCGAGGAACACGGCCGACGGGGTGCCTGTGCTCGTGGTCAACGCGTACGGCCAAGGCCACGCCGTCCTGCTCAACCTCCCCTTCGCGGCGGTCAACAGGCTGCGCGGCCAAGGCAGGGAACGCGCGCTTCTCGATCCGCTCGCGGAATTCCTGGCCCTGGCCGGCGTGGCGCCTTACTCGCGCTTGGTCACGGCAGAGGGCTCG
>Ga0114930_10004068_pt1 | contig 12502 bp, 10 predicted proteins | sample AnhtaG_FD_87300 | JGI IMG/M metagenome (GOLD analysis project Ga0114930, IMG submission 87300) | Deep subsurface microbial communities from Anholt, Denmark to uncover new lineages of life (NeLLi) - Anholt_01485 metaG | ecosystem: Environmental > Aquatic > Marine > Oceanic > Sediment | place... | reverse complement strand
GACACCAGCGAGGCGTCGATGAGCCCGCCCGTGTTGTCGACAAAGCCCGCGCGGTCCGCGTCGCCGTCAAAGCAGATCCCGAGGTCCGCGTTCTCCTCGCGCACGCGGTCGCGCAGGATATCGAGGTAGGAGTCCAGCAGCGGATTGGGGATGCTGACCGGGAAGGTGCCGTCAGGCGTCGCGTTCGAGAACACGCACCGAATCCCGGGAAGAAGGTTCTCGAGGCGTTCGGCGACGGGACGGAAGGTCTCGCCGCCCATCCCGTTGCCGGCTTCCACGACAACCGTGAGATCCACGGCCTCCTCGGAGGCCGAGAGGCCCGCGACCTCGCACAGCTTCGTAACGAACCCGTCCGTCATGCTGGCGCTTTCCGCGCTGCTCAGGGGGCGCTCGAGGTGCGCTTCGTACGAGCGGGCCGTCTGCTCCTTGAGCTCTTCGAGCTGGGCGGTGTCCAGCGGCCTGGCGCCCGATTCGACGAACTTCACCCCGCCGTACTCCGCCGGGTTGTGCGATGCCGTCACCATTGCCCCGCCCTGGTAGCGGTCGGCGCACGCGCCCGTGGCGTAGTAGACCATCTCGCTGCCGCACATGCCGAGGTCCTCGGCGACCCCGCCCGCCGCCTCGATCCCCTTGATGATCTCGGCGGCCATGGTGGGCGACGCGGCCCGCATGTCGCGCCCGACGGCAATCCGCGGCGTCTCGTGGGCCGACTTCAGCATGTTGGCGAACGCAAATCCAAGGCGCCAGGCGATCTCGGCGTCCAACTCGGCGCCCCATACCCCCCGAACGTCATCGCGCTTGAACACGCTGTCAAGGGCCTCACGGAATTCCTCAGAGCTTTTCATCGGGCAAGTCTCCCTGCGACCACCGAGGTCTCGCGTGAGCCTGCCCCCGACACACGGGAACAGACACGAGCATTCTAAGCGCCGAGGCACACACGGTCAAGGCTTGACAGGGCCCTCGGCCGGGAGTTGGACGGGTCGGACGGGTCAGACGGGTCGGACGGGTCAGACGGGTCGGACGCAGTGGACGCGGGCGAGGGCAGCTTTCTTGTGCGACACGCCCAGGTTTACAATCCTTTTACATACCTTTTGCGGCCATTTGACCACTGGCGCCCGAGGGCCTGCTACGGTGAGAACGTCAGACCGTGGCAGAACAACGGGTCGCGCAAACGCGGCCGCAAAGGAGGACAGGCCATGAAGGCAAACAACGAAACGAGACGCATTGTGCTGGTGTCGGTGGTCGCGGCGTGCTTGCTGGCGCTGTGGCTGGCGCCGGCGGCGCAGGCCAAACAGGTCAAGCTGGACGTGGCGCTGGGCAACCCCGTGGTGCTGGCCGGCGAGAAACAGACCGGCTACCTGCGGGTCGCCATGAAGGGCTTCGAGCTGGACGACCCGTCCCAGCGCACCCCGGTCAACGTGGCCATCGTGCTGGACAAGTCCGGCTCGATGTCCGGCCAGAAGATCGCCAAGGCCAAAGAAGCCGCCATCATGGCCATCCAGCGGCTTCGCCCGGACGATATCGTGTCGGTCGTGATGTACGACCACACGGTTAAGGTGGTCGTCCCGGCCACCAAGGTCTCGGACCGCGAGGCGATCTTCGCCGCCATCCGCCGCATCAACGCCGGCGGCAACACGGCCCTGTTCGCGGGCGTCAGCAAAGGCGCCCACGAGGTCCGCAAATTCCTCGACGACCAGCGCGTCAACCGCGTCATCCTCCTGTCCGACGGCCTCGCCAACACCGGGCCAAGCTCACCGGGCGAGTTGGCTGCGCTTGGAGAGTCGCTCGGACGCGAGGGCATCTCGGTGACGACGATTGGGTTGGGCCTTGACTACAACGAGGATCTCCTGACGCGACTGGCGCACAAGAGCGACGGCGGACACATGTTCGCGGAACATGCCACGGCAGTCGCCGAGGCGTTCGAGCGTGAACTGGGTGCTGTCCTTTCGGTTGCCGCGAAGGATGTTGAGGTCGTCGTGGAATGTCCCGAAGGTGTCCGCCCCGTCCGAGTGCTTGGGCGAGAAGCGGATGTCGTGGGACAAACAGTGAAGCTGAGTGTCAATCAACTCTACAGCAAACAGATGACCTACTTGATGCTCGAGGTCGAGCTGCCTCCTGGGGAGTCCGGCGAGCGACTGGAAGTGGCCAAGGTGGATGTGTCCTATCGGAACATGGCCACAAAGAGCAGAGACCGCCTCCAGAGCACGGTGTCAGCGGCATTCACAGATTCGCGCGCCGAGGTCAAGGCGCATACTGACCAGGAACTGATGATGTGGGTCGTGCGAGAGGTCGGGACAGAACGCAGTCGCCTGGCGGTCCGTCTTCGCGATGAAGGGAAGATGAAGGAGGCCAGGCAGGTGCTCAGACTGAACAACGAGTGGTACGAGTACAACGCGGCGCAGTATGACGATGAGGTCGCTCAGAGGGTCATCCAGCACGATCAAGCTCGGAACGATCTCGCGCTTGAGAACCTGGAAGGCGAGAAGTGGAAGCGCCAACGAAAGGTGATGCGCGGAGAGCAGCACGATATATCGTACTCACACTTGCTGCCTTCTGGAAGCTAGGCTTGACAAGGCAAGGAGAGTCACAATGAGACACACACGCGCAGTGTTGCTGGTTGCTCTGGCGGTGGCGGCAGTTGCCTGCGACAGCATATCGGAGGAACCGGCCCGCACGGTGGCGGTGTCGGGCACGATGCTGAGCCGGATCGAGCCGGATACCATCGCCTGGCGCATCAGTATCGAGGAGACGGATGAGGTGCTGGCGAACGCGAAGGGGCGCAGCGACGCCAAGGTGAGCAGGGTGCTGGACCTCATCGCCGGGCTCGCCGTACCCCCCGAGGACCTCCAAACCGGCCATTTGGACGCGCGGCGCGAGTACGACCGGAGCCTCGCGGGCAACAAGCGCTTCAAACACTGGGTGCTGCGCCGCACGATTGCGTTCAAACAGCGCGACCTCACCCGCTTTGACGAGTTCCTTACCAAGCTGGTTGACGCCGTGGACGTTGAGATCAGCTACGCCTTCCAAACGTCCCGGTACCATGAGTTGCGCGAGCAGACCCGGCTGGACGCCGTCCGCAAAGCCCGGGACAAGGCCCGCGCCATGTGCGAGGCCGTCGACGCGACGCTCGGCAAGCTCGTTTCCCTTCGTGAGATCGGCGGCTACAATCCGAGCCCGCGCATGGGTATCTCGGGCACGCCGGCCGGGGATCCGGCGTCGAACGGCTCGACCGTGATCGCCTGGCAGTCACCCGACTTGTCAGGCGGCACCCTGGCCCCCGGAACCATCGCCATCCGGGAGTCCGTCCATGCCGTGTTCGAGATCGAGTAGAGCGCCAACATAGGAGCCCAGCCATGAAAAGAGGCATCCCCTTCGCGTCAGCCGAACCGAGGTCCGGTTACCGCGAAGGGGGCCGGGGGCCGTCGTGTAGAATGGAAGCACCAACACGCCAACGGGGATTAGGCGAGGACCGGTCCAGTTGAAGCCGAGACTCCTCATCATACTCGTGCTGATCGTGCTGTTGCCCCTGGTCATCCTGGGATGGCTCGGGGTGCGCGTGGCACGCAACGAACGCGAGATCATGCGCCACCGGCTCCGCGATCTTGTGGTGGCGAAGCTGCGCTACATCGACGCGGACATCGCGGAGGTGCTCACGCAACGCGAGCGCGAGTTGCTGTCCCAACCGGCGCCGTCATCGTACCCGCTGGAGAACCTGCGCGAACTCGGCCGCAAATCCGGCGTGGTGCGGCAGTACTTCGTCCTCGATAGCGACGACCGGTTGGTTTATCCGTGCAGTCCCGACGTGGTTCTCCAGTACTTCCCACTCGACGACGGCAAGGACCGGCCGGGTGTCGCGCGGCAGTACCTGGTGGTTCCGTCAGACGGCGCATCGGCGCCTTCGCCGTCCACCGCGCAGCAGCGCCCGTTGGTCCGCAACGCGGACGGTGAACTCGTGCCTTCTCCCTTGGGCGCATTGACGGACGGCGAGCGGGCCTTCCTCGAGCGCACGAAACTCATCTGGGCCAACCGCGAGATCCCGAACGTTGCCGAGGAGACGGCGCCCGCCCCGCCCCAAGCGATCAGCCAGCGTATGGCGCGGCCTGCAACGTCTGCCAAGGGCTGGTACGCGTGGTACTGGGGCGACGACGTCCATCTCATCTTCTGGTGGCGGGACGCGTCGGGCCAGGTCGTGGGCGCGGAGTTGAACGAGGTCCGCTTGAAGGCCGACGTCGTGGGCGCGCTGCCTGACACGGACCCCTGGGACCCCGCAGGGGCCGACGCGCGGTTCGTGTTGCGCGACTCGGTAGGCGGCGTCATCTACCAGTGGGGCGGTTACGAAGCGGGCGACGAGGAGACGGCCCAGGCGGGCATCGCGTTGACCCCGCCGCTGAGCGCGTGGCGACTCGAGTGCTACGGCCCGGACGCCCTGGCCGCCACAGGGTTCGGGCGCAGCGCGTGGTTCAACGTGCTGTCGGGTCTGGCGCTGCTGGGGGCCACGGTCATTGCCTTGGCCGTCTACTACTACCGCGAGAGCGCGCGCGACCTGCGCGAGGCCTCCCAGCGCATCAGCTTCGTCAACCAGGTGTCCCACGAGCTCAAGACGCCCCTGACCAACATCCGCATGTACGCCGAGATGCTCGACCGGGACCTGGACGAAGCCGACGAGACGCCCCGCCGCCGCCTCGAGGTCATTGTCTCCGAGAGCCAGCGGCTGAGCCGCCTCATCGGCAACGTGCTGACCTTCAGCCGCAAGCAGCGCAGCGCCCTGCGGCTGCACGCGGCCCGGGGCAACGTCGACGAGGTGGTCCGCCAGGTCCTCGACCATTTCGAGGCGCCGCTCCGCGCCAAAGGGGTCGAGCTGCAATTCGCGGCCGGCGCCGGCCGGGAGGCCGAGTTCGACCGGGACGCCCTCGAACAGATCGTCGGCAACCTGCTCAACAACGTCGAGAAGTACGCCGCCTCCGCAACCCGGGTCGACGTCGCCACGACCCAACAAGGCGACCGCGTTTCGGTCACGGTCGCCGATGACGGCCCCGGCGTGCCGTCCGCCGACCGCGCCCGCATCTTCCAGCCGTTCTATCGGGTGAGCAACAAGCTGACCGACGGCGTGGCCGGCACCGGCATCGGGCTGGCCATCGCCCGGGACCTCGCCCAACTGCACGGCGGCGAGCTTACGCTGGAACCGAGCGACCGCGGCGCGTGTTTCAGGCTGGTCTTCCGCGCGCCGCAGACCGACCCAGGGGAACCCGCATGAAAGTGCTCATTGCCGAGGACGACGACCACATCCGCAACGGCCTGGCCGAAGTGCTCGAGGGCGAGGGCTACCGCACCGTGGCCGCCCGCGACGGCGCCGAGGCCCTCGAGGCCTTCGCCCGCGAGAAACCGGACTTCGTGTGCCTGGACATCATGATGCCGGGCGTGGACGGGTACGAGGTCTGCCGCCAGATCCGGCGCGACGACCCCGCGGTCCCCATCATCTTCATCAGCGCGAAATCGGAGGAGATCGACCGCGTCGTCGGGCTCGAGCTCGGGGCCGACGACTTCATCATGAAGCCCTTCGGCGTCCGGGAGGTGATCGCGCGGATTCGGGCCGTTACGCGCCGCTGCTTCGCGTCGCGGGCCGCCGGGACGCTGCCGGCGTCATTCAGGCTCCAGGATATCGAGGTCTTTCCCGCTGAGCTCCGCGCCCGCCGCGGCGACACCGTGATCGACCTCAGCCTGCGCGACGTGGCGATCCTCGGGCTGTTTCACAAGCACCAAGGCGAGGTCCTCGATCGCAACACCATTTTTGACGCCTGTTGGGGTCAGGACTACATGCCCAACAGCCGCACGCTCGACCAGCACATCTCGCAACTGCGCAAACGCATCGAACGCGACCCCAAGAACCCCGCCATCATCCGCACCGTTCACGGCGCCGGATACCGCTACGACGGATAACCCGCATATCTCTCACCCTCCGTGTCATTGCGAGCGAAGCGAAGCAATCCCCGCAAGGCGAGGGGATTACTTCGCTTCGCTCGCAATGACACGGAGAAACGCACTGTCTGTACGCGAGTACCTCTCTCTCGCTGAGAAACCTATTCGGGGGGCCTGGCGTGGACATGACACGCGGCGTAGTGCCCAGGGACAACCTGCACGAGCCGCGTGTCCCGCGTCCGGCACGCCGGTTGGCAGTCCGGGCACCGCGGGTGGAAATGGCAGCCGGGCGGCGGGTTGATGGGGCTGGGCACGTCGCCGCCCAGGATGGAGCGCTGGCGTTTGGCGTCGGGGGCCGGGACGGGCACCGCGGCGAGCAGGGCCTTGGTGTACGGGTGAACGGGCGCGTCGAAGATAGCGGCGGCCGGTCCTATCTCGACGATGCGGCCGAGGTACATCACGGCCACGAGGTCCGAGATGTGGCGGACCACGCCGAGGTTGTGGCCGATGAAGAGGTAGGTGAGGCCCAGCTCTTGCTGGAGATCCTTCATCAGATTGAGGATCTGGGCCTGAATGGACACGTCCAGCGCGGAGACCGGCTCGTCGGCGACGATGAGGTCCGGCTCGACGGCGAGGGCGCGTGCGATGCCGATGCGCTGGCGTTGGCCCCCGCTGAACTCGTGCGGGTAGCGGTCGGCCGTTTCCGGGGGGAGACCGACCAGGTCCAGCAGCTTGAACACCCGGTCGCGGCGTGCGCCTTTGGGCACGACCTGGTGCGCGGCCAGCGCCTCGCCGAGCACCGAGCGGACCGTCATGCGCGGGTTGAGGGACCCGTAGGGGTCCTGGAAAATGAGCTGCATGCGCTTGCGCAGCCCGCGCAGGGCCCGTCGGTCCAGCGCCGTCACGTCGATCCCGTCGAAATGGACCGTGCCCGAGGTGGGCTCGATGAGGCGCAGGATGGACCGCCCGGCCGTGGTCTTGCCGCTCCCACTCTCCCCAACCAGACTCAGGGTCTTGCCGCGCGGGATCGAGAACGACACCCCGTCGACGGCGCGGACGGCGCCGGCGGCCCGCGCGAATACGCCCTTCTTCACGGGGAAGTGCTTGACGAGGTCTTTGACCACCAGCAGGGCGCCGTTGCCTCGGGGCGCGCTCATGACGGTTTCCCCTCGCGGTCGTACAGCCAGCAGGCCACCGTGTGGTCCGGCGCGACCTCTTTCGTGCGGGGCGCTGTCCGCTTGCACACGTCCAGGCAGCGCGGGCAGCGCGGGTGGAACCGGCACGCCGGCGGGAAGGCGGTGGCCGCGGGCACCTGGCCGGCGATGGTTTCGAGGCGGTCGCGGGTATCGCGGAGCTTGGGCAGGGACGCGAACAGGCCCTGGGTGTAGGGGTGTTTGGGCGCGTTGAAGAGCCCGCGCACCGGGGCCTGCTCGACGAGCTGGCCCGCGTACATGATGGCCACGCGGTCGGCGGTCTCGGCCACGATGCCCAGGTCGTGGGTGATGAGCAGGACGGCCATATCGGTTTCGGCCTGGAGCTGCTTGAGCAGGTCGAGGATCTGGGCCTGGATGGTCACGTCGAGGGCGGTGGTCGGCTCGTCCGCGATCAGGAGCGAGGGATTGCAGGCCAGCGCCATGGCGATCATGCCGCGCTGCCGCATGCCGCCGGACATCTGGTGCGGGTAGTCGTCGATCCGCTCCTCGGGCGACGGGATGCCGACCTTGTCCAACAACTCGACGGCGCGCGCGCGGGCCTCTTTGAAGGCCAGGTTCTGGTGCAGGCGCAGGATGGCGGCGATCTGGTTGCCGACGCGGAACACCGGGTTGAGCGCCGTCATCGGTTCCTCGAAGATCATGGACACGGCGTTCCCGCGAAGGCGGCGCATCGCGCTGTCGGACAGTCCGAGGATGCTCCGCCCGTTCAGGATGATTTCGCCCTCGACAATCCGACCCGGCGGATCCGGCACCAGCCGCAGGATGGATAGCGCCGTCACGCTCTTGCCGCACCCGCTCTCGCCGACCAGGGCCAGCGTCTCGCCCGCGGCCACGTCGAACGACACGCCATCCACCGCCAACGCCGTCCCGCCGTCGACGAAGAAATGCGTCCTCAGATTGCGAACGGTGAGAACTGACTTTGATTCATCCACAGATTTCACAGATTTCCACAGATTAAGATCCGATGCCAACTACACCACAAAACGTTTGAATTGAAGGCTGTCGCTTCCGAAGTTCAGAAGCAACCCGGGGCTTGATCGCGTGACTTTCAGGTAGTGAATGATCTGCGCTTCGTCCTTACCGGTCAGGGCGTCCATGGCTTTGAGCTCAACAACGACTTCGTCGTAGCAGATGTAGTCAGCACGATAGGAGTGCTCGAGCAGCTCGCCTTTGTAGTACACCGGCAATTCGACTTCTCGCTGATGCGGTATTTCTCTCTTCTTGAACTCGACCTGTAGCGCGTCCTGGTACACCACTTCAAGGAAACCGGGCCCCAACTCACGATGGACTTCCATAGCAGCGCCAATGATGGCGAAGGTCCGCGGGTCCCTCTTCTCATCTTGTCCCATCAATCTGTGTCCATCTGTGAAATCTGTGGATGACTCTTCATTGTCTCAATCTCGGATCCATGGCGTCTCGCATGCCCTGGCCGACTAGGTTGAAGGCGGTGACGGTGACAAAGATGGCGGCGCCGGGGAACATGACGAGCCACCAGGCGCGGTCGACGAAGCGCTGCGATTGCGACAGGAGTTCGCCCCAACTTGCGGTGGGCGGGGGCACGCCGAACCCGAGGAAACTGAGCGCCGACTCGGTTAGGATGGCGCCGGCGATGCCGAAGGTTGCACTGACCCAGACGGGCGCAAGCGCGTTCGGGAGCAGGTGGCGGAACATGACGCGGGCGTCGCGGAGCCCGGTGGCGCGTGCGGCGGTGGCGAAGTCGCTCTCGCGGAGACGCAGGAACTCCCCGCGCACGAGTCGCGCCACGCCGGTCCAACCGGTCAGGCCGATCACGACCATGATGTTGTAGATGCTGGGCGGGAGAAAGGCCAGCAGGGACAAGATGAGGAAGAAGGTGGGGAAACACATCATGATCTCGATGAGGCGTTGCGCGATCATGTCCACGACGCCCCCGTAGTAGCCGGCCACGGCGCCGACCACCAGGCCGATAGCCACCGCGATGCTGACGGCAATGAAGCCGACGCGCATTGACACGCGCGTGCCCCAGATCATGCGGCTGAGTATGTCGCGGCCGCGGTCGTCCGTGCCCAGCCAGTGGGCTCGGGAGGGGCCCTGTATGCGCTCGCGCAAGCTCGAGCGTTCGGGCGCGTGGGGCACCAACGGGAACAGCGCAAAGTCGCCTTCGCCCGGTTCCCAGTCGCGGAAGTCGACGTTGCGCAGACTCGGGTAGTCGACGACGGCCGGGAGCCAATAGGATGTGCCGTCCATGATGAGGAAGATGGGGCGCTCGTTGGCGAGCAAGGGTGCGGCGAGGGCCACGACAAACAGAAAGACCACCACCATGAGGCCGAGCATGGCCAGCCGGTTCTTGAGGAATTGCCGGCGTACGATGCGCCAGTAGCCCTGCTTCTTGTGTAGTCTCGTCACTCGAACTTGATCCTTGGATCCACGACCGCGTACAGGACGTCCGACAGGATGAGGCCGATGAGCGTCAGTAGGGCCGAGATGGACAGCACGCCCATGATCAGCGGGTAGTCGCGGGACAGAACGGCCTCGAATCCGAGGCGGCCCATGCCCGGTATCGAGAAGATGGTCTCGATAATGACGCTGCCGCCGATGAGCCCCGGCAGGAGCGTGGCCAGCAGCGTGATGATGGGGATGAGCGAGTTGCGCATGGCGTACTTGAACACGACGACTTTCTCCGAGAAGCCGTAGGCGCGGGCCGTGCGGATGTAGTCTTGGCGGATCACCTCGAGCATCCCGGAGCGGGCATAGCGTGAGAGACCCGCCAGGCCGCCGTAGGTGAGGCAGACGACGGGCAGCACCAGGTGCCAAAGCCGGTCGACCAGCCACTGGCGCCAGGGCCACGCGCCCGCGCCGAACGAATTGAGCCCGTGAATGGGGAACCAGTTCAGATAGCGATCGTTGCCGAGGAACATGATCAGGAGCATGGCCACCCAGAAGCTGGGCAGGCTGTACAGGATGAAGAGGACGACGGTCGTCGCCTTGTCGCTGGGCGAGCCTTGGTGGGTCGAGGAATAGACCCCGATGGGTACCGCGAGCAGATAGATCAGGAATATGGCGATGATGTTGATCTGCAGCGTGACCGGGATGGTTTTCAGGATTTTATCTCGGACCGGTTGCTGGTCTTTGTAGGAATTGCCGAAATCGAGCCGGCAGAGCTTGGTCAGCCAGAGCGCGTAGCGCACGTGGACAGGCTTGTCGAGCCCGTAGAGCTTCTTGGTCTGTTCGATGATCTGCTCGGACTCGCTGTCAGAGGCGAGGCCGGACTCGGCCTGGCGCAGCTTGAAGTAGATTGGGCTGCCGGGCGCGAGTTGCACGACCAGAAACGTGATGAGGCTGATGCCGACAAACGTAGGGATGACTAGCAAGAGCCGCCTAGTGAGGTATGCTCTCATATCTCCCCAGTGCTTCGGCCATTGCCCTTCATACGACGCAGGTCACGGATAGCGCTGCAGGTCCGCCGGCGCCCACCATTCGCGGGAGTCGAGCCCGGCGCGATAGACCCGGATGCCGCGGAACCGTTTGTCGACGGTCTGCAAGCTGGCGGTGCAGAACAGGAATGTGTAGGGCTGCTCCTCGTGCAGAATGGCGTGGAACCGGTGGTAGAGCCCGTTGCGCTTCTCCTGGTCGAATTCGAGGCGGGCCTTTTCCATAATACCGTCGGCCTCTTGGTCGCGGAAGCCGACGAAGTTCGAGCCTTTCTGGGCCTGCGACGAATGCCACACCTGATAGGGGTCGCCCTCGATAATCGGGCCGGACCAGCCGAGGATGACGGCGTCGTAGGTGCGGCCGTCCACGCTTTCGAGGAACGTGGCCCACTCGAGGGGGCGAATCGACATGCCGATGCCGGCGCGTTTCAGTTCTTCCTGAAAGACGGTGGCGATGGCCTCGTACTCGGGCGACGCGGCCCGGATGAGGAGTTCGAACTGGAACGGCGCGCCGTCCTTGTCGCGGATGCCGTCGCCGTCGCCGTCGACCCAGCCCGCCTCGTCGAGCAGCCGCTTCGCCTGGGCCGGGTCGAAGGGCCAGGGCGTGATAGTGGCATCGTATTCGGGCGCATGGATGAAGAAGTTGCCCGTCACGACCTCGCCCAATCCGTACAGAATCGTCTCGAGGATCGTCTCGCGTTCCAGCAGCATGGTCAAGGCCCGCCGGACCCGCTTGTCCTCGAATTGGGGTAGGCGCTGGTTCCATCCGACGTAGTTGTAGAAAGCCGCGTAATACTGGAACTTGTTGAACTTGGCCTCGAACTCCGGCCCGGCCGCCTGGTTGACCCACTGCTCCGGCGTAAGGCCCATGGTGTCCAGCTCTTGGCGTTCCAGGACCTGGAAGGCGGCGTTGGCGTTGGTGATGATGGTGTAGACTCGCTTGAGGATGTGGGGCTTGTCGCCCCAGTACCGCTCGTTTCGGACCAGCGAGATCTGGAGGCCCGTCTCCCAGCTCTCGAAGACATAGGGGCCCGAGCCGAGGGGTTCGCGGTTCCTCGGGTGACTATTGAAATCGCCTTCGCCATAGATATGGCGGGGGATGACGCTCAGCCCGCCCAGCATGGTCAGGTGCTTGAAATAGGGTTTGGCGCAGGTGAAGCGCACGGCGTGGTCGTCCACCACCTCGCAACTCGTGATGTCTTGATAGTAGTTGCGCAGGCGGGCGGCGTCCGTCGCCGGGTCCATCAGCTTCTCGAAGGTGAACTTGACGTCGTGGGCGGTCAGCGGCGTTCCGTCCGAGAACACGGCGTCCTTGCGCAACATGAACGTGTATTCGAGGTGGTCTTCGGACACCTCCCACTTCTCCGCCAGCTTCGGGATAATCTCGAGCGTCTCGTTGTCACGATCGAGCATTGTGTCGAACATCAGGTCGACCAAGGCCGCGGCGTAGGCGTCCGAGTACGTCAGCGGGTTGAGATGGGCCGGTTCGTTGGACAGGCGCGACAGGAGCCAGTCGCCGTCCACGGCAGGACCGGCCCCCTGGGCTTCGGGCGCGCTTCCCTCGGAAGGCGGCGGCGCCGCGGTCGGGGAGGCCCCGGGTTGCTTGGTGCAACCACCGCCCACGATCAACGCCGTCAGGCACGCTATCAGGACAACGCACCACGCAGGGGGGGTTCGTGCCATGTCTCGCTCCGTGCCTCGGGAAACGATATCCGTGTCCGGCTTCTGATGCGGCCTGTAAGTCCGTCTCATACTACCACAAGACCGCGACGTGGCGGCAAGGGCGCGCGGCGCACAGCGCCGCTGTGCCTTGTTTGCGGGGGACAGCGCGGGTGGATTCGCAGCGGTGTGAAATGGGGAATTTTTCGCGCTAATCATGGCCTAGCCAGGTAAGGGGGAGAGCTTTTTTCTTGCGCCTGAATCCGGGCGCATTTTGTCTTGACAAGATATATCTAAGTATAT
>Ga0114930_10004067_pt1 | contig 12504 bp, 7 predicted proteins | sample AnhtaG_FD_87300 | JGI IMG/M metagenome (GOLD analysis project Ga0114930, IMG submission 87300) | Deep subsurface microbial communities from Anholt, Denmark to uncover new lineages of life (NeLLi) - Anholt_01485 metaG | ecosystem: Environmental > Aquatic > Marine > Oceanic > Sediment | place... | reverse complement strand
CAATGGCTATATTATTTCTATGCTTAGCTATACAAACTCATGTCTTGCAAGCCAGGTCTGGGCCAGGGGCATAACAAAAAAAGACATCTCCATGCTCTTTTCCACATTTAGTTTCTTAGGAGTTGTCAGTTGTCCGTTATAGAAATAATAAAATCAGTTCATTTTACCACTAACAACGGACAACTGACATTACCTAAACCCCTACCCCTAAAAAAAGCCCTGCCTGATGGACTATCAACGCCACTGCATAGGCACATACAAGGCTAAAGAAGATGGAAAAAAGTGCCCACCGCCAACTACTTTCTCTTTTGATTATTATGACAGTCACAAAACATGGAACATAGAGCATCATAAATATGATCAGAGTAAATGCTGTCAATTGATTCCAGCATGGTTCTTTTTGAAGTCTTACCGATAATGGTTCTGAATCCTCGGATACACCTTCGCCCAGGGAATAGGCTGTTCCAAGGGTAGAAAGAATCACCTCCTTTGCTGCAAAACCCCCAATCAGGGCAATATTTAGCCTGTATTCAAAACCAAGAGGACTCGTTATAGCAGTTAGGGCCTTTCCAACAATTCCGGCAAAAGATCCCTCGAGAGCAGCCCTTTGTTCATCAAGATCTATTTTATCAAGGGCATTGTTTAGCTCATCATAGGCCCTCACTATCTCCTTTTTTCTCTCAGAACCCCGGGTATAGATATCATAGTATTTATCAAAAGAGTTAATCCCTTCCCCTGTTTTTACTATTTTATTTACCCCAGGAGTTGAGAGAAATTCCTGAATGAGGGCCTCCTTTCTATCCTTGAAGGAATTTATCTCCTCTTTAGAGAGCCCGGGAAAGGTCATCATAATCCACAAAAGGATAGAAATGGCCAATATTACGGTGCCAGCCTTTTTAATGTATATCCAGGTTCTCTCCCATGTATGGATAAGCAACCCTTTAAAGGTAGGAAGCCTGTAGGGGGGGAGTTCCATTACAAAGGGTGTCTTTGCCCCTTTAAGAACCGTTATTCTGAGTATCTTGGCAGCAACAAGGGCAAAGCCCCAACTAAGGAGGGTGAGGAGAAACATGATCATGGCCTCATTTTTGGCAAAAAAGGCAGCAATAAGCATGGCAAAAACAGGAAGTTTGGCACCACAATTCATAAAAGGCAGGACCAGCATAGTTGCTATCCTCTCTTTTGAGCTCCTTAAAGTCCTGGTAGCCATTACACCGGGAACGGCGCAACCCCCTGCTATGCCACCGCTTACGATCAAAGCCATCACAGAACTACCATGCAGGCCAAACCAGCTTAGGATCCTATCCATCATGTATGCAATCCTTGCGATATATCCTGAATCCTCCAGGATTGCTATAGCAAAAAACATAAACATAAGAAGCGGGACGAAACTGAGCACACTTCCCACCCCATCAATAATGCCTGACACTATCAGAGACCTGAAAATACCCTCAGGCAGAATAGAGGTCAATATTGTAGATACCAACTCAAAGAATCTTTCAAACCAGGTAACTGGGGCCTCGCTTCCCCGGAAAGTAAACTCATAGATTCCATAGAGAACTAATAGCATAATTATCGGACCAAGGATTCTGTTGGTAAGTACCCTATCTATCTTATCTGAAAGATAGAGCCTTGATTCCCTTTCCCGCTTAACAATCTCTTTGGTAATGCCAACAATATACCCGTATCTATAATCAGAGATAAGTGATTCCGCATCCTGATCCAGGGTGGCCAAGATATGTTTGTTTATTTTCTCACGTATCTTAAAACATTCCTGGCCTATCATCTCATCCCCCTTGATTATATCAAGGATAGGTTGATCCCCTTCCAGACATTTTATCGCAAGCCAGCTTGTAGGGTATTTGCTGCTATAAGTGTCATTTTTTTCTAAAAGTTTTTCAATATCATCAATCCCTGAAATTATATCCCCTCCATACCAGATGTTAACTGGTTTCCATTCTCTCTTTTCTGTTGCTACCTTAACTGCCTGACCCAGGAGTTCCTTGAGGCCTTTGTTTGATCTGGCCACTGTTGGGATAACAGGGACATCGAGCATCTCTGAGAGCTTTTTCACATCAATAGTTATACCCCTTGCATCTGAGACATCCACCATATTGAGGGCTAATACGAGAGGTATACCAAGCTCTAAAAATTGGACGGCAAGATAAAGGTTTCTTTCGAGATTTGAGGCATCTATAATATCAACAACCACATCCGGCTTTTCCTCAATCAGAAAATTCCGCGCCACTATTTCTTCTATGGAGTAAGCAGTTAAAGAATAGATACCAGGCAGATCAACTATCTCTATTTCTGTATCTTTATACTTTATCAGGCCGGATTTTTTCTCTACGGTCACACCTGGCCAGTTACCCACGTGCTGTCTTGTACCTGTAATGTTATTGAACACCGTGGTCTTCCCGGAATTTGGGTTGCCTGCAAGTGCAATCTTTATTTTTTCTGCCACTCCTTTTCCCCCTCATCTACTTCAACCTCTATGTAGTCGGCCTCATTATTTCTTAAGGTCAGGGTATAATCCCTTACCTTTATAGCTACCGGGTCATAAAGAGGCGCCCTTCCTATAATTTTAATAAGTGCCCCCTTTCCAAGCCCCATATCTCTGATCCTTCTCCCCATCTCTCCTGCCACATTTATTTTCGTTATTATACCAGCCTGGTTGTCAGACATATTCCTCATCTTTATAATCTTTTTCATCCTTATTAACTCCCCCCATTCGTCTGATTATTATTTTCATAGCATAATTACCGATCTTGTTTTATTTGTAAAGGATGTAAATTTTCAAATCTGTTATTTAAGAAATTATAGTAAACGACAAAATTAAGTAGACATAGTCCCATCATGTCATCTTATTTATGACATTCACTATAGTTCGGGAGATTCTTAGATTGGTTTTGTCTTTTACAATTTCATGAAAAAAAAGAGGAATTTTTACAAGAAAAAATATCTTCACAAAAGTCATCCAAAAAAAGGTTGAAACGTTTGACTAAAGAGGGCATGATTCCATATTAAAAAAGGGAGAGGAGCGAGAGATTAATAATAATGATTAAAAGAGCTTATATTACAGCATCGATTTTCCTTATTTTGATATTTGCACTTCATACTTTTTCCACCGCTGAGAATGAAGAGAAACAAGAGATACCGCCTGCAAATGTCGTTGTATCAAAGGTTACTACAGGCATGATCGCGCCTGAGGAGGAATTTATCGGAACGGTTTACTATCTCGAGGTCTCGGATGTTTCCGCCGAGGTAAGTGGAGCGGTAGAGGCCACAAAATTTGAAGAGGGGCAGCGAATTACAAAGGGGGAAGCGCTTGTAAGGCTCAATTCCGACCTCCTCGAAAAGAAACTTCAGGCAAAAGTGGCATCCTACGAACAGGTCCTTTCGGACCTCGAAAGGGCAAGAAATGATTTTGAAAGAATACAGAATCTTTACAAAAAAAAGATTGTTGCAGAAAAGGATTACGACGATCAGTGGTTCCAGGTGAAGGGCCTTGAAAAAAAGGCGGCTGCCTTTAAGGCAGATGTTGAACACCTTGAAATAGAGCTTAAAAAAACGCTCATCGCGGCACCTTTTAACGGCGTGATAATTAAAAAACATGTTTCACGCGGGGAATGGCTTTCACCGGGTAAGACCGTGGCAACAATAGCACGGGATGACGCCGTGGATATAATCGTGGAGGTTCCACAAGAAGTTATCAAACATCTAAAACATGGTATGGCAGTGAAGGCGACTGCAGCCGGAATGAAAAAGAGCGGAACAATCACCGCAATCATACCGAGAGGTGATATTGCAACAAGAACATTCCCCGTTAAGATCAGAATTAACGACACCACTTCACTCATGGAGGGAATGGAGGCAAGGGTGAGATTGCCAGTGGGTGAAAGAATAAATACCCTTATGGTACCAAGAGATGCTGTATTAAATATTTCGGGAAAAACAGTGGTTTTTGCTGTGGTTGATGAAAAAGCAATGATCATACCCACTCAAGTTGTGGGATATAAGGGAATGAAGGCCGGTATAAATGCACAGAAGATTTCAGAGGGTATGAAGGTTGTTGTCAAGGGAAATGAAAGACTGAGGAATGGCCAGCCTGTCATAATCATAAAAGAAATCGAGTAACCTAACCCGGACAAGCCAGAACCAGATAGGTTTTAGTTTGAAACTGGAAACCGGATAAATAGGGAAGTTTATCTATTCTAATAAAAAATTAGTTACGAATTTCCCCAAGTATCAAGTTTCAAATTTCAAGTTTCAAATGTTTTTCTGCCAGAAAAAAATTTTATTAAGAGACTATGGATCCTATTAAATTTTCCATAAATGATCCTGTTAAAGTTATCGTTGGAGTTCTCGTAATTCTCCTTTTCGGATTTATCGGGCTTTATAGACTGCCCTACCAGTTAAGCCCCAGTCTGGAGGTGCCCCAGATTACTGTTAGAACAGTCTGGACCGGCGCCACTCCCTATGAGATCGAGCGGGAAGTCATAGAAGAGCAGGAAGAGGTATTTAAGGGAATCCCAAATCTTGTTGAGATGGAAAGCACATCATCGAACAGCAGAGGCGAAATAACGCTCAAATTCAAGTTAGGCACCAACATTGATGATGTACTCCTGAGGGTTTCAAATAAGATGAACGAAGTCGTGTCATACCCTCAAAATGTTGAAAAACCTGTAATCAGCGCTACAGGAGCTGCTACATCTCCTATAGTTTGGATGATGCTGAAAACGACCCCAGATAATCCAAATTCCATATACACCTATAGAACCTTTTTTGAAAATGAAATAAAGCAATATCTTGAAAGGGTGGAAGGTGTTGCCGATCTCTTTATAGGTGGCGGAAGCGAAAAAGAGATGCACATCATTTTGAAGCCCGAAAAACTTGCTGCATATGGCCTGACAATCGGAGATGTTGTAAAGGTCTTGGATGCAGAAAATGTGAATATATCTGCGGGAAGCATGGATGTCGGAAGAAGAGACTTCAGGATCAGGACCGTAGCCGAATTTCAATCAGCCGAGGATCTTGAAAATATGGTTATCAAATCAACAGGCCAGAAGCGGATCTTTCTTTCGGATATTGCTAACGTAAGATTTGGATACGCAAAGTTAACGGCCGAGATCATCCACAAAGGTACCGAAGCAATCGTAACAGGCATTAAACCCGAACCAGGCACAAATATACTTGAGTTGACAGACAGGGTTGAGAAGGTCGTTAACTGGCTAAACTCGGAGAGATTAAAACCCAAGAAGATCTACCTGCATTGGGGTTATGACCAGAGGCCATATATCAGGGGTGCAATCAGGCTGGTGCAAACAAATATTCTTATTGGTGGAACGCTGGCCATTCTGGTTCTTCTTATCTTTTTGAGAAGCTTTTCTTCCACTGTTGTTATTGCCACTACTATTCCAATCAGTATTATAGGAAGCCTTATTTTCTTAAGTTCATTTGGAAGAACCCTGAATGTTGTTTCCCTTGCAGGGATTGCATTCGCAGTGGGAATGCTTCTGGACAGTGCTATTGTGGTTCTCGAAAATATCGACCGTCACAGAAAGATGGGCAAATCCCCCTTTCAGTCCGCCTATGAAGGAACAAAGGAGGTGTGGGGTGCAATACTTGCCTCATCCCTTACTACGGTAGCCGTCTTCCTCCCCATTGTCTTTATAGAGGAGGAAGCAGGTCAATTATTCAGGGATATTGCAATAGCTGTGACCTGTGCCATCATATTAAGCCTCTTTGTCGCTGTATCGGTTATCCCGATGTTCTCAAATAGACTGTTTGGCCTAAGAAAGAATAAAAAAACCTTTAAGGGAAGCCGCCTGACAGGGATAGGATTTTCCCTTGTTGACGGGATAATGAGTCTGGTTGGATTGGCTACAAAAAATTGGATAACAAGGGTGGTAACCGTCACAGTCTTGACCATCTTTTCCATATCATTAGCCGTATTTCTAACACCAAAAATGGAGTACCTCCCTCAGGGAAACAGAAACTTCGTGTTTAGCCTAATGGTTCCACCTCCCGGGCTTTCTTACAAAGATAGGAAAGAAATAGGGCAGACTATATTCCATTCTGTTAATCCATACATAGACAAGGACTACAAAGGCCTACCGGGCATCAGGGAAATATTTTATGTAGGTGCGGATAGATTTATGTTTGTCGGTACCATGAGTAAACATGAGCAGCGTGCCGGGGAACTGGTGCCACTTTTATCTAAGACAATCAACAGTATCCCGGGAATATTCGGTGTGACGAATCAGGCCGGGATATTCCAGACAAGGACAGGCGGTGGGAGAACCATTGATGTGGATGTCAGCGCGCAGGATTTAAACACAATTGTTCGGGTTGCTGGCACTATGTTTGAAATGATACGAAGAGAAATTCCCGGAGCCCAGGTAAGACCTGTCCCTTCCATCGAGCTTCTCTATCCGGAAATCGATGTTATTCCTGAAAGGGACCGTCTAAGAGCGGCAGGAATGAGCTCCAGTGATCTGGGTATTCAGCTGGATGTTCTTCTGGACGGCAGGAAGGTGGGTGATTTCAAGCAGGAGGGTCAGAAAAAGATCGACCTTGTTCTTAAGGCATCGGATAAGGATTTTTCTACACCCGAAGAGCTCTATGAGGCACTTGTTGCTACACCCAAAGGGAAGATTGTGCCCATTTCCTCCTTTGCAAAGTTTCAAAGATCAACAGGCCTTGATCAGATAAGGCACCTTGAAAGGCAGAGGACAATTTCTCTTCAGGTAACACCGCCCAAGACCATAGCCCTTGAAGAGGCAATGGATATTATTCATGACAGACTTATACCTCTTCTTAAAACCAAGGGAATGCTGCAGGGTGTGAATATCAAATTGAGTGGCGAAGCTGATAAACTGGCACAAGCAAGGGGGGCAATTCAGTGGAATTTCATCCTGGCAGCAGTAATTATCTATCTTTTGATGTCCGGGCTGTTCGGTAATTTCATCTATCCCCTTGTCGTATTATTTACCCTTCCCCTTGCAGCAGCAGGAGGATTTATTGGACTTAAACTAATGAACCTATTCCTCCAGCCCCAGCCCCTTGATGTATTGACAATGCTTGGTTTTGTTATACTTATCGGTGTCGTTGTAAATAATGCGATACTGATTGTTTACCAGGCGCTGAACAATATCAGGTATTACGGTATGGACTACCGCGAGGCCATACTTGAATCAACCAGGACAAGGCTTAGGCCGATTTATATGAGCACCTTTACCAGTATCTTTGGTATGCTCCCCCTTGTTGTTGCACCGGGACCGGGTTCAGAAATTTACAGGGGGCTTGGAAGTGTTATCCTTGGGGGGCTTGCCATATCTTCTATATTCGTGATCTTTATCATACCTTCACTCCTTATGTTCATCATAAAGATGGAAAAGAAAAAATCTGGCTAACCCAATTATTAAGTCATTATCATTGTATAATCAGATTTAAAAGTTTATTTCTCCATTTGCCATGTCAGCATAAATTTGATAGCTATTACTCGTGTCATAAAATAGTTTACATTTTTGATTTTATTTATTGAAGCCAAAATATTAAAAAATGTAGGGGTTCGATTTATCGAACCCGCTTTTCCCGATCTCGTCAAATCTGGACGGGTCGGGCTTGACCTGCCCGCCATGCGAGACGCAAGGCGAGGCGGGCGGGTGAATCAGCCCCTACGTTTGATTAATTCTTTTCTGGGTTATAAAGCACAATTGAAAATGTAAACAATATTATTCTCTCATTAATAAATAAAGTAAACGTAATTGACTATAGGTTTTGAAGCTCATTAGGTCTTTTTCCAGATTCGGAAACTTTTTATTGTTGGAGAACAGCCATTTTATCAGTATTTTTATACGTTAGGACGCCATTATCTGCTATTCCAATATTCTCTCTGAATGAAAGTGAGGTGGTTCAATGCTCAAGGTAAAAGATATCATGACAAGAGATCTGATCACTGTCTCGCTTGAGATGGAGATTGCACATGCTGCAAAGCTCCTTTTAGAAAAACGTATCAACGGCGTTCCTGTGGTAGGTGGAAATGGAAAGATGGTGGGGATACTCTGCCAGAGTGACCTGATCACTCAGCAAAAAAGGTTTCCAATCCCCTCCGTTTTTACTCTTCTGGATGGGTTCATTCCCCTGACCTCCATGAAGCATATCGAAAGAGAGGCTCAGAAGATCTCAGCCACTACTGTGGCCCATGCCATGACTCCAAATCCGGTCACTGTCACACCTGAGATGAGTATCGAGGAGGTTGCCACTATCATGGTGGACAGGAATTTCCACACCATTCCTGTGGTTGATGAGGGGAAGCTGGTTGGAATAGTAGGAAAGGAAGATATCTTGAAAACGCTCATGCCCGGGTCAAAAGCAAGTTGATCTGTAGCCGGTAGTTCCTGATGAATGATGGGGTCAGGGCTGGACATTTTACAATGACGTAGCCCTGCCAAAGAGGATATAGGATGAAAAGAAGCCGAACGGATTGGGAGGTGAGCCTAAGAAAATGGAGGTGCTCACAATGATGACTGATTACAGTAGCGTAAAGGTAGAGTTGAGGAATGGTATAGCCGTGATTTCCATGAACAACCCACCTGTCAACCAACTCTCTGAAGCCTTTGTTAAAGATATTACTGAGGCATTATCGGAGGCTTTTTCAGCCGATGATGTAAAGGCTGTAATACTTACAGGTTCAGGAAAAAACTTCATTGCAGGGGCAGACATCACAGAGCTCAAGGGCGTGACAGACAAAGATCATGTCTTTTCGCAGATTATGGATAATTATCGTTTTGTGAATGCCATCGAGGATGCTCCCAAACCTGTTATCGCGGCCATCAACGGGCATTGCCTCGGGGGAGGGTTGGAGATTGCCATGGCCTGTCATTACCGGGTTGCGGCAAAGGGGGTCCAGGTGGGGCAGCCAGAGGTGCAGATCGGACTTATCCCCGGGGCAGGCGGGACTCAGAGGCTTGCCCGACTGGTTGGCCTTCCGGATGCCCTCCAGATGATCACAACAGGAAATGCGATTACTTCAGAGCAGGGGATGGAAAAGGGATGCATCGATGAGGTGGTTCCACATGAGAATCTTCTGGAAAAGGCCCTTGATGTGTCTCGCCACTTTATAGCCGGTGAATTGGACCACAGGAATCGGATTACACGCATGCGTACGGATCGGCTTCCAACCCCTGAAGAAAAGAAGGGGATCATCGCCTCTGCCAATCAGATGGCGGCCCAGAAGGCAAAAGGCTACATAGCTCCATTCAAGGCCATTGAGGCCATGGAACGAGGGCTCAGTGATGATTTTGAGGCAGACCTTAAAGTTGAGGCAGAGCTCTTTTGCGACTGCGCTGTTTCTGACATAGCCAAGAACCTCATGGAGATCTTCCTCAACACACGGGCGGCAGGGAGAATCCCACGCATCCAGGGGGTAGGGCCTCAAAAGATCAGAACCGTAGGTATGCTCGGGGGCGGGGCCATGGGCTCAGGCATTACAAACCTCCTTCTTCGGCACGGGTTCAGTGCCATACTCTGGGACATTAATGATGAGGCCATCCAGAAGGGCCTTTCTGCAATTCGAAAAACCTTTGAGTACCCTATAAAGAAGGGCAAAATGACCAAAGAAGATCTTGATCGACTGATGCAGGAGCACCTTACCACGACCATATCTCTGGAGGACCTGGGTGAGGTGGATCTGGTAATCGAGGCAGTTGTGGAGGATATGAAGATTAAGCAGGATATTTGGAAGAATCTTGAGGATATCTGCAGACCTGAGACAATCTTTGGAACGAACACATCTGCCTTGCCCATAACGGAGATGGCCTCGGTGCTTGTGGAGCCGGGTCGGTTGATCGGTCTTCATTTTTTCAATCCGGCCGAGCGGATGCAGTTGCTGGAGATCATCTGTGGAAAGGAGACCTCGGATCAAACCCTGGCCACGAGCGTGGCCTATGCAAGGGCCATCCGCAAGGTGCCAATCGTGGTCAATGATGGACCAGGCTTTTATGTCTCAAGACAGCTTTCGGCTCTCCTGGGCGAGCCCACATTCCTGGTTGGGGAAGGGGTGGATTTTTCTAAAATCGAGGAGGCCATGCTGGAGTTCGGGATGCCCATGGGACCTGCAACCCTGAGTGACCTCACCGGGATTGACATCGGCTACCATGTGGGAAAGAACTTCGAGCAATCCTATGGCAAACGCTGTAAGATGTCTCCTATTCAAGAGAGGGTTTATCGGACCGGGTGCTATGGGTTGAAGACTGGAGCAGGGTGGTACGATTACGGTGGTGAGGAGCCTGTCCCCAACCCGAAGGTGCTCGAGGTGATTGAAACTTATTTGAAGGAAAACGGTATTGCATCCAAAGAGATGTCTTCCAAAGAGATCATGAATCGGATGCTGGCCAGGGCCATTAACGAGGCCGTATACATGATCCAGGAGGGGATCTGCGATAGACCCCAGGATATGGACCTGGCCATGATATATGGAACCGGTTTTCCGCCTTACAGAGGGGGGATACTGCGTTATGCAGACACATGGGGATTACATAATGTATACGAGCATCTTGTTAAGCTGGAGGCCGAGCACGGGGTCCGGTTCAACCCTGCAATCCTTCTCATAGAAATGGCCAAATCAGGAGGCACCTTTTACAAAGAATGAACAACCCTGTAACAAGCTTTGGGATATCTTTTATCGAATCTCCCCTCCCTTGATGGGAGGGGATTAATCCGCCTAACCTCCCCCTTCCCCGCTAAAGACGGGATCTTCAACAATGGGGAGGAACTGTAATAAAACCTTGTGGAAACATTTCGGCGAGCTCAGTCGAGTCGCTATAGAGAATATACAAGTTTAAGCATAAGCATGAATTAGGATAAGTTAATCTTTTATAAGTTTTTCCATAAATGAAAGGAGTAGAGATATGGATATTTTTACGGCTATTAAGGAAAGGCGGAGTTGTCGGAAGTTTTTGTCTGAACCAATCGGTGAGGACACAATCGAAAAAATTCTTGAAGCTGCCATTTGGGCACCTTCTCCCCTCAACCTTCAGCCCTGGGAATTTATAGTTGTCACAAAAAAGGATGTGAAGGAAAAGCTCTTTTCTGAGGCTGAAAGGTGCAGAAAATGGGGACTTGAAAAAAGCGGCTGGAAGTGGCTGGAATCCTATAAGGTCGACTTTTTACAATCGGCACCTGTTATAATCGCTGTGGTAGGAGATCCCAAAAAGACAGGCTTAGATATGTTCCTTGAAGATGGTGGTGTGGGCTATCAGCATGCCTGTGCTGCTGCCATACAGAATATACATCTTGCAGCCCATGCCCTGGGCCTTGCCAGCCTGTGGTTTACCTTATTTGATAAGGCAGCCATGAGAGAGATACTTAGTATTGATCCCGCGAAAATGCCTTTGGCTCTTGTGTGCCTTGGCAAGGCAGGTGGTGAATCACTCCAAACACGCAGAAAGGATATAAAGGAAAAGACAACTTATATCCGTTGATCCTGTGGAAATTTCTGGAGTGGTTTTATTTCGTTGTGGAAAACCATGACCTTTGGGCCGGAGGCCGAAACAAATTCGAAGCACGAATATAATAATGACAGAAACAAAACACCCACATTTAGGTCTCAAAACCGAGTACCGTATGAGCCGGTTTCGGTCATTTGGTGGTCATTTGATATTGCCCGCCCTCCCCGTCCCGAGACCGGTACGGGTTCGGGAGGCGCGACTTTCACGGGACAACATGTTGTCGCTGTAATATTTCTGAAGTGGAAGCTATAAAGCTAAGTCCTTGTAAACCAGGCCTGGGCCGGGGATTTCGAATTTCTTGACCGAAAAAACAGGGTTTTCGGTCAGACACTATTTAGGAAATTATACTACTGTTACTGGCCCTTTAAAACGAGGGAGACAATGCCTGGAGGAAAATGAGCTGTGACCCCAAATTTTCTCTGTCAATAGTTATTCACCGTAGGAAACAACGTCCCCATCTTCATACAATCACCCTCTTCTTTATGATACCGACAGCTTCTTCAGGAGTGTCCACGAGGTTAAGGATTTCAAGATCTGGTTCTGATATTGACTTCTCCTTGATCAAGGTTCCCTTTATCCAGTCAATCAGGCCTTTCCAGTATTTTGAATCTATGAGAATTACAGGAAAGAACTTGATCCTATTGGTCTGAATTAAGGTGAGGGCCTCAAAAAGTTCATCAAGGGTTCCGAAGCCCCCGGGCATAATGATATAGGCTACCGCATATTTTACAAACATGAGCTTTCTGATAAAAAAATATTTAAAGTCCAACCGGACATTGGCATATTTATTGGGTTTCTGCTCGTTAGGGAGATGGATATGGAGGCCCACTGATTTCCCACCAGCCTCCGCAGCCCCTTTGTTGGCTGCCTCCATAACCCCAGGCCCCCCACCGGAAATGACATTAAAACCGTTTTTTACCAGCAAGCGAGCTACATTTTCCGTGGTTTTATAGTTCAAGCTATTGGGATGGGCCCGGGATGATCCAAAAAT
>Ga0114930_10004066_pt1 | contig 12506 bp, 11 predicted proteins | sample AnhtaG_FD_87300 | JGI IMG/M metagenome (GOLD analysis project Ga0114930, IMG submission 87300) | Deep subsurface microbial communities from Anholt, Denmark to uncover new lineages of life (NeLLi) - Anholt_01485 metaG | ecosystem: Environmental > Aquatic > Marine > Oceanic > Sediment | place... | reverse complement strand
TCGGAAATGCCATCTGGCACTACATCTGTACAGGACAGGCGATGGAAGAGGTTGTTAACAGGGAGAAAGAGGGTAAACAGCAGCTTCGGGCGCTCTGCTTAACTCAAGGGTCGGCTGGTACGCTGGGGTGCGGTGAATACCTGCGAGAAAAGTTTCCGACCATCAAAATCGCTGCAGGAGAAGCGCTCCAATGTCCCACACTTTTGTTCAACGGATACGGTAGACATCGAATAGAGGGAATAGGAGACAAGCACATTCCCTGGATTCTCAACGTCAAGAATATCGACATGGTCATTGGCGTCGACGATGAAGACTGTATGAGGTTGTTGCGTCTGTTCAACGAGCCAAATGGACGGGATTACCTTAAAAAGAGGGGGATTGATCCGGAAATTGTCGACAAACTTGACCTGCTGGGGATTTCATCGATTGCAAATCTCTTAGGTTGTATCAAGATGGCCAAGTACTACGAGATGAACGAAAACGCTGTCATCATGACACTCGCCACTGACTCCATGGAACTGTACGGTTCTCGCTTACAGGAGGCCCGCAAGCAGTACGGCAAATATACCGAAAGACAATCCGCTCTGGATTTTGAGAAGTGCCTGATGGGTCAGACAATCGATTGGATGCGAGAGCTCTCCTACTGGGACAAACGGCGGATACATAATCTGAAGTATTTTACCTGGATCGAACAACAGGGCAAGTCTGTAGAAGAATTGAATGGTCAGTGGTACGATGATAATTATTGGGCCAGTCAATTCCAATCCTACGAGAAATGGGACGAGTTGATCCAGGAATTCAACGAAAAGACCGGCCTTCTGAAAAAGTATCGATAAACAGATGAATCACAACGGGTCTAACTATCAAGGGTTCGAGCAGGGCCCCATTCGACCACCCAGCGAAGCGCACAGCCTTCTGCTGCGCGTGACCCGGAATTGCCCCTGGAATCGCTGCACTTTTTGCCCTGTCTATAAGGGTACAAAGTTCTCCATACGTCCCGTAGATCAAGTGAAGAAAGACATCGATGCTGTATTCAAACACGTGGAAGGGCTCCGTGAACGCATCGATGAGACAGACTCTATATCCCAAAGGGACATCAGAGAAATAATCCAAGATACCGATCCCGAGGATTTTTCATCATTCCAAGCAGCCTATCACTGGTTTTTCAGGTCTGGGATGAAGTCCGTATTCCTGCAGGATGCCAATTCCTTAGTCATCAAGCCATCCGATCTCGTCGAAATATTAAACCACCTGAAAAAGCGCTTTCCCAAAATCGAAAGAATAACCTCCTACGCTCGGTCACACACGATCGCAAGGATGAAGAACGATGACCTGAAGGCCAGCGGTGCTGCTGGATTGAACCGGCTCCACATCGGACTCGAATCGGGCTCAAATACAATTCTCAAGATGGTAAAAAAGGGCTCGACAAAAGAGATGCATATTCGAGCAGGGCTCAAAGTAAGAAGGGCAGGAATAGAACTTTCAGAATACATCATGCCGGGTCTGGGGGGAAGGGAACTTTCCGAAGAAAACGCGTTGGAGACCGCAGACGCACTCAACCAGATAAACCCGGATTTTATACGGCTTCGAACGCTGGGGATCCCGAATCAAACACCGCTCTACGAGTCCTACCGGCAGGGCCATTTTCAAAAGTGCACGGATGTTGAGGTGGTTCGAGAGATCTTGACATTCACTGAAAACCTCGACGGAATCACAAGTTTTGTGACGAGCGACCACATCTTAAACCTTCTGGCTGAATTTGAGGGAAAGCTTCCCGACGACAAGGAACGCATGATCGGCGTCTTGCGCGATTTTTTGGCCATGAAACCGACACATCAAAGGTTGTATCAGGTAGGAAGAAGGCTTGGCATCTTTTCCTGTATCCAAGATATGGATGATCCCAGGAGGCTGGCAAAGGCCGAAAGGACCTGCCGAGAGATTGGGATTACTCATGAGAATGCAGATGAGATCACAGACGAACTGATGAAAAGGTTTATTTGAATTCCTGTGTTTGGTGAAAATATTTAAAAAAGGAGCCGATCGTGACTGCTAATTACGATACCATGCGCGCTCCACGCTACTCTGAGATCGCAACCTTCATGCGCACACCGCTCGTCCGAGATCCTTCCGAGTTGGATGTTGCACTCATCGGTGTCCCCTTCGACGGGGCAGTAGAGAATCGCGCCGGTGCACGGCACGGACCCCGTGAGATCCGCAACATGTCCAGCCTGATGCGCACCATCCACCATGTCACGAGGATCAACCCGTACGATCTTTGCCGCATCGCAGACATGGGCGACGTTCCTCTGACTCATGCATTCGATTTAGAGGCGAGCCACAACGATATCACAGAATTTTACCGAAAAGTACACACTGCGGGTGTCGTACCGTTGAGTGCCGGCGGTGACCATTCGATCAGTCTACCGATTCTGCGCGCTATCGCCGCAGATCATCCGGTCGGCATGATCCACATCGACGCCCATACAGACACCTGTGATGAGGAAATGGGCTCTAAATTCAGCCACGGAACACCGTTCCGCCGTGCTGTAGAGGAGGCGCTCCTTGATCCCAAACGTACGATTCAGATCGGCATTCGGGGTGCGGCGAATTCAGAGGAGTGCTGGAACTACAGCTCTCAATCCGGCATGCGTGTTATTTTTATGGAGGAGTTTACCAGGTTGGGCGTAGAGGGAGTGATCGCCGAAGCACGACGTGTGGTCGGCAATGGACCCTTTTATATTTCTTTTGATGTGGATGGGCTCGATCCGGCATATACACCGGGTACCGGTACCCCCGAGGTTGGCGGGATAACCCCTATCGAGGCTCAGACATTGTTGCGGAGCCTCCGCGGCCTCGATCTGATTGGTGGTGATGTGGTTGAGGTCTCGCCTCCGTTCGACCCATCAGGAAACACAGCACTCGTGGCTGCCACCATGATGTACGAGATCCTCTGCCTCCTGGCCGAATCCGTAGCCCGGCGCAAATGATAACCTAGATTCTAAGATCAGTAATAAAGGCAGTAAAATCATTGGGATTTAAACTCCATTTCAAGAAAAAAAAGATGCAGGTGGGATTACACCTGCGATTGCAAACCAAAATCCGGATCATCGATGGCTTCTTCGGTGAGTTTGTAGGTATCGTCATAGACATAGCTTACGATTCGGCCCTGATGCTCAACAACTTGATCTCGATTCCCTGCAGGACCTAAGGCGTATTCGTAGTAAGAGATGGTATCACCGTTGGATTTTCTGCTGCCGAAGGTGTTCTTCACCTTCGGCAGTTTAATGCACTGAGTGTTTGGATGTGTAAATGATTAAAAAATTCTCAGTATTTGGAATAACACAGCCTTATATGTTCGACGTTCCATTATTTATTTGTGTAAATTTCGATTTTGATTTTAATACTTTTCCGGTAAAACTAATTTCTGTCCTTCAGGAAGTGGTGTTATATATTTTTTGCCTTTCGTCGTTTCAATAAATTCTTGTCTCATTTTTTCTAGAAGTTTTGGATTATTTAGGAAATCGAGGACAGTTAAGGCCATCACTTTCGTTGCCACCAACATTCCCTTGTGACCTATAGTGTAACCGCTGGAAGCGACGACTGCCCAACTGTGCCAGGGGATGTCTAACGGTGTACAAGAAACTCTTAATTGTACAGTGGGCGTAATTCGACTGACCTCAGCGACATCAGTGGAACCTCCTCTTTGTTCTGGGTTCAGTTTAAAAGGTTTTATCTCTTCGCTTAAGCCCTTTGTTTCCTTGCCACAAGCTTCTTGAATTTTTTTGGCAAAATCAATTTCTTCTGGAGTAAATTTTGGAGGTCCAACTTTTTGCAGATTTTTATGCATGATTTTAGAACCTGTCACATTGTGCAAAACACTGTGGACAGCGGTAATGAATTCCACTTTGTATTCCGTTCCGGTCATTAAAGAGGCCCCTTTAATGATGTTCAAGACCCTTCCATAAATATCTTCCACGTTTTTTCGATTGATATCTCTGACATAGTACCACGCATGAGCGAAATCGGGTACTACATTTGGAGCTTTCCCTCCATTTAAAATGACGTAGTGTATTCGGGCAGTGGCAGGAATATGTTCTCGAAGAAAATTGATTCCTGTATTTGTCAATTCGACAGCATCGAGGGCACTCCGTCCGTTCCAGGGATCAGCAGCAGCATGAGCTGTACGACCATAGAAGGAGACTTTAAAATTATTCATAGCTAAACTCGAGCCAGTGTTGACCTGCGTTGTATCGGAACTGGGATGCCAGGCAATAGCCGACGACAAATCATCGAAAAGTCCTTCTTGCGCCATGTATGCTTTACCGACCAACGTTTCTTCAGCAGGACAGCCAAAACATTTTATCGTCCCCTGGAGATTGTATTTTACCATGACCTCCTTCACTGCCAGAGCTGCGCCGACACTCGCTGTTCCGAAAAGATTGTGACCGCATCCATGACCAGGACCACCTTCAACTAAGAGCTCTTTTTGGGTTGTAACTTTCTGAGATAGACCAGGCAGGGCGTCGTATTCGGCTAAGATGCCAATCACTGGTTTGCCCTTTCCATAACTGGCTACGAAAGCAGTGGGCATTTCGGCCACTCCTCTTTCAACGTCAAAGCCTGCCTCTCTCAATGTGTTGACTAATAGGTCTGCGGATTTGTACTCTTTTAATGCTGTTTCAGCAAAATCCCACAGCTGGTCGCTTATCTCAATCAATTGATCTCGGTTTCCGTCTACCCAGGTTTCTGCCATCTTCTTTTGATCTTCGAGACTTTGTTTTGCTGAAAGAGGAGAACTGTTATTTGTTCCAAAAGCAAAAAACAGAAGAACAAACCCTATGAAAGAATAATTCCTTTTCATTTTTCCTCCCAAATAAAATTTAAGATCGTGTCAGAAAAGTTAACTAATTTTATATTGAGCATTTTTTTCTATTTCACCGTTATAATAGATTATCTAACTCATTGAGTGTTAAATTAAAAGTTTCGGGTTTTATTGAGCGAATGGATTTTCCCGGTATTCCCAGCCAGTTAGGATGAATATTCTTTTTTTTAAGGGAGGATTTAAATTCCTCGATGAAAACCCCCATACCAGAAACAAATTCTATATCTCTTGGAAATTCTTTTTTCCCTTTTACATTATTTTTCCATTTTCCTACATATTCTATCCCACATGTAGGACTGCCCTCAGCTCCGAGTACTGCAACGATTTCGTATCCCTTTTTGATGTACCAAATTAGCGTATTGGTAATCTTTTCTGCCAGCTGATGGTACACATCCCTGATTTTTTGATGTTCATAAGATTCTTTTGGCAGTGCTTTTCTGAATATTCCTGATAGTTCGATTTCAGGGCAAGGAATCTGGTATATTCCCACACCTTTTTTAATCAAGAGTCTTATCACCTCTTCTTCAAGGCCGGGATAAATCGCAAGATTGTCTTCCAGGCAATGCACATTTAATAAGCAATGAGATACAACAACAATTTTTCCGCTTCTTTTGTCTCTCATAGTTATACCAAATTATTTACTTAAAATTTATTTGCCTTTTCGACCTGAGCCGTACAATATTTTGCCGCCATCCTTTTCCACAATGTCTCCGTCGTGTGCTGCGATCTTTCCGTTGACGAGAACCCAACGAATTCCTTCTGGATACTGATGGGGATTCTTAAAAGTCGCTGTATCCTGTATTTCTGCTAAGTCAAATACAACGATATCGGCAGAGAGTTCTGCTCTCAACACTCCCCGATTGTAAAAACCCATTGCCTGAGCGGGTAGTGAAGTCATTTTTCTGATCGCATCGGGCAGAGAGAGCACACCCAACTCCCTTACATATTTGGCCAAAACCCTTGGAAAAGTACCGTAGGCGCGCGGATGGGGAACCTCCACACCTGGAATTTCTATTTTACCATCAGAGGCGATCATGTTATACGATTTCTGCATGAGAGTGGCTACGTCTTCCTCAGCCATCTGGAAGAATACACCCCTGGGTTGATCCTCTTTTTCCATTTCGATGATCAAATCGGCACCTTCGGAGATTGTTTTTTCAAAGCCCAAGAGCTCGAGAATTTCCGATAGATTCTTTCCTTCGTACTCCGGATGATTCGTATTCTGGGCTACATAGATCGTTTTCAATTTGTTGATTCCTCGATGGGAGGTCAGTCGTCTTTCGATGAGTGTATTTTTCATCTTTTGATAATTATCAGGGTCGCTCAACCGCTCCACGAAGGCCTCGTGACCCCCTGCCACTGCCCAGCCCGGAAAGCTACTGGTAAACCCAGAACTGGTTGCTGTGTAGGGGTATTGATCCATATAGACTTCCATTCCGTGTAGACGAGCCTCTTCTATGGGGGAAGCAATGAGAGGGTATTTTCCCCAGACCGCTTCGTCGGCGAGTTTGATGTGGGACACCTCAACAGGAACCCCCGCTTCCCGACCGATGCAAATGGCTTCTTCAATCGCCTCTTTGATGTGCTTTCCCTGATTCCGCAGATGGGTGGCGTAAACACCATGAAACGGCTGGGTCATTTTTACTAATTCGATGATCTCTTCGGTGGTCGAATACCGCCCCGGAACATAGACTAATCCAGTACTCAAGCCAATGGCACCGGCTTTCATTTCCTGCTTGACCAATTCCTGCATGCTGAAGAGTTCCTCTGCAGTGGGAGTTCGGTCATTATCTCCCATGACCTCATGTCGGATAGTATTGTGACCGATTAATGAGGAGAAATTAACAGCAATCCTTTCCTTTTCCAGTTGACTAAAAAGTTCACGCAGAGGGAATCGAGAACTGCCGCAATTGCCTCCGACCACAGTAGTAGCACCCTGAAGAAGATAATTCATTACAGTTGGAAGGGAATCGATTTTACTGTCAACGTGGGTATGAACATCCACAAAACCGGGAACGACATACATTCCCTCAGCATCGATTATCCTTTTCCCCTCGTTGTCAGGAATTTTCCCGATCTTAGCGATTCGATTTCCAGCGATACCAATATCGCCATAGAACCAGGGATTTCCCGTGCCATCGATGATTTTACCCGACTTAATTACGATGTCATAAGGTTTCGGTGATTGAATACATCCCGGCGATAACGCAAATAGAATTAATAGTGGGAGAACGGTTACAGAACATAATTTGTGCTTCATTTTCACTTCCTTTCATGGCGGGCTCAAATGTTGGATCCACTTCGAGCGCCTTTTGATAATAATTCTTCCCTATCAGATGAATTTCAGCTATGGTATGGGAAAATAATATCGTTTAAATCTACTATTGAACAACAAACGCATTAGAGGATTCTTCTCAAAACAGTTTTTCATTCTTCACCTCTCATTTCGATCATGAATAGTATTTAATAAACCAGCTACACTCTATCTTGCTTTACCTCATGACGACTTGCATCAGCGGTGCTCATAGAGCGTTAGCGAGGAGACCATCCGGCTGGATGCGATGGTTAGCATTTACTCCATTTATGTTGCTATGTCCAATGACTTCCTATTTTCTTTAGTATCATCAAGGATACGCCACTCGGTAATAAGATCGTTTTCGATTCTTGCCGTCCAGAGCGCAGGGCCATCTACTGCTTTATTGGAACACGTTGAAAAACCAATAATGATTACCATATTCTCTCTTGATTCGATCCTGGTGAAATGGTTTTTGTAGTCTGGACACATGTTAAAAAATGTAGTCCATGCGTTCTTCACTGCATCTTTTCCCTTGTGGGCCGTTTCTTCACCCTCCACCAATGTGACATCTTCTGTCATAAGGTTCGCCAGTCCATCAGGATCTTGGTTATTGATACACTCATTGAATTGCAGGACAGTCAACTTGGGGTCTCTCTTGTTCATGTCACTCCTCTTCTTGGGAGCTATTATTATTTTGATAACGTATTTCTCACCTGCAGGTGTAAAGCGGCAGCGGAACACCTGTCAGGTGAAGAAAATGGTTATGCTCAGTTATTTTCCAACATCCGCTTCAATATAGTATTTCTTTATAGCCTCCTTAGTAAAAGGCATATTATTAGTATGAATTAGGCCAGCTCCTGCTCTGTATACAAGTAGGCATAAATCACAGTCTGCTTGAGAAAGTATTTTTGAATAGAATTTTTCATTCATAACCTTTGCTAGAACAGTAATTGTATCTTTTGGAGGGACGGTTAAACTACCAGCTGTCGGCGGCTTACCTTCAGTTGTGAGAAACTCGTATTTGCCCATTGTGTGATAAGCGCCTGGGCCAGAAAGCCAAAGAGTGAAATCCCCTCTTGCAGATACAATAACATCTGCCTCGCTACTGTTTGAAAGTTTAACGACAATCGCTGGAACTGATGGTGAGGGCTGTTCAGCTTTAAAGAAATTGCCAATTTTTTCAATATTTGCCAGAAAAGCAGCTAGTAAAGCAACACAGGTTGTTACCGAAATTGCTGCAACTTTCATTCTAGATGATAACCTTCGCCAACGATCTATCCACATAACTGGGCGCTTGAATGGTTTCCCTTCAGCATCGACTATCGATCCGTCGTTACTTGAGTTCGAATCCTGAGAGTCTAATTTAGCTTGCATGGTGTTTTCTCAACAATTATCACAGCATAAGGATTAGCATTACCGTCGTTTCAGACCGTGCGAAGCGCGGTTTGAAACGTACGAGTCGATGCTGTTGTTGGGCCTCATGCTCTATGGCTTTCTTGACTGAAGTACATGCGCTAGATGCTTCCTTGTTTCACGAAGAAACGGGGCTACCTTCTGCAGTTCTGGGACATTCTGCTCAACGATCAGATCGGCAGCTACGTTGATGGTGTCGCAGTGAGACAAGTCCAGTGAATCTTCCAGGTCATCCAATGGCAGCACTCCCGAACGCACAAGGATGTCCATTTTGTCCCCCCAATCTCGCTCAATGGCTGATAGCTGTCCTTTGGAAAGAACCTTTGAAAAGTTCGATGCAATTAGCGTATAGAGATGGATGTGCTGCAACTGGTACCGCTGAAGTCCCGGTGGATGTGTCTCGCCACCGGCGAGGGACAGCTGTCCTTGTTTGCGTTGGGCACCCGCAATCGCCGCGAGTATGAGGTTTGCCTGTTGCGCTCTCATGCTCATGATTGCATTGGCGAAGATGGTGTCTGCGTAGGTGTCAAGCCCTCGGAACTCCCTGTATTCATCAGAGTCAGGAGTGTTTCTCACCATGCCGTTGTATAACCATTCCGTACCGACAAGGTCTGCCATCAGTTCGTACGCGCGACATTGAAGGGGTGTCCATTCCCTATCTCGCATGAACTGCTTGATATACGCATGGCCAACCTCATGATAGGCGATTTGCTTCGACAGCATGTCGAAATCATCCGCGCAGTTCTGCATATCGAGAATTCGCAGGCCGAGAGTCTCGTATCCTGCACGAATCGCGTGGGCGATCCCTTTATCTCGGTACGCACGAACACCCGCGCTAGCACCGTCAACGAAGTGCTGGATTCTCCGTCCCAATGATTCGGGATCATCCCTGAAGACGTCACATGCTTCGTCGTCGAAGAGCTGAGCTGTGACGACAGCAGAAAACATGTAGAGCATCGAAGGTGTGAATTCTGGCGTCGAGATGTGGTAGGAGAGAGGCTGGCCATCTGGAGCCCATTCGACAGAAGCCGATGCGTTGATTGACCAAGGGGAACAGCCCGGCAACAACCGAGTGAAGTCGATGGTTATTGACTCTGGCAGGTCTCTGACATGCAACCCATGCACGCCCACATCCAAGACGTTGTAGGCAAAGCGTTCGTATGGATACACCTCATCCTTCTCTAACGAGAAGAGTCCTGAGGGATATACAACGGAAGACGTCAGACCTGTTTCTATGGGCTTTCTTCGATTACTCATTTCCCTGATCCCAACGGTTATTTCTGCGGCGCGACCTTTGACACTTAATCAAAGAAAAGATATTGAAATTACTATCGAAATTAAAAAATCACGAGCAAGAGCCGCGTCCAACAGCATGCATGGGTTGAGACTGTCGAAAAATCTCAATCTCGTATTTTAAATATTGTGTTTAGTGCATCCAATTAAATGTCTTAATTATATCTAAAAGATCATCACTTTTATAAGTCAGTTCCCAATCTCCTGTTCTTTTAACGCCTGGATAATAGGACTTCTCATGGACCATTTCTTCATTTTTATACTTCACAACAAGAGTATAAGGAGGATCAAATTTAAAGGACTCATATTTTTTTAAGTTGAATAGAGCATTTTTAACCCCATTACGAATCTTTTTTCGTGATATTTCGGGATGTAGATTTAACGCTGCATTACCTAAACCCTCTTTAACAGCAACGGTTTCAACCTCTCCGAACAATTCCTTTACTTGATCACATAGTGCCCTTTCACCTGCCACAAAAACCACTGGTATATCATAGTAACCAGCTATCAAAGCATTGATCCCCGCTTCAGGTAAAGAAACATTATTAATAGAAACATCAATAATATTGCTGCTACTCATTGTGTGTTCAAGAATGGCATTTGGGGTTCCTGCTTTTGCATGATAACCAATAAAAATTACAGCATCAAATGTTTCATCGATCCCTTCCATCATACTCAAGAAACCGCCTGACCAGTCACGGATGAGCTTTGAATTCTTATTCAACATTTCTGGTAAAATATTCCGTGCGCTGCCATGTGCATCCCGAACGATGATTTCAGTAGCACCGGCTTCTAATGCACCTTCGGCTGCCGCGTTTGCTTCTTTAGTCATTATTTCTCGAAAATAATCATAGTCTTTTCCATTTCTACTTACATCCTCCCAATTTACTATTCCTGTTATTCCTTCCATGTCAACTGAGATAAAAACTTTTAATCCCTTCCCACTCTGTGAGAAGGCCAAGCTGGTGATCATTAAGAGAATTAGGATTGATGTCCATTGCTTTTTCATGATATCCTCCACTTTTGATAATAATAGATACCCCCACCTAAAGTATAATTATGAATTACTTACAGATATATGTTATTTTGAACACTTAATTGCTACTCTAATATAAAGTTGGCATTTCACCGCGCGTGGACAGCCGTTTGTTGTCCAAATGCTATGTTGAAAAACTGCCCGATTACTTATTACCGTCCGCATACTTTGAATGAATCGCGCGACGTTAAAGGTGCCTAGAGCTTTACTGAAAATATCGAACGATAGGCGAGGGCAGCGTCCGGTGTAAATGCTGTATTAAGCTTTTCTTTTGTCTTCAATTGCCATTCGTGCTAGCAATTTGAGTAATATAGTATCACGGGCTATTTTAAAATAAGATGGCCCTAAATCCGATCCTATAACATCATCCTTTCCATGTGCAATACCACAACGATTAATATTGTATAAATAACGTGCGACTTCTTCATTAGTATTGTATTTTTTTCGCAAGTACCTTAACCTATATGATGCTCGACGTTTATAAATACCAATAAGATTTTTCTCTGTCGTTGGTGGACCTGAGTTACAAATAATTATGGGTAAGAAAGGATATTTTAAAACCCTATTTATTGCATTTGCTATCCAGTCCTTTCCATTGGAGCAAGTAACAGATTCAATAACCCTGTAGAACCCGAGAAATTCAGAAAGAAAATCAGATTGGCGAAGCGCCGCTGAATATAAGCAAATCTCTTTTTTTACAGATGAATACTGTTCAGTATAAGGAAGGTTTATTAATTCTTTTTTATCATATGTTTTAAAAAGAATATAAGATAAGGGGCCATGCCGTAATTCACGACTCTCTTCTAAAATCATTAGAATTTGGTCTACAAAAAAAGTTTTTATCATTGAATAATGATAAATCGGTTTAGTAGTAAATGTTTCTTCTGTACCATCATTTTCCCTACCTATATGAAGAATTGATCCAGTACGTGGTTTTGTACTTCCGATATACAAATATCTATGGCCAAAACGCCGCAATTCAGTTGCAGTGGGATGTACTATTGCTGGTATTTCGTGTTCATAAGCAATACAATCATTATAAAACCAAGCTTTTTCATATGAAGGCTGTGGATTTTTTTTAATTGGGCAAAGATAAATCGTGTTAACCGGATGTGATTGCCTTAATGCAATTTGATTGTCTATCGATGCATAGACGCTATCTGAAGCTAAGCCACAAGGACATATCCAATATTTTGCTAATCGTATTTTACCAGATTTAACTTCTGGAGATAACAAAACTTTTAATACTTTATTATTCATTAATTAATACTATTTTTAAAAGTCTAACCTTATATTATACGGCATAGATGCTTTTCTTTACGTTCTTCAGTCACGATTCTATCCTTTTGGGCCGTGTGTATGAAACGCTCCCTGTTCGCCTCTGTCCAGGCAACAGCCGCTGTACGATGGTGTTTATATTCATAGGCAAAAAAGAAAATTCGAGAGCGGTTTGATGTTAATAGAAGGTAATTCCCCAGGGAAACTGCACTAACTAAATAGTAATATACCGTTCTTTGACAACCGGCTGAGTTAAACATTTTCTTAAGAGTTCTACAAGATTTTGGTCTCGGTTATTGAATCGCCAT
>Ga0114930_10004063_pt1 | contig 12508 bp, 5 predicted proteins | sample AnhtaG_FD_87300 | JGI IMG/M metagenome (GOLD analysis project Ga0114930, IMG submission 87300) | Deep subsurface microbial communities from Anholt, Denmark to uncover new lineages of life (NeLLi) - Anholt_01485 metaG | ecosystem: Environmental > Aquatic > Marine > Oceanic > Sediment | place... | reverse complement strand
GCCACGCCATGCTGCTGTCGCTATTGCATCGAGGGCCTGCAGGCGGCGGGCCTGGAGCCGTCAGACCCCGAGGCACGCCAGCGCTATGCAGTACAGATTCTGCACGGCTTCCAGGAGCGGATGTTCAACGTGGTGCGTTCGCGGCACCCCGAAGCCAGCGTCTTTTTCAACTCCGGTCACGTCGGCCCCAGGCACCGGCCGATGATACAGAACTTCACGCACCTGGAGCTGGAGTCTTTGCCCAGCGGCGGGTGGGGCTACATGCACTTTGCGATGGCGCAGCGCTACGCCCGCGGGCTCGGCGTGGACACCGTGGCCCATACCGGCAAATTCCACACCTCCTGGGGCGATTTTCATTCATTCAAGAATCCTGCCGCCTTGGAATTTGAGTGCTTCCGGATGCTCGCTCTGAACTGCAAGTGCGAGATCGGCGATCAGTTGCACCCCTCTGGTAAGCTCTGCGAGCACACTTATGACCTCATCGGAGGCGTGTACGAAAGAGTCGAGCAGGTGGAGCCGTGGTGCCAGGGCGCTGAGCCGATGGTGGACATCGGCCTGATGACCCCGGAGGAGTTCGCCACCAGGCATGGCCACAGTTCGCTCCCAGGCGCTGCCATCGGAGCCACCCGCGTGCTTGAGGAGTCCCATCACCAGTTTGACATAATCGATTCGGCGTCCGACTTTTCACAATATGGCGTCGTGGTCCTGCCTGACGAGATACAGGTCAACGACGAACTTGCCGGCAAGCTGTCGCAATATCTGCAGGACGGCGGGAGGCTGCTTGCCTCGTACAGGTCCGGGCTTAACCCCGCCGGCGATGACTTCAACCTGAGTGAACTGGGCGTGAAGCTGATCGGCGAGGCCGATATCGCGCCTGATTTCATCGTGCCGGCCAAGCTCGGCGCGGGGCTGGCGGATACGGGTCACGTAATGTATCTGCAGGGCCTGGAGGTGGAACCGAGCGCAGGGGCGGAAGTGCTGTCCCCCGTGCTCAAGCCATACTTCAAGCGCACGTACGAGCATTGGTGCTCGCACCGGCACACCCCGCTGGAGGGTCCCGCCGATTATCCGGGAGCCGTGCGAGCCGGCAACTGCATCTACCTGATGCACCCGGTCTTTACGATGTATGACAAGTGCGCGCCACTGTGGTGCAAGAGGCTGGTGCAAAACGCCATTGACATGCTGTTGGCTGAGCCGCTGGTCCGCGCGACAGCTCCCAGCACGGCCGTGTTCACCCTCAATCAACAGGAAGCCGAAAGCCGGCTGGTGCTGCATGCCCTGCACTACATTCCCGAGCGGCGAGGGCAGGATTTCGACACCATCGAGGACATCGTGCCGATCTACGATGTGGAGGTGTCGGTGCTCGCGCCCGCCCAGGTATCGGGCGTCTATCTGGAGCCGCAACATCAAGCGCTGGACTTCGAAGCGGCCTATGACCGCGTCAAGTTTATCATACCCGAGATCGCGGGGTACCAGATCGCAGCCATTGACATTCCCTGAGCAGTGCAATGGCACGGGAGGAATGGACATGCGTGAATGCGAGTTCTGTGGGCGCGAGATAGACAGCGACTTCATCTTTTGCCCCTTTTGCGGCGAGCCGCAGATTCCTGTTATCGGCGGGCTTGTGGGCGAGGAGCTCAGCGCCAAGATAGCAGCCATCCTGGATGGCACAGAGCGCCGCCTACAGGGTATTATCGGCGCCTTCTCGCGCTACATCGAGGCGCCTGTTGTGGACAGCATCATCAGCGGCGACATGGCCGAGCTCCAAGGCGTCCGCCGCAACGTGACCGTAGTGTTCACCGACATCCGCAACAGCTCAGGGATCATCGCACGGCTGGAGCCGGAGCAGGCGGTGGACCTGCTCAGCAGTCATCATGAACGCATGTCGGCGGCCGTTCAGGCCACCAAAGGTGTGCTCGACAAGTTCATCGGCGACGGCATGATGGCGTTCTACACACAGGGCGAGCCGGCCGATCATGCCCGCCAGGCCGTGCTGGCCGGCCTGCAGATGCGTGAGTATGTCGCAGAAGCCAACAAGGAGTGGCCCGTGCCCGACATTCCCCTGCGCATCGGCGTGGCCATCAACACCGGGGAGGCGGTCGTCGGCAGCGTCGGCTCCCGCTACCGCCAGGACTACACGGCTATCGGCGCGGAGATCAACTACGTAGATGACCTGCAGGAGATGGCAAAGCAGCAGCGCGTTGACATTGTCATCAGCCGCTCAACCTACGACCTGGTTGCGGATGAGGTGGAGGCGGAGGAGATCGGCATGCTCAAGCGCCCGCCGCACGGCGAGGAAGAGCCGGCTTATCACGTGGTGAAACTGCGACCGGCTATCGCCTAGTCGGAATAGTCCATCAGCGCGTCGGCCCGGAGGGACTTCTGCTGAGTAAGCCTTGGAGACGTGAAAGCTGATGCACATATACGGAAATGATTTCGCCGCCGTGTACAATGATAAATGGCAAGACTTCAGTGCAAGAATGTGGCCGTTCCTTTGGGAGACGATTCAGAAGCACAAGCCCGATGCGAAAACGTGGCTGGACTTGTGCTGTGGGACGGGTCGCCTGCTGAAGCTGGTGTGTGAGAATGGGTTTTCCGCTGTGGGTTTGGACCTGTCCCCGCACCAGCTCAAGTACGCCAAGGTGAACGCTCCTGCCGCCACGCTGGTGCAGGCAGATGTGCGCGATTTCTCGCTGGCTCAGGAATTCGACATGGTCACTTGCATGTTTGACAGTCTCAATTACCTGACAACCAAGAAGGATTTGGGCCGCGCATTGCGCCGGGCGCGCCGCCATTTGAGCCAAGACGGATGTTTCGTGTTTGATATGAACACGTTCGCCGGTCTCCAAGATACGTGGTGTCACATTTCCGCCATCCGCGAACCCCATCGTATCATTATCAACGAGACCTCCTTCGATGAAAAGCGAGGGCTAGGCCACTGCCTGATAACGGGATTCGTCAAGGAAGGCCGGGCCTATCGGAAGTTCGAAGAGGAGCACATTGAGCGCGGCTACAAGGCTGAAGAGATCGAGGATGCGCTGGCCCGCTGTGGGTTTGGCTTCAAGAAGTACGACGGATACAGCCTGTTAAGACCGAAAAAGAGATCAGCACGGTTGCTGTATGTGTGTCATCGAGAATAGCAGGCGTAGAACAGTAGGCGGCAGAAGACTAACAATACACGTGGACAGAATACGGACAAGAGGTGTGAGCTGTGAATGCTTCTGGCAGCTACGATGACTGGCGCGGCGCCGGTGTAATTGAGACCCGACACAGCCCCCATTTCCGCCTGAAGTCCGTGCCGGTCGGCTCCGTAAAGATGGGCGGCGGCTTCTGGAAGCCGCGTATGGAAGCCAATGTTGAGGCAAGCATTCCGGCGCTGCATGACTTGCTCGAAGAACACGGGGTGATGGACAACTTCCGCAGGCTCACAGGTAGCAAGCAGGCGGAGCGTCTGGGGCCGCGCTTCACTGACTCCGACCTGTACAAATGGATCGAGGCGGTCGGATTCGCGCTGCAGTCCGAGGACCTGCCCGAGCTGCAACAGACTGTCGCAGCGCTCGCCGATCTACTAGCCTCCGGACAGGGCGAGGACGGCTACCTGAGCACCTACTTCGTCGAAGAGCACACTGACGAGCGTTTCCAGCAGCTCGAGGGTTCCCACGAAATGTACTGTGCCGGCCATCTTATGCAAGCTGCCATCGCCTACTACCGGGCCACCGGCGACCAGAAGCTACTCGATGTTGCGTGTCGCTTTGCCGACTATATTGACTCCGAATTCGGCCCTGGCAAGTGCGCCATCACCGACGGCCATCCTGAAATCGAACTGGCGCTGATCGAGCTTTACCGGACAACCGGCAACAAACGCTATCTCGACCTGGCCGGCTTTCTCCTCAGCCAGCCGCAGTCGCTTGAGAACTTGCCTGCGATAGCCGAACGTCCCGAATTGGTCGGGCACTGCGTGCGCTCCGGATATATCTGCTCCGGTGGCGCCGACTATTATGCCGAGACCGGCGACGAGAAGATGCTTGCCAACCTCGAGCATCTCTGGGAAGACCTGGTCAATGGCAAGATCTACATCACTGGCGCCGTCGGTGCGCGCTATGCAGGCGAGGCGTTCGGGGATGCCTACGAGCTGCCCAACGCGCGGGCCTATGCGGAGACGTGCGCCCAGATTGCCCATTTCATGTGGGGCTGGCGGATGCTGCTGATTACCGGCGAGGCCAGGTTCGCAGATGTGATGGAGACAATCATCTACAATGGCTTCCTATCCGGTGTGTCGCTTGCGGGCACCGAATACTTCTACAGCAATCCGCTGACCGCGAACACCGACGCGGCTAGCACGCACCCGAGCGCCGAAGGCGGCTGGCAGCGGCAGGCCTGGTGGCCGTGCACCTGCTGCCCGCCCAATGTCGAGCGCACCCTCGCGTCACTGCCCGGGCATCTCTTCACCACCAGCGCAGAGGGCATCTGGGTGCATTTCTACGACGCCTGCGCAGCCGAGCTTGCTCTGGATGACGGCACCCCGGTGCAGTTGCAGGTCGAGACGGCATATCCCTGGGAAGAGGACATCAAGATAACTGTCAATCCAGCCACCACCGCCGAATTCGCTCTGATGCTGCGAATACCGACGTGGACCGAGGGAGCTGCAGTGCTGGTAAACGGCGAGCCGGCAGCCGAGAATCCAAAGACCGGCGATTACCTGGCCCTGCAGCGTACCTGGCAGCCGGGCGATGCCGTTGAGCTGCGTCTGCCGATGCCGGTCCGGTTCACGCAAAGCCATCCGTATGTGGCCGACAACCACGGGTGCGTGGCGATTCAGCGCGGGCCGGTGGTGTATTGCTTCGAAGATGTGGACAATCCCGAGGTGCCGGTGCGTGACTTGCACCTGGCAGATGACCGGCTCACGGCCGAGCACTGGCAGGCCGAGCATCAGCCCGAACTGCTAGGCGGCGTGACAGTGCTGCGCGGCGAAGGCCTGCGGCCGGCGCTCAGCCTGCAGAGCGGGCCGCTGTACAGGCCGGCCACCATCAGGCAGGCTACCAGTTGGCAGCGCGTGCCCGTCGCCGCCATCCCCTACTACGCCTGGGCCAACCGTGGCGAGTCGGCGATGCGTGTATGGGTGCCGGTGCTGCGAAGCACAGCCGCAAGTTAGCCGCTCCACAAAGAAAGGCCGATGTCAAATGCGTTACCTGACAACCATTCTTGTTTGTACTCTGGTGGTGTCTATCATGAGCATGAGCTTTGGGGCTGACTTGCCCGATCCCTGGGCTGAATCTGACGAGCCGAAAGTCGGCCCTGCTCCGGTGCCGGTGATAGAGCAGGTCTTCTGGGTGCAGCTTCCACTCGCGCCCGATGTCGAGGTGGATCTGGTAACGCCCGAAGGTGTGACGCTGCTGGACAGAACTAAGCCGGGCCAGCGCAACTCCACCCGCTTCTATTTCCGCGCGGACCGTGGCATGAAAGATGTCCAGATCACGTTGACACCCGCAGGCGGTGAGAAGATATCCGTGCCGCTTACGGTGAAAACGTACCGCGAAGACATCGAGGAGCACATCAAGGTCGTGCCCGGAGTGGACCCCTCAGCGCGCAAGCAGGGCCGCTCATACTACACCGATGAGCTGATCGTGATAGCCAGGGAGAACATGGAGGCTTATCCCACGCTCGTGGATGGGCTCAAAGCCAAGCGCCGCTATGACGACATGAGCGATGACGAGCTGTGGAAGGCGTTCCCCTCCTGGAACGTGCCGCGGCAATGCTACAGCAACTGGCCGTGCCCCAAGTGCGGAGAAGTGATCTTCAAGAAAAGCGGCTTTTACCCCTGGGGCAGAAGCTATGCCAACCCCTTCAAGGCCAAGTGTCCGGAGTGCGGCCAGCTCTTCCCGACCAACGATTTCGCCAATGATGACTTCACCAGCGGCGATTATCCCGACGACGGCTGGGGTAATGATCCGGGGACGGGCTGCGCTGATGCGATGGCCTGGGTCGCGTATTACAATCACCACGTTGTGTGGCAAACGGGCCGGCATCTGCATGGCATGGCTCTGCGCTATCTGCTTACGGGAGACGAGGATGCCGGGCACAAAGTCGGCGTGCTGCTTGCGCGGCTTGCCTATGTCTATCCGGGCCTGAATTACCGCTGGCAGCAGGCACGCTCCAGGTATCTTGGCAGGGGTGGAAGAGCACTGGTGGACGGCAACTGGGAGCGCAATAACCTGCTGGTGCCAGTGCTGCAGGCGTATGACGCCGTATTCGACTACCTTGACAAGGACACACAACTGGTCGAATTCCTGCACACCAAGGACCCGACAATAAACTCGCCCGATGATGTGAAGGCGCTGCTGGATACGTACTTGGTGCAGGTGTTCGGGTGGGACTGGATGCGGCGGGAACTGAGCGGCGGCAGCCAGGGCTCGCGCGAACAGGACATGGCCGAATTCATCGTCTGCGCGAATATGGGCGAAATCAGCGACCGCTGGCTCGAAGAGCTGTTCACTCACGCCTGGAACGGCGGCCTCAACAAGGGCGGTTTCGACGACGCCGTGATGGTCAATGCGCTCACCCGCGAAGGCCACACGCTGGTTTCGGGTACCGGATATGCCATCGGGTATCTCAACAGCAAATCGGACATGGCCGAGATTCTTTCGCGGGTTGAGTCGGACAAGTGGAGTGCGCGCTGCAACCTGTATGACGAAAAGTTGTACCCCAAGCTGCGGGCCGAGTACGACCTGTGGATAGACATGCTCGTCGCCGGCCTGTTCGCACCCATGTATGGCGACGCCGGCAGCGGACGGACGGCCAGATACCCGAACGGGATGCCGGCCAACCACCGCAAGGCCTACGAGCGTGCGTATCGCCGCTGGCCGGACGACCGTATAGCGCGAGCAATCTACAATACGGGTGAAAGGCCGCCGCAGCTATTTGAGCCGGATGTGTGGCCGGATGTGCAAGTGCAGGTGGCCAAGGCCGGGCCCGAGCCGCCGCTGGAAGGTCGCGTGATAGACGGCCCCGGTTTCGTCATGCTCGAATCCCGGCCCCACGCGGACCAGCTAGAGAACCGTGCAGGCATCGCCTTCCGGTACGGATACGCGGTCGGTCATCAGCACAACGACAACCTCAACATCGAGATATTCGCCAAGGGTGAAAGCCTGGCGCCGGAGCTGGGCTATCCGTGCTGGGCACACCCGCTGGGCGGCACGGGAGACACGGTGCACCACTGCACGGGCATGATTGATCGGTCCCGGCAGTATTCCGGCGGCATCGGCAAAGGCTGGCTGGAGATGTTTGCCAAAGGCCCGGAAGCATCGTTCGCAGATGTGGCGTCCGCACCTAACGGCTTTCCGAATCGCACCTTCCGCCGCGCAGTATGTCTGGCCGACGCGCCGGGTAATAACGTCTATCTCTTCGACGTGCTGCGGATGGCCGGCGGCACAACTCGCACCTACTGCTTCCACGGGCCGATGCATGACGATTTCGCATCCAACTTGCAGTTCGGGCCAAAGAGTGAGGAGCCGTTTTACTTGACGAGCGTGGCCCGCGGATTGCACAACAATATCGTCGAGCCGCAGGAGGCGAGTGCCGACGGCGATATCTGGGCCGACTGGAAGTTCCGGGAAAAGGGTGTCCATATCCGCCTCGACATTCTCGGCCAGCCCCCTTCGACAGGCTCAGGGCAGGCGGGGCGCAAGTATTTCACCGCCCGCTACGCCAAGACCGACGTTCCCGACATTCGCTTCCTGTTCGCCGAAGAGGAAGCCGAAGACAGCGCCAGCGAGTTCGTAGCGCTGTGGCAGCCGTATGCACAGACGCCATTCATCGAGAAGATCGAGCGCCTGGATGTGGAACAGAGCGGCGATGTCGCTATGGGTGAATTCAGTCCCGTCGCAGTCCGAGTGACAGTGGGCGGAGGACAGGTGGACACCTTCATCTATACCCATGACCCGGAAGCCGAGCTGCGGATTGGCGACATCGAGTTCCAGGGCAGCTTCGGCTACTGGTCGGAGCTCGACGGCAAGCTGCGCTGCCTGCACCTGGTCAACGGCACCAAGCTGGCCAAGCGCGGACAGGGCGTTACTGAGGCGGTTCCCAGCTTCCAAGCCACAGCGACCGCCGTGGACCTGGCCGGAAACGCCGTCACGCTGGATACGAACCTGCCGGTGGGTGAAGCCCTGGCCGGGCAGATGATATACTTCCGCAACGGCCCGCACCGCACCGCCTATCATATCGTGGAGGTCGCGGAGCCGGGCAATGTGGTCAAACTGGATCTCAACTCGCTGATCTACCGCTCGAAGATAGAGGGCGTCAGCGAGGAAAAAGACCACCTGCTGTGCGAAATGCCGTTCGTGATTCCCGGCAGCGGCGGGCCGGAGCCGTATAGCTACTACGACGGGGCCTTCGTCACCGGCGAGGACTTCAAGGCGGCCTACCGTGTTACCGGCATAGAAAATGCGCCAGATAGACAGGACCCCGCAAAGCTGTTGCTCGACCGGCCTGTGGCTCTGGGCGAATTCCCTGACGCCGACGGCGATGGGAGGCAGATGGTCTATATCTACGACTTCGGCCCCGGCGAGCAGGTTACGATTTACAACTCCGTCTTCGCCGACTTCACTGCCGGCGAAGTGACCAAGTTCGCCGAAGCGAAAGTGGCGGGCCTCTGAAAGAACACTGTCCCGCCGACCTTTACATCATTGCAGATAGACCACCGCATAGGCCTTCAGAGCGTCGGCTGGCACGGTTATGCGGTAGGCGGCGTCTTGCTGCACGGTTACTGTGGCGGTGCGCTGGCCCTCGTAGTCCGGCGAGACTACCTGCGCCTGTGAGAGCGACGGCACGCGCAGATCGAAGACGATATCCTCACTGAGCTTGAGGAAGGCCTCGCCCTCTTTCTCCCCGGGGATTATGTCGCCGGGCTTGAGGTTGACGCCGGTGGCATTGAGCAGATGCACGGCGTACCCCTCAGGGATGCGGTACGCTGCCAGCAGCACTTTCTCCGGTACTGCGATAGCCTGGACCTGGAGCTTTTCGCCGATTGCTTTGCGGACAGTTGCCAGCAGCAAGTCGCGGGCGGGTTCGTTGAGGACATAGGTGTATTCTCGCCCGGCAGTCTGCTCCGGCTGGTAGTTCACGCATCCCAGTTGTGACGCGACATAGATGCACCTGCCAGCGCCGACCTTGTTTGCGATCACAGCCGGGCAGACGGGCTTGCCGCCGGCGTCCACCACATTGGCCAGTACCTCAGTACCCGCGCGCGGCGTCACTCGAAGCGCTCCCACCTTTATCTCGAACGGTTCCTGCCCGCCTGCTTGCAGCCTGCACGGTCCGCGCACCCATTCCCCGCCTCCTACGAGGTCAACGCCGATGAGGTCTGCAAGCTGGAAATTGTCCTGCTGGAAGCCGTCTTCGTCGCAAAGCGACGCGCGCGCGGTAACGATCAGACTGCCGCCAGAGTTGACAAAGTTCCGCACCGCCGCCAACTGTTGCCCGCTGAGGCACTCTGTTGAGGCCAGAATCAGCAGCTTGTACTGGCTCAGAATATCGGAGCGCAGCTCGTCGTCGAGGATGAAGTTGTGCTGAATGTGGGCGTCGCTGAGCATCTGTGAACAGCCGAGGAGGTCAGAGCTGTGGCTTGTATTGCGGTTGTGCAGGCACGACTGCCGGGAGAAAAGCAGCGCTATTTCGCTCAGTGGTCGCGCATTCTTGCCGTCCATCTTGTCCTTCCAGTAGATGAAGGGCGTCATGTCATAGCCCTCGATGGAGGCCATCCACGGCAACTGCCGGTTCATCTGCAATAGCGCCCATCCGAAGTACGCGAATTCGGGCTGATTGAGGTGATAAACCAGCCCGTAGATCGGCCGGCCCGAATGGTTGCTCAGTGCGGCCTTCATCTTCCGATAAGCGTACACCGGACGGTAGCAGTCAAAGACATTGCGGCTCATTATCTCGGTGCCCAAAAAATCGCAGTAGCGCCCCAGGCCAACCAGATCGTGGCCCAAGTCCTGCGCGGCCCGCCTGGAAGTGAACCCGCCATGGGTCGTATATGTCAGGATACTGCCCTGCGGATTGACCTCATCGAAGATCTCGCGGATGCCCTTGAAAAACTCGGCCACTTTCTGGATCCGCCATTTCTCCCACGCGATCCAGACTTTGCTGTCGCGGTTGTGCAATACCGTGCCGTCGTCCGTGTAGGGCAGGATGTAGCCGGTTTCCTCGGTGAACTGCCGCCGGCAATGCTTACATCCGCACCAGTTTTTCGCGTAGAACATCACCTCATCGAGCATTGCGCCATCTATGCCCGTATTCTTCGCATATTGGCGGAACCAGTCGTAATACCATTTCTTGAAGTCGGGGTTGGCCGGGCAGAACATCGCCGCCACTTTGCCTGTCTTGATATCCCTTTGCAGCCAGTCGGCATGCTCGACCATCACGTTGAAGCCAGTGCCCGCCGCCAGCATCAGCGGAACATCGTTATGTTCGATGACCCGCACACCATAACGGTGCGCGACCTCGCAGATCATCTTCGTGTTGCGCTCGATCATCGGCCATTTGTTGATGTGATTGAGACGAAAATGCAGCCCGTTGCAGATGACAGTGTTGAAGCCCATGTCCACGACTTCTCGCATCCGCCGCTCAATCAGCGGGTAGGTGTTCAGCTCATTGCAACTGCCCGCATTGCTGGTGGCAAAGGACGCCATAGACATGCTCCAGCGCCAGTCGTCCGGCCTGCTGGTTGCCATCTGCTGCGGCGCAGGGCCGGGCTTGCCGGGGTCAACTTCCTTGTCCGGCGTGGGGATGTCGTCAACCAGCCACATACCCCGGTCGAAGGCATAATCCTCATATTCGGTCAAAAAGCGCTGCAGTAGCAGCGTGCTGATGCCGAAGGCCTTCTCGGAGTCAAAGGCAAGCTCCAGTTTGCCGTCGCGGAGTCGCACCGGCCACGTCACTGACTCGACCTTGCCGGCTTCAGCATGCAGGTCAGTTGCGACGTTTTCGCCGTTGGCACTCAAAGAAAAGGGCCCGACGGGCTGCTGGGCGCCAAAGCGCACTGTTGCCAGGTAGTGGCCAGGCAGCGTCTCTATGCGCAGTGTGCCCTGTTTGCCCGTGACCATGCCGCCCAGTATCGCCGGAGTTTGCGCCAGTTCGGTTTTCTGTATCCATCCGCACCTCCTTGATGGCAAGTACGGCTGCAGGCCCATGGGCTGAAAGCCTTCGGGCGCCGGCTCGCAAAAAGCCAGCGCCACAGTAGTCTGGGGAACTGGCACGTAGTGCCACTCGTCCTGCTCCGGGTGAATCTCGTCGTAGTTGTATTGGCCTTCGTAGATAAGCACCTTGGAAGTCCTGAGGCTGCCATACCAGCGCGTGGACATTCCGACGCTGAAGACGAAGAATGTGCCTTGCTTGGTCAGCGACCAGGCGCCGCCAACCATTGCTTCGGTGGCCCGCCAACTGGGATAAACCGAGCGGCCCTTTGGGACGAAGTCCATGACAATATCGCCGCACGGGCCGGTCAGGGCCAGGTAGCGCAGACCTGCGACAACAGTGCCATCCTCCTGATCTGCCTTCAATGTGCCCGAGACCACCTCGCTACCACGGTATGGTTGATCGCCCGTGAGGGCCTTGAAGGAACCGCCATCCAGGCGCTGTGCCGGCACGTAAAAGGAGTAGGCAATCCCATTCAGGCCCTCGTTCTTGTAAGCGTACAGACGAAAGCGCACAGTCAACTCAAAAACATCATTTCTGACGGATGCTTCCTTGCGATAGTCCAGTGTATCGCTGCTCATGCGATATACGTTGAGCGCCTTGCCATCGTCGGCTTCCGACACCACCACGTCATCGGCGCTCTCCCAGCCATCGTTGGCGGTGAGGCTGTCGCGCACAATCAGCGGTGCGCCGTCGTAATCCAGGCGCAACTCCGCGGTCTCTGCCAAGCTCAAAGGCCCTGCCAACACCTGTGAGCAGAGGCTGAGCATAAGTGCGGCAGCGACGCCAATAGGGAGCAGGTCTATTCTTTGCTGCCTGGCGGCGATGACCACGATTCTGCTGTACATTCGGATCAATCCCTTCTCAATGTATCGATTCGTCAGTTCTCAACTCTCGACTCTGTCCGTCCACAGGCTCATCAGTCCCTGCAGGCTTGAATGAAGCCCTGGCCGTAGGATACCAGTAGGCGACCAACACGCCATGCATCGCGGCAGCCGCAAGTTGGGGCAAATACAAGTAATGAGGATGAGGATGGAAACGCGCAAGCGGCAGATAAGCGATGATCTTCCACCAGTACAACACAGCTAGCTGCTTGTGACGCATCAGCGGCAAGGCATACGCCCAAAGCCACGCCAGTATCAAGGCTATTGTACGCCAGCTCGCTCCGCCTACAAGCAGCGCAACAGGGGACGTCCAGCACCATACGAGACCAACGATTTCTGCAGGCGGAAATGTGTATCTCAAAATATCCAACAGCCAGATGCTCCCTGAGCGCAGTTGCGTGGCTTGATACTCGGTCATACCGTGGAGCTGC
>Ga0114930_10004062_pt1 | contig 12510 bp, 14 predicted proteins | sample AnhtaG_FD_87300 | JGI IMG/M metagenome (GOLD analysis project Ga0114930, IMG submission 87300) | Deep subsurface microbial communities from Anholt, Denmark to uncover new lineages of life (NeLLi) - Anholt_01485 metaG | ecosystem: Environmental > Aquatic > Marine > Oceanic > Sediment | place... | reverse complement strand
GCGTAATGTTACTCGCTTCTAGCTAGCAACTATATTTCTTTTTATTAGCCCTAAGCCGCGTTTGGCAGAGATAGTTAAGTAACCGAAAGAATTTATTGGAACTGCCACAATGTCCAAGTTCACCCTTGATAAGCTGTGTGGTATGATTGAAAATGATGTTCATATTCAACTACGAAACCTTGATAGACCCTTTATTAAGGAACATTAGGAAGTTTACTCCTGAGTTCTCTGGTATGAATGCTGGAGACAGGGTATTGACAGTTACCTTGGTAAGGTTTATATTAAAACCCAAACATGTAGAAAAACCTTAAGCTAACATATTCTGATCGTGGAATGTGGAAATAAGGATGAAACAAGTGATGCCTATGGAAGCAGCCCAATCGAGCAGTTAGGAGTTAAAGACGATAAGGAAAGATTGATTATTATGAAAATTTAGGGAAGGAGGGATTGAGTATAGGAAAAACTAAAAAGGGTATTTTATAAACCAATTGCCAAAACTTTTAGAAAAAGGAGGTCATCAAGTGGCGCAAGAAGAAAAGGAATTAACCGGGGTGGATGCACTGGTAAAAGACTATGAGAGAGCGCCGGTGCCTGGGGAGAGGCAGAAGAGTTGGTATAACGTGGGTCTGGTGTGGGGTGGTGTTGCCGCCTGTCTGGCTTGTCTCATGGTGGGAGGTATAGTCGGCTCTATGCTCAACCTTGCCGACGCCGCAATCGCAGTAATCTGTGGCTCTCTCATAACCACGGTAATCGGTGCCATTTGTGCAGTGGTAGGGGGACGGCTAAACCTGTCAACGCCAATGATATCCAGATTTGCCTTCGGCGATTGGGGAGTTTATCTGGTGGCTCTTGTCCTCGCTCTTGGCTCCTATGGTTGGTTCGCCGTTCAGCTGGGATTGTTCGGTGAGACATTCAAGGCGTCAATGGGGATTATGACCGGGGTTACCCCGGGGGCGGTAGGCTTAGTTCTAGCCATAATAATCGGTGGCATACTGATGATATCTACCGCCGTCTTCGGCTATCGGGCTTTAGCCTGGCTGAGCTTAATTGCCGTGGTACCCATGGTTCTGCTGATGGTAGCTTCACTGGGTCTGGTCTTAACCGCGCATCCATGGAGTGAACTGCTGGCGCGTGCACCGGTAAACCCGGCACCAATGGCGGTTGTAATTTCAATAATAGCTGGTGGGTTTATGGTCGGCGCTGTGATTACCCCTGATGTCAGCCGTTATGCTAAGAGCGCTGGTCACTCAGTTGGCGGTGTGCTTCTCGGTTTCTTTGTTTTCCAGGCTGTGGTTATGTACATCGGGACCATCCTGGGTCACGCCATGGGTGAGTGGGACATCGTAAAGATTATGCTTGGACTGGGTTGGGGGCTCATTGCCCTGCTGGTATTGGTCCTGGCCCAGTGGACATCGAACGACAACAACCTATACTCGGCGTCATTGGCGTTTTCCGTAATCTTCAGGCGCTGGCCCAAGTGGGTGCTAACCGCAATCGCCGGTGGAATCGGCATAGGGCTGGCTCTGTGGGGGATATATGGCATGTTCGTAAACTGGCTGCTAATACTAGGTATTTTGATACCACCTATAGCCGGGGTTTATATTGCTGACTACTTCATAGTAAACCGGGACTTTTACAAATTTGAGAACCTGCCCAAAGTAGCCAAGGCTCGGTGGTTGATGCTGGCATCATGGGTAGCTGCCTCGTTCTTCGGTTTCTGCATGACGCCTGCGCCGCCGGCCGGATTCGGATTGGGCTGGATTTCGATTACGGTCCCCTTCTTCAATATCACAGCAATTGACACCTTCCTAGTAGGCTTTGTGCTGGCATTAATCCTGGGCTGGTCGTATAAGAAAGTTAAAGGGGGATGGCCGGAAGTTACACCGGCATAGTGGTTCATCCCTAGTTACGGAGGTGAGAGAACGAAGATAAAGGTTATTGTGCCCATCATAGTAAGTGAATTTAACCAGGAAGTGAAGAGGGAATTTGAGCACTTCGCCGCCGAGGGTACAGAAATAGAGGTGGTGAATCTAGCCAAGGGACCGGCATCTGTTGAGTCTTACTACGATGAAGCCGCTGCCACTCCAGACATCCTGGGCAAGGTGAAGGAAGCCGAGCAGGAAGGATTTGACGGAGTAATCGTTGACTGTTTCGGGGATGTGGGGGTAAAGGCGGCACGTGAGATTACCAATATACCTGTTGTTGGTCCCGGTGCGGTATCCATGGTATTTGCTGCAGCCCTGGGTCATCGCTTCTCAGTGATAACCGTCCTCAAGAACCTGGTGCCAATGATGAGCGATGCGGCTAAGGTTTTAGGCGTCTACGAAAAATTAGCCTCGGTGAGGTATGTTAATATCCCGGTTCTTGAGGTAGCAGATAAGGAGAGATTAAAGAAGGCTTTATACCAGGAGATGCTGGGTGCCATAGAGAAGGATGGTGCCCATGTCCTTGTTCTTGGCTGTACCGGGATGACGGGTGTGGCTTCAGATTTAAGTCGAATGCTGAAGGAAGCGGGATATGATGTTCCGGTTATAGACCCGTCGGCAGCCTCGTTAAAATTTGCCGAGGCTCTGGTCAGGATGGGGGTAAAACAGAGCAAGATTACCTATATGGAGCCTCCGGAAAAGGAGAGAACGGGGCTTTAACTGGTCACTTCGCTCTCTCAGTGGAAGGCAGCCTCTAAGTGCGAAGAGGGTCTCTATCTTACAGAGACCCTCTTCATTTGTCGAGAAGATAGTTGTAGTAGCGGCTTAAATCTTTTATCCTGCTACCTATGATGATGTTTGTTGTCTGTCCCTCTAATTGCAACCTGTTCTTTCTTTTTCTGGGGGTGGTGGGTAGGTTAATTTTGAGTGTGAAGTCTTCATATCAACCAGGATTTCGGCAAACTTCAGAGCGACAACTAATGGGTCCACCACCGGTATGTTATAACCTTGGTTAGCCAACTCATGTTTAACTTGGTCTGCCAGTCCCGCCATACCAGTGCACCCAAGAACAATGACATGTGCTCTATCATCCTCAATTGCCTTTATGGACTCCTTGGTCAGTTTTTCCACTGTCTTTGGTCTGTCCTTCAATTCGAGAACTGGTATATCCACTGCTCTTACGCTTGTAAGCTTGGTTGTGCCCAGCTTTGCTGCTATCTTATCGATTAACGGGGCAAGTCTAGATAAAACTGTAACCACTGAAAAATTGTGCCCCAGCAGCTGTGCCAGTGCCATAGATGAGCTTCCTGGCCCGATGACGGGGATGTCTGTTAATTCTCTGGCTGCATCTACCGCCACATCGCCGAAGCAGTTAATAATGATGGCATCTGCTTTATCTGCCACCTCCCTAACCTTTTTGACAGCATAATGCCCGGCTATAACCTCATCATAACGACATTCAATAGAGGCAGGACCTTTATCAATACTTACCACCCGCAATTGAGTTTCAGCTGATGCCGCTGGTTCAACTTCCCTGATTGTCATCTCTTCAAATTCTTTATCTGTTAGCGGGTTTATGATGTATATTGATTTCATCCCTCTCCTTTCCATTACCTATTTTAAGCAGCACCCTCTCTTAGTTTCTGGGTAAAGTCGATAACTAATTCATCCAGAAATTTGGTAAAACCTTTCGCATCTTGCATAACCAGGTATTTATTTTCTTCGATTTTCGCTTGTTCCTTTCTCAGGAAGTCATCGGCTAGACCTTGAGTATCAAGCAGGCTGATGAGTCTCTCCATGGAATCAATCAATCTAAATGGCCCGTATAGCTTCGGTTCCTCAACGCAACCCCGGGCACTGGTAATCATGTAACAAAATAACTTAAGCAGCTCGTATCTGAGCTTCTCTTCCTCAACCTTACCTTTCATTGGTCGTTTTCTCCTTTTATCCAGCGGATGACTGTGTCTTCGACCGTTCTTCTTGATGGGGGATTGGGGATGCTCCTGGGGTAACCCAAGGACACCACTAGCTCAGGAGCAATGTTCTTGGGCAAGTCCAAAAGTTCCCCTACTGCAGCTTGATTGAATGACCTTATTATGCATGAGCCCAGGCCAAGCTCTATCGCCTCCAGACAGATATTTTGAGCGGCAATGGCGATATCCATTATGGACAGTACAACCCTTCCCACCTCCCCTCCCTTATCATAGGCCTTTTTCCTGTCGGCACATAATATCACCAGTGCTGTAGCGTTACCCAACACCCCGGGAGAAACAGCTTTTATCCGCTCAATATCTTGTTTTCGCTGAACTATTACTATATTCCAGGCGTGAATATTGCCAGCACTCGGTGCCCAAATTGCAGCCTCTACTAGCTTTTTCAGCTTGTCCTCTTCAATAGCCTCATCAGTGTAGAATCTAACACTTCTCCTCTTCTTAATGATGTCAAAGACTTGCATTACTTAACCTCCAAAGGTAAAGAGGGTCTCGGCAGGATAAAGACCCTCTCCATTTTATCTAGCAGACAGCCACTGGTAGCGGCTTAAATCTTCCCTCTTGCTACCTAAAATGAGCTGACGTAAGAACCCTCATAGCCTAGTTTCACTAATATATGCTTCCAGCAATTAAATCCATCAGGGGTTCTCATCCAGGGCTCTGGGGCGTGAATCCCGATAACAGCTATTTCCATACCTTCCTTGGTATCGGCATTGGTAAGAGGCTCACCCCCGGTGGTCATCATAGCTATTAAGTCGGGAACCATTGTGACCGGCCTCTCCTCCTGCCAGGCAATCATATTCTCATTCTTGGAGTCAATAACGAATGTTTTGCCTTTGTAGTCAGCAGTACCTTCAATAGTTGTTCTGCCAAAGTCAAAGCCCTCTGCGGTTCTCATCTCAATCTTCTGGATTTTACCCCGGAAAAGCTCCTTCCCACCGGTAACGGTCATAACCTGTTTCACCGCGTCCTTGCCACTGGCTCTGGCTTCTCTTATTGCCTTACCTATTTTTTCAACCTGTGATACCGAGTTGAGCACTAGGCACTTTTTTATCGTTGCTATACTGACTATCCAGGTGGCAAATGCCGCCAGCATCCCAAAGGAGACGGCAGCAGTTCTGGCTATGGTCTCGGCGGCAGTGGTATCAAGTGGGTCGGCTAGATAGGCGACAATAATATCACCTGCTTTGTTGGCGATTACTAGCGGGCTGGTGGGTATCTGGTAAATGGGGTAAAGCCCGGTGGCAAGCTCTGGAACAGCGCGCCCATTGCCATCGGCATCAACCACGGGAACATTCTTCTTTGAAGCTATATAGAGTGGGGTAATGGTATTAAGGCCACCTATTTCACCCGGCATCAGATAATCTATTTTGACCCCACCAACAGCGGTCACATTCTTCATCGCTTCATAGGCAAATATAGCCTCAGGCCCAAATCCCCTTTCAGAAATAGCCTTGGGGGATCCTATTCCAGCCACTGCTACAGCATTGGCACTCTCAGGCAAGTCAACCAGGTCAAGTAGCGTTACCTCGTTCTCCATTTCTTTTACCAGGTTTAACCCATCACGAGGCGAGCCACCACCACCGCCACCAAGCAGCGTTGACCCCCAGACTATGTCTTCTATTTCGGCTTTACCTAATAATCTTTTTGCCATCTTTTACCTCCTAAATCAGATGTTTACCATCTTTAATTACGGTTTTACCGTCAATTACCAGGGTTGGGTTTTTCATAATTCCATCAAGGTGCACCGGGGCTTTTACCTTGCCGCCAATGGTGCTGTTATCACCTATGGCGACATGAACAGTTCCCATCACCTTCTCATCTTCCAGCGGGCTTCCGGATGGTATTGCCTTCTCATTGGTTCCAATTCCCAGCTCGGCGATATTTTTTGCCTCCTTTCCTTTATCCCGCAGTAATTCAGAGAGTGCTTTAGCCTCAGCTTCACCACTTATCTCGGTAACATAACCATCCTTTACTACCATCCTTATCGGGGTCTTTATTACACCAACGCCTGCCATTGACCCATCTATGACGGCTACGCCAGAGGTCTTTCCCTCAATCGGAGCTATGAATGCCTCACCTGCGGGCAGGTTACCCATAGCACCTTTCTCATGCAGGATTCCAGTATCGGCTATTGCCTCTCTGCCAGCTATAGAGAATGTCAAATCTGTTCCCGCCGGCGTAGTCAGTCGCGCCTCGCTTCCTTGAGAGAGCAAATCGCGGAACTTTAGGCTCCTCTCTTTTATCGTTGCATAATCAGCCGACATCGTCCGAGACATGAGTTCTTCGGTTATGGTCGGCATGCTGGCGATCCTGACCCCGCTCTTGGTTGCCTCTAATCTGGCTTCGGTGTGGGATAGAGACTTGGAGGTTGGCGCAATTACAACATCGGCGCTTTTCATCGCTTCGGCTACCAGACGAGGCGGCTCAGAGCCATGTGCCTCCCGTTCCACCATTTCAACCAGCACTGCCTCTGCCCCTAAGCTTTTGGCTGCGTCAAACAGAGCGTTTCCAATCTGGCGAGATTTCTCGTCAGCGATTATTAGCACCTCTTCCGACTTTTTGACCCCCAAGCAGTCTTCTACTACAATCCTTGCTGCCTCTTTCATTCTGTAGACCTCCAGCATATTTTTAACTTATATTTTGCCATATTGCAAAAATTGATAGCAGCCCCGGGCTTGAGATTATTCCTGCCGGGGTCCTCCAGTGCCCACAGACTATCACCTTATCCCACAGGCTGTCAATATACCCCGCCCCCAAAAGTTTGAGCTTCGGTTCCATAGCTTCTGCCCGGTGCGATAGCTTATATTTCAATAGCGCCTTTGTTAGTTTTGCCCCTATCGGAACATATCTTTCTCGTTGCCCTTTACCCATCACCCTGAGATAACCGTTGGCTAGGTCAACATCACCTACCCCAAGTCCGCACAACTCACTTACTCGAATCCCAGTGTCGAGAAGTGTCAGCATTATGGTGTAGTCGCGGTACCCCTCACTTGTCTTCTTATCAGGTTGAGCAAATAGTCTTTCTAGCTCCTTCTCGGTGAAGGTCGGCATGTTCTTCTTTGGTGTCTTTGGCAGCTTTACCTTTCTCACCGGATTATCAGGGATAAATTCCTCCCGCTCCAGAAATGAAAAGAAGCTTTTGATTGTCCTGATGTAGCTTGCCACGGCGTCAGGGGATAATGGTCTGTCCTATGGCCGGGTAAATCGATGATTAGAGAAGGCTCTCTTGGTCTGCAACACCAGAATGAAGCGCCGTAAGCTCTGAGTATTAATATTGCCTAAGTCGTTGGCCTCATCGCCTAAAAACTCGGAGAAGTAGCCCACAGCATCGGTGACCCAGTCTACTGTCTTTGGCGATAGCCCTTCCGCCTTAGCGCAAATACGATAAGCTGCCAGTGCCTCAGAAAATGTAGTCAATTCCCGTCCCTCACACTGACAGTCTACAGGGCATTCTTGAAGCTGGAATCGGCCCGAAAAGTATTCAGTTTTTAAACAATCAGGTTGACATTGGTTGAAAAATCAGGTTGACAACCTCTTTAAAAATACCAATGGCCCTGAATTTCCAGAGCCATTATTACGTTACCACTGATTGCTAGTTTTGTCAAGTTTATTATTCCTCATTTACTACTCCATTCAGCAGTCGATTGAACAATACAAGCTTGTGTTACCTGTTAACTGGGTGTGTGTGACTATTGACATTGCAGGAACGAATAGCTTATACTTCGTAACAAACGAGGAGGTAGACCAATGCAAGCATACTGTATGAAATGTCGAACCAAGAGAGAAATGAAGGATGCCAAGGCGATAACCATGAAGAATGGGAAGCCAGCGACTCAAGGCGTCTGCCCGGTATGTGGGACTAAAATGTTCAGGATAGGAAAGAGCTAAAGTCGATACTGTGGGAATCAGGATTAACGAAGGCTGGATATCTATTCACTGATATCCAGCCTTTTTGTTTTCGTTGCACATAATGGACAAATGTGCAACCAAGAGCCGAAGTGCCACTACGGTCCATCGCGTATATCAAAAAATGAGCTAGAACTCTTTTAAGAAAAAGTGCCTCCTACTTGACAGGGGGAGGGGTTTGGTTGTAGTTTTCCTTCAAGTAGGTCGAAAATACTCAACTTTTGAGCGCTACCGTTTAGGAGGATAAAAGCCATGAAACTAAAAGATAAAGTAGCTATTATTACTGGTGGTGGGACAGGGATAGGAAAAGCTATTAGCTTTGCCTTTGCCAATGAAGGAGTGGCAGTGGTAGTAGCCGCCCGTAACCTCCCTAGATTGGAAGAGGTGGCTAAAGACATCAAGTCTAGAGGCGGTAAGGCAAAAGCGATACAAACCGATATTGCTGAGCACGAGCAGGTAAAGCGGATGGTAGCTCAAACTATTGACGAGTTTGGTCAGATTGATATACTGGTAAATAATGCCGCCATAGGTACGTATAATAACGCTGATGTCGTCGACATGAATCTGGATAACTGGCATAATTTATTAGCAGTAAATTTAACCGGGACTATGCTTTGTTCTAGAGAGATACTTAAATATATGATTCCCCGTAGAAGCGGTAATATCATCAATATTAGCAGTGTAGCTGGATTATCTGGAGTCCCTAAAGAAAGCCCGTATTCCATCACCAAATGGGGCGTAATCGGTTTTACTGAAACCCTCGCTATCGAAGCAGGTAAATTCGGTATTCGTGTTAACTGCATCAGCCCTGGCGCTACTCGGACTCAAGAATTTGAGGATTGGGTGAAGGTTTCGGCTAAAGATGCGGGTATCTCCTACGAGGAAATGATGAGTAAAATCACGGACAATAATGCCTTAAAGAGAATAGCCGAGCCGTCTGAAATAGCGGCTTGTGTCATGTTTCTGGCTTCAGATGATTCTAGCGCCATCACTGGCCACAATCTAGTGGCTAGTTGTGGCTTTCATATAATTCACCCAAACATGATTCATTAGGTGTGACTATGACTAGGGCATCTTTGTCTTTTTACCAGAGCTTATTTTTAGTTTCCCAATCAATATTCGGTATTTAAGAAGGAGGGCTTTAGACAGTGACTGAATCAAAATATGGGAAAACCTGGTAAGAAAACCCATTTACGAAGTGAGTGCTGGTAAAAGGTAAAGTAAAAGGCCGACAATATCCCACAATGACGCTCATGAGTAATGATCTTGTGCCTAGAAGCAACATCTATCTTGAAGTTGGCTGGATATGGGAAATGCCTGAGCCAAATCCCCATGTCCTTAAACATTCGCACGATAAATATAACGAGGTTGTCCTTCATATAGGGAGCGACCCTTACAATCCGGAAGACCTTGGTGCCGAAATAGAGTTTACAGTTGGTGGTGAACCACTGGTATTTGACAGAACCTCAGCACTATTTGTGCCAGCGGGTGTGAAACATGGTCCAGTAACCTGGAAAAAAGTTACAGACCACATTAACATATTAATTAAATTATTAACGAGTGGTATTAAAAATTGCTTTTTCTTTTAAGCGTACTTGGCCCCAGGCCCGGTGGTAAAATGGAAAATAGGTCTATCTACCCTCCTGATAATCAATGGGCAGTGCTTCAGCCCCTTGGGAACAAAAACTAGGCAGCTTTTGGTTAGTATATGTTTTTCGTCCTCCAACCATAATTCGACTTCTCCACACAAATCCTGTGGATCTTCCGGATTAGTTCCAAAAAATGTTATAACTTCATCAAAAGGGTGGGTATGAGCTCCTACTATAGCCTTTTCCGACCCTTTCCAGTACCAGACACATTCTACATAAAAGGCCCCTTTTATGACCTCCTCATCCAAATATATCAAACGAGTGTGACTACCGGCGGCTATCTCTGCAGCGTCGCGCCTGTACGAAGGGAGCTCCAAGTCAGATTTTACCCCGGTAATAATATATTTCCCATATTTCGTTTCAGCCATTTTCAGTTAATCCCCTTTCTAAGTGCTGACGCAGACTAAATTGGTACACCCTGGATTCTTTATTCCAGCGAGTACTCCCTCAATCGATAAAAACTACCAACACAAGCAACCAGCCAGCCTATCACTCTCTAGCAAAGGGTTTAAACGTAGTCGCCTTCATATCAGAAAGGCTTTCCCCAAAATCAAAAATCTCTGGGTGGTCTATTTTTATTTCCCTTTGTATCCTCCAGGTGCTGACTCTGCCAGGGTACCTGCGCCGAGTACCATCGCCATCTGTAGATGTGGTTTATCAACCCTCTTCCAGGTTAACGGACCATGTTTTACTCCCTTTGGCACAAAGAGCGCTGAGGTTTTATCAATTATGAGTGGTTCACCTCCTACCACAAACTCTATTTCGGCACCAAGCTCTTCGGGATTGTTAGGATCAGAACCGATATGCAGAACAATCTCATCGTAATCATGAGAATGTTCAAGGATATGGGGGTTTGGCTCAGGCATGTCCCATATCCAGCCAAATTCGATATACATGTTACATCCAGGTACAAGATCGTTACTCATATATGTCATCGTGGGATACTCGCGACCTTTGACTTCACCTGGTACCGTAACATTCACCTCGCGAACGGGCTTCTTTATGAGATATTTCCCATATTTCGTTTCAGCCATTTTTTATTATTCTCCTTTCTAACCTTTTATGTAAGATATGAATTTTTAGGTCAAAGCAACATAATTTTAAGGTCAACTCGCTCATAATTTTAGAGCAAACTCTCTCGCAAGTCTTTCCATATCGGCGAAATACTGCTCTCGATTAAATCCCGGAAGAACCCATTTCATTTCCAGAAGGTTTTGTGTTATTGTAGGTATCCAATTCCATGGAATAGATACAAGTACCCGCCCCTCCGGAAATACCTCTCTTGCTATCATGCCATAGGCCATCCCGGTAATCATGTAATTTACCTTGCCGCTTTTATAGGGATAAACGTAAAGCCAGGCGCAGCTCACTACGGGCATCGCTTTCGGTTCCCATGTCTCTCCGGTCGAATAGCTCATTGCCCTAAGCACGATTTCTGCCTGCCTAGGAGTGGCGTAAAGAATTAAAAGGTCTGGATCGAATGTTAACTCCTCTAACGGCGAGAAGACAACATAGTTGACAGTGCCCCTCGCAAACATTGGTATGTACTGGTAGATTCTACTATTAGCCCGTGGCTCCTGGTATATTTCCAGCTCCGGCCCTAATTGACCGCCTTCCAGTACAGGCGTGATGTCCATCATTCCCAGCGGCATTTTCCCGACGCAGTCCTCGTTATCCTTATCAAAATAAAAGGCGGTGCCTCTTTGGTGGGCCTCTTTTAACATCTCACAAAAACCCAATGACTTATCCAATCGTTCAATTCCTTCCGGTTTGTTAAAGAGGAACTTAACGCCTACGGGTGGCTTTTCAAAGTCAAATTTCTTATATATGGATAGATCTGTTCGAAGTGGCCTCATGTTTACCTCCCAAGTATAAAATTTTCACAGAAGAACTGGGTCTTGGAGTGTCAATCGAAATGAGTCCACCTGTGCTAACCGAAAGTGGACTCACCCCAGGCAAAATTAATTAACCTCAGGCAATCACCTCCTTTTCGGGTTTAATCTTGCAGAATTGCTCCGCTGCTGGCCGAGCTTACCCTCTCCGCATAGCGCTTGAGATAGCCAGTTTTTACTTTGAGTTCAAAGCGGGGTAACCGTGCCAGACGATTGCCAATCTCTTCGTCGCTCAACTCCACTTCAAGCTTATGGTTGGGAATATCTATCCGTATCATATCGCCATCCTGCAAAGCGGCGAGTGGTCCGCCACTTGCCGCTTCTGGTGATATGTGACCAATGGCCGGCCCACGCGTTGCCCCGGAGAAGCGGCCATCCGTAATGAGAGCGACCTCCTTGTCTCTACCCATACCACAGAGCAAAGCGGTGGGCCAGAGCATCTCCACCATTCCGGGACTGCCCTTGGGCCCCTCATAGCGAATCACGATTACATCGCCGCTCTTAAATTTCTGGTTCATAATCGCCTGCGTTGTTTCTGCCTCTGTGTTGAAAACTCGCGCTGGCCCTCGGTGGACAAGCATCTCAGGAGCCACGGCACCGCTTTTCACCACAGCGCCGTCGGGAGCCAGATTACCAAACAGTACGGTAATGCCGCCCGTGGTGCTATAAGGGTCAGAAAATGGACGGATCACTTTATAGTCCATTACCTCGGCTGCCTCCAAGTTCTCTCCCAGTGATTTGCCAGTAACCGTCTTGGCCTTGAGGTGTAGCAGCCCTTCAAGCTCTTTCATTACTGCAGGCACGCCGCCGGCAAAGTCCAAATGCTCCAGCCGATACTCCGACGCCGGGCTGAACTTGCAGAGCTGGGGGGTCTTCTGGCTTATCTCGTTTATGCGTGAAATGGGGAAATCAATACCTGCCTCGTGGGCTATCGCTGGCAGGTGTAGCACACTGTTGGTGCTGCCGCCCACCGCCATGGTGACAACAAAAGCATTGTAAATGGATTCATCAGTCACAATATCACGCGGGCAGACATTCTGATTTACCAGCTCGATAATCCGTTCGCCTGATTCCTTGGCTAGATGGATTCTCCTGACGTCCACCGCTGGGATAGTCCCGTTACCGGGGAGTGCCAGTCCCAGTG
>Ga0114930_10004060_pt1 | contig 12511 bp, 8 predicted proteins | sample AnhtaG_FD_87300 | JGI IMG/M metagenome (GOLD analysis project Ga0114930, IMG submission 87300) | Deep subsurface microbial communities from Anholt, Denmark to uncover new lineages of life (NeLLi) - Anholt_01485 metaG | ecosystem: Environmental > Aquatic > Marine > Oceanic > Sediment | place... | reverse complement strand
GACCGCCGAGATCGACGACTTGTTTGAGAGTTTTGTGCGGACCTTTCCCGGCGCCGGCATCACCCGCAGCGACATCCGATGCGCCTACGCGGGCGTTCGACCGATCATCCCGCAAGGTAGGGGTTCGGAGAACAGCCTTTCGCGGGAGCACCGGATCGAAGTGGATAGCAGCCGCCGATTGGCCACCATCTTGGGCGGCAAGTTGACCACGTTCCGACGTATGGCTGAGCAGACTGTCGACAAAGTCGACCGCTTGCTCGGTCGGCGGCCGCCACGGTACGCGCTGCGTAGTCGTCTTCGCGGGGCTCTTCTGTGGCCGGGGCTTACCTCTATGGAAACCAAGAGGCTCCGCGCCAATCTGACGCGTGTTTTCGGCTGCTCGGTGCGCGGGCCGGACGTCATCGGGCACCTGGTGCGACATTATGGCTGGGATGCCTCTTTAGTGCTGGACGAGGTTGCTCGCCAGCCCCGCCTGGGCAATCCCTTGTTCGAGGGAATGCCTTACTGCCTGGCAGAGCTTCGCTACTTATGCCGGACGGAAAAGGTGTATCATCTCATTGACCTGGTCAAGCGCCGTACTCCGATATACTTCCTGGTCGATAACGGCGGCTTCGAGTCCCTGTCGCTGGTGGTCAAGCACGTGGCTCCGATCCTCGGGTGGAACGAGGAACGTCAAGCGGACGAGCTATCGGCTGTTGTAGAGGAGTTCCGGGCCGATATGCAGGCCTGCGCCGACTCCGACCTTCCCATGTCCAGGCAACAACCGGAAACCGTGTGTGCGTAGTCGCGGCATGAGAGAAGCGTCGCTGGTGTAACTCGCAGTGGTTGACTGCCTTGCCGGATCTTGGCATGAACAATGAGTTTGTCATAACCCGACGCGTCCAGTTCTCCGAGACCGACAGGGCCGGTGTGCTCTATTTTGCCCATTACTACCGCTTTATGGAGGAGGCCGAGCACGCATTCTGGCGCTCCATGGGGCTTAGCAGCGTCGTTACCGAGGTTGACGGCGGTGAGATCAGTTGGCCGCGCGTCGCCACGAGCTGTGAGTACTTTGCGCCGGTTCACTTTGACGACGAACTGGAACTCGCCCTGAAAGTTGCCAACGTGGGTGACCGGTCAGTCACATATGTAGTGGAGTTCCGATGCCAGGGCCGGCGCATCGCCTTGGGCCGGATGACCACGGTATTCTGTACGAGCGGCAACGGCGAGTTCCATCCAGTCTCGATTCCGGAATCGCTCCGTCGCAAACTTGAAGGATTAGGTGACTCGCACTGACACTCCGGACGGGTGCCGTTACCCGTCGCGTATTGCGTCCTGATCGTCAAATTGAGATACCGCCCTAGAGCATCCGAAATGTGTGGCACCGGTTTCCAACCGGGTACGTGTCTAGCGATGATAGTCGCGTTTTTATGAACACGGTACTCGTTTGGGTTTGCCGATTCGGTCCATATGTAGCGGAAGCGTCCTCGGTGCTGCTCAGCTCCGCGCGGGCTTCAAGCCCGCGGCTCGGGAGCAGGCGATCGGCATTTTCAAACCAGATCTGCTATTACTTCGTTCGCTCGGCCTTTGCGAACGGCGGTACGGAGTCTCTTGGAGAGATCGGGTCTACAGCCGTCGTTTGAACTGATGTAGGGCCCTGCGGAGCGTCTCTCGTGCGATTCGGACCGCTGCGTCGCGCTGCATTACCGCGATTCGCTTCCTGGATGCATAGTAAATCCGCAGTCCCCCGACAAAGCATGGGACCCAAATGACCCCTGCGCCGATCCAGACGGGCCCGGGCACTGCATACAGCGGGTAATCTTTGGCCACGCAGACAACAACCACTGTCGGGATGGCGATCGTGCAGAGCAACGTCGCAACATGGAAGTCCACCAGAATCCGGCGCCAGCCCGGCATGTCACGGTAGCGACTCTTCATCTCGCGGTACCCGGTAGACCAGGCAACAAGAAGGGCGACAAGTGCTGCGCTCGCATAAATGGGCACCGGCCAGTTAGTGAGCAAGGCCAACGGGAGGAACGCGGCGATAATCAGGGCGAACGCAGTACAGAATGTCGGAGCGGTTTCCATCTCGCGAAGGCCTCGTCGAATGAATTCCGCCGGGATGGCTGCGGTCCCCAGGTCATTGAGTTCGCCGCACTCCGGACACCTGACCGGATCGCCGTACAGGCCGCGCAGATTGTACCCGCAGTTGAGGCAATATAGGTCTTCGTCGAGGGCCACGTCGGGATCACGCGGAGTCACCGGACGGGCAAAGAAGAGGTCATCGGAGGGTTCAGGCGACACAACTATGTCACTGCGATTGCCGGGCGCACAGGCGCGCCCTCCCATTATCAGCCGCACCCGCAAGGGGCGGGAATCAGACAGATGAAGGTACACGGCCGAACGCCGTTGTTGACGAACTGATGCTTTTCACCTGCCGGAACGAAGATGACATCCCCGGCTTTGAAGGGATAGTCGCCCTGCTCGGAATTGGCGATTCCACTGCCGCTTAGTATCAGGACCTCGTGCTCAAAGTCGTGGCTGTGATGCGGTGTGTGGCCGCCCGGCGCAATCTCGAAGTGGCGCATATGGAAGTTCGGGGCATTGTCATCCGGTCCGATGAGTATGCGCATCTTGACGTGCGCGGCACCCTCCGTCTTCACCTTTTCCTGCTCGTGCGCTTCAATTGGATCCACCTTCACGGTCCTGGGCTCCAGTACATAAAGAACAAACTAACCAGACTGGCGAATTCTAAGCTCGCTATTCCCGGCTTGAGACTCGGTTTACACTTCCACCGCCTTAAACACCCATTCGCTCCCGGCCGGGGTGTAATCGAGCAGTTCCTCCCTGGTGAAGTAGAGGGCGACTTCCATATCGGCCGTCTCGGGCGAATCGCTGCCGTGCACCAGGTTGTAAGTTTGACTCGCTCCATAATCACCGCGGATAGTGCCCGGCTGAGCCTCATAGCCGAACGTCTTACCCATCAAAGTCCTGGCGATCTCGATACATCGTTCGCCCTGCAGGACCATTACCAGCACCGGGCCGCTAGTGATATAGTCGATCAATCCGGGATAGAAGGGCTTGCCTTTATGAGGCGCGTACTGTCGCTCTGCCAGCTCGCGCGACATTTGCATGAGCTTCACCCCGATAATGACCAGCCCCTTATCCTCAAAGCGTTGCACGATCCGCCCGACCAGGCGGCGCTGAATTGCGTCCGGCTTGAGGATGATCAGCGTTTGTTCCATCTTCCGTTCTTGGTTCATCCAGAGGGCAGACTCTGTTCACAGACCGCGCGGACCATCGCCTGAAGGTTCTCTTCAGGAACGGTATCGGGATCGTAGGTGCACCCGGTGGAGACGATCATGGGCCTATCGCCTGCCTGACGCAACGCGTCGTGGACTTCGTGTTTGACCGTCTCCGGAGAGCCCTCCGGCAAGGTGCCCAGGTTGTCCACACCACCACAGACCGCCGGCTTGATCCGGCCGATGACCTCGCCGATTGCGGGTCCCGCTGCCCGATCCGCCCAGTTGATCACCTGTACAGGATACTCTGCGAATGCGTGGAAGCCTTGCGGCACCCCACAGACATGCAGAACATTGAAGGAGCCCTCTCGGGCGGCGCCAAGAATCTGCCTGTCGCCGGGTCGAACCATTTCGTCGTAGGTGTTTTGCCCGTTAGCGTCGGTGTCCACCCAGTCGTCGCGAACGCTCAAAAAGATGCCATCCGCCCCAGCTTGGATACATTTCCCGGCGAAGTTGGCCTGCGATCTAGCGATCACATCCAACGTTGTGCTCACGGCGGCGCGATCCTCAGCCAGAAGCTCACTGACGCGGCGGTCAGTCGGGGCCGCCGGTCCGCTGAGCGTCGGTGGGCTGTGATGGTCGGCTATAGATGGATAGACCAGATGGCGCAAAACCGCCCAGGCGTTAAACAAGGTCGTAACTAAGAACACTTTGTCGGCGAGCTCGCCCTTAAGCGCCCGAATCAAATCGAGCTGCCGCATGTACCCTTCTTCATCACCCTGAAGCACCGGCAGGTCGCGCAGGTCGCTCGTCGTCCTAATGTCCCGGGCGGTCGGATAGCGATTGTCGTTCATTATCTTGAGGAAATCGAGGCTATATCGTGAAAGGTGTTCAAGATGGGCATCGACCGCGCGTTGTCCGAACCGGCAATCAGGTGGAAAGTGATGCCAGAAGCTCACTGGCGGCCGGTCGGGCCGACGGCCCGCCACCACCGCCGCCACCCGCTCGATACTGCTCATTTCAGACATGCGGGCAATCTAGGTCGCAGTCTTCCTGTGGTCAAGCGTGCGACACCTACCCGTGCGAGGAAAGAAACACCCCGGCGAGCTGTCTCAGGCCCGCCGGGGCGATGGTAACTTCATACTATGCCTTGTTCCGACGGTCTATGGCTTCGCGGACTCGACCGCTTCTTTTGTCTCCGCCGTCGCTAATGTGGGATACAACTCTCCGACCAGGGTGACCCGCATCAACAATAAAGCGGCGTCAAGCTGCGGGTCCTCCTTGGAGCGATTGTTCGGGTCGGGCTGCTTAAGTGGCGGGAGCTTGTCCCCCTCAGACTCCTCGTCGTTCTCGCCGGGCGGCTCAGCGTCAGCATCTTCCGTGGCACTGGGCTTTTCAGTGTCAGCCTCGTCCTTTGCTTCATCCTCGGGCTTCTTCTTTCCGGCTTGTTGCTCATCGTCTGCTTCATCAGTCGGCTCTTCTTCAGCCGTCGATTTGGGAGGACCGAGCAGGTTGGCCTCTCGCCATATCTGGTACACCTTCGATCTTTCTTTTGCGGCGAGGCGGATCGGCACGTCAGGTTCAACACCCCAGGTCTCTGCCATCGGATCGCGATGCAGTGAATCGCCGTTGGGCAGGTAGTAGCTAGCGGTGGTGATCTTGAGTTTGGCATCCGACCGACCCAACCCGATCAGGTTCTGAACGCTGAACTTCCCGAACGTTCGCTCGCCGATCACGACACCCCGGTCGTTGTCCCGAACCGCCCCGGAGACGATCTCTGACGCGCTGGCGCTTCGATCATCCACCAACACCACCAGCGGAACGTCTGGATAAGGGCCGTTCCCGGGGGCTCTGAAGATATGGTCCTCTGACTTAAGTCGCCCTTTTGTGCTGACGATGACATCGCCTCGGTCGAGGAACCGGGTCGATAGCTGCCACGCCGAGTCCAGCAGACCGCCGGGGTTGCTGCGCAAGTCCAGTATCAACCCCTCGAGTCGTGGTGCCAGCTCGCTCAAGACGTTGTCGACATCCTCCACCGTGTTCCGCTGAAAATTGGTGACCCGGATGTAACCGACTCCAAGCTCCGGGTCGACCCAGTGGTCCCAGCGCTCTTCGTCAACGGGGTCGCGACGGACGCCCTTGACCGAGCGGATCTTCACGTTCGCACGCTTGAGAGGGAACTCGATCTCCTGGTCGTTGCGGCGAATGGTCAGGGTGACCATGGTTCCCTTTGGCCCAGTGATCGTATCCACGACCTTGTTGAGCGAAGTGTTCTTGAGGCTCTCGCCGTCCACCTTGGTGATTATGTCCCCCGCTTGGATGCCTGCCCGATAAGCCGAGCTGTCCTCGAGCGGTGAGACCACTTCAACCTCGTCGGCGCGATTCTTGATGATGGAGATACCGACACCGACGAAGTCGCCACGGGTATGCTTGTCGAACTCCTTGCTGTCCCTGGGCCAGATGATGGTCGTGAAGTCATCCAACGGTTCGAACGCACCGCGCATAAGTTCGCTGACCACCAGTTCCTCCGGCAGGCGAACGGTTTCCTTGTTGATCGCCTTTATCACGCGCTGGAAGTGATCGACGCAGTCATCGAGGTCCAGGTCGGGAGCCGCCCGTACCTGGTCGAGGCGCTCCTGGATACGAAGCTGGAAGTCTCTCCGGTCGTCTTCGTTGCCGAGTCCCTCGATCTGTTCTTGCGCCGTGCCGGACTCTGCCAGCATCAGAAGCTGTTCGAGGCCGCTCTCGGCGATTTTTTTGAAGTCGGCCAGCTCGACGTAAACACGATCGACATACTCCAACGCCTCCCTGGCATCCTTCCACCGAACCTTCTCGATCTGCTCTTCCCAGTGGTTCTCTTCCTTGAACATCATATCGAGGCGCAGATGGGTCAGCGCCTCGCGCTCGAGCTTCTGGTACCTCGGCTCGTGCTCGAACAGCGCGCTTAGGTGGGCGTAAAACCTCCACGCGTCCCGCCACTTGCGCTTCTGCCGAAGCTCATCGGCGGCGATCAGGGAATCATTGACTAGGTCCTGAAGCCAGTCACTTTGCAAAAACGTCTCGCGATTCTCGGCACAATCCAGCGCCGCCAGCGCCCAGGTCAGCGCCAGGCGATACTCCTTGCGGTCTATCCGGGCCTTGGCATAGCCGACGTACTTCTCAAAATCCGCCCGATCGAGCTCCCTTCGGGTGGTCTGCTTGGCTTCATAGTCCTTCAGCCAGGTTCGAACTTGTTCAGTGAGTTGTCCACCGATATGAACCTTCTTGATAGTCTCGGTTGCGGCATCGAAATCGCCGTCAATGGCGAAGTTGATGGTCCGGCGCCAAAGCTGTTCCTGCGATTGGGCATCGACTTGGCGCACGTCCCCGGCGTAGCCGACCGTCGCGGCCAACAGTACCGTCCAACTGGATAGAGCCCATTGACAGGCCGTACCGGCTCGCTGCCATGTGCGTTCCATGGTCACTCCTTCAAAAACGGCGATATTGGAAACCACCGAACCCCTCTGGGTTGCTGCGCTAGCGTCACCACTCCTGATAGCGCTGACTTACCGGTCCATCGCAGCCTTGCGACGTTGTTCCACTCCCCTTGAGGCGGACGCAGCTACGCGGCGCTGTCCAGCCGTCTGCAGCCATCGCGCCGTCCACCAAGAGTATAAGGCTCAGCAGCAGGCGGGTCCAACCCGTGTGACCAGCCTGCGACGGTGCGGCATGTGGGGTGAGCCCTCACAACCCCGTTTCTATCTTACCATTTCGCGTCCAAGGCGGTTGCCCGGTCCTTACAGGAGATTGGATCAGGCAAAGTGGCCGACATGTTCCGACATCTTATCGGCCTGCGTAGGACCACAGGGCCGTACGATTCAGAGCACGCTCAAGCGGGCGCGTTTGAATCCTGCCTACGTCCCGCTTAGGGTTATTGGTTTGCGCGTCCCTCTTGGGGCACATTCGCAGCCCGTCTCGCCCGTGCAAGGGTGGTCGAAGCGGGCCAGTGGGAGATGCCGATGGTAAGCGGCTCTTGTATTCGCGTGGTTGGTGCCCGGCAGCATAACTTGAAGGGCATCGACGTTGAGTTGCCGCGCCGGGCGTTGACGGTCATCACCGGCCTGTCCGGGTCCGGGAAAAGTTCACTGGCCTTTGACACCATCTACGCCGAGGGCCAGCGCCGCTACGTGGAGTCGCTCTCAGCGTACGCCCGCCAATACCTGGAGCAAATGCAAAAACCGGACGTCGATCGGATCGAGGGATTGCCCCCGACGATCGCCATCGAACAGCGAGCAGCCACCGCGACGCCACGCTCGACCGTCGCCACGACAACCGAAATCCATGACTATCTGCGCGTGCTCTTCGCTCGGGCCGGTGAGCCGCGCTGCTGGAAGTGCAGTCGACCTATCGTGCGCCAGTCCACGGCGCAAGTCGTCGATGCAGTTCTATCGGGCCCCGAGGGGCAGCGTATCATGGTTCTTTCGCCGCTGGTGCGAGGCCAGCGCGGTGCCCACAAAGCCGTTCTTCAGCGCGTCGTGAAGGAAGGATTCGTACGCGCCCGGATCGACGGGAAGGTGACGCTCCTCGAGGACGTGGGACCGCTGCCGCCCAACCGCAAACATACGATCGACGTCGTCGTCGACCGACTCATCATCAAGCCGGGCATTGCCCAGCGGTTGGCGGACAGCGTCGAGATTGCCACGCGCCTGTCGCATGGACCCGTGATGATCACCGCGGAGGTCACCCCTGATAAATGGTCGGACGAGGCATATAGTGCGGCGTTGGCCTGCCCGGTTCACCTGGACGTACGGATCGACGACCTGTCTCCACAGTTGTTCAGCTTCAATTCGCCACATGGTGCATGTGAGCTGTGCAACGGCCTGGGCAATACGCTGGAGTTTGATCCGGAACTGATCGTGCCCGACTCGAACTTGTCGCTGCGCGAGGGAGCCGTCGCTGCCTGGCGTCACCAGGGTAAGGGCCTCAGTGGCGTCTATGCCCGCATGCTGAAAGAGTTTTGCGAGCGGTTCGGAGTCCTCCCGGACATTCCATTTCGCAACATCCCCAAAGCGTTGGTCAAGATTCTGTTGGAGGGGACCACGGAGTCCGAGGAGCAACAGTTCGGCGTTTCATTCGAGGGGGTGATCCCCAACCTCAAGCGGCGATGGAAGACTACCGAGTCCGAGTCGGCCAAACACCGGCTTCATGCCTTCTTGAGCGAGGCGCCCTGTCAGAGCTGCCACGGTACCCGGCTCCGGATGGAAGCCCGCAGCGTCAAAATCGCCGACCTCAGTATTGCCGAGGTCCTCGTGATGACCATCGCCGAGGCCAGGAGTTTTATTGCGAATCTGACCTTTTCCGGCGAGGCGGCCGCGGTGGCTGATCCTTTGTTACGCGAGATTCGCGAGCGTCTACGTTTCTTGAACGATGTAGGTGTCGACTACCTGTCACTGGACAGGACGAGTGCTTCACTTTCGGGTGGCGAGTGGCAGCGCATCCGGCTGGCCACACAGATTGGAAGCGGTTTGGCCGGCGTCTGTTACGTGCTGGACGAACCGACCATCGGGCTGCACGCCCGCGACACGCGGCGGCTGGTAGACATCCTCAAACGGTTGGCCGAAATGGACAACACAGTGATCGTAGTTGAGCATGACGAGGAGGTCATCGCCGGCGCTGCCCACGTCATCGACATCGGTCCCGGGGCCGGTACGCGCGGCGGTTATGTCGTCGTGCAGGGCACGCTCGATGAGGTGCTGGCCTCGAAGGAATCGATCACCGCGAGGTTTCTGACCGGGCGGTCGCAGATACCGTTGCCGGAAAACCGCCGTGAGGCCGACTGGTCCCATTCGGTTGAGGTACGGGGCGTTACCGCCAACAATCTCGGGAACATCAATGTCCGTTTTCCACTCGGTTGCTTCGTGTGTGTCACCGGCGTGTCCGGCAGCGGAAAGAGCACACTGGTCGCGCAGGTTCTGTTGCGGGCCTTGAAACGGCGGATTCAGCGGAGCGGACCGCGCCCCGGGCCCCACGAACGTATCGTTGGCAGCCATTACGTCGATAAGGTGATCGAGATCGACCAGTCACCGATCGGCCGGACGCCCCGCAGTAACCCAGCCACGTACGTAGGCGTGTTCGACTTGATCCGTCAGCTCTATGCCAAGACCCGGCAGGCGAAAATCCGCGGCTACAGCCCGGCGCGCTTCAGCTTCAACGTCAAGGGCGGTCGCTGCGAGGCGTGTGAGGGCCAGGGCACTAAGCGCATAGCGATGCACTTTCTGCCCGACGTGTTCGTTACCTGCCGCGAGTGCGGTGGCACACGGTACAACCGAGAGACGCTGGAAGTGCGCTATCGCGGCCACACCATCGCGGACGTGCTGGACATGCGCATCGAGGAAGCTACCGAGTTCTTTGAGAATTTCGCCAACATTCGCCGGCGGGTCCAGGCCCTTAAAGACGTCGGCCTGGGATACATGACGTTGGGCCAGCCTTCCAATACTCTGTCCGGCGGCGAGGCCCAGCGCGTCAAACTCGCCGCCGAGCTGCACCGATCCGCCGAGGGGCACGCCATGTATATTCTGGACGAGCCGACCACCGGTTTGCACTTCGCTGATGTGCGGAATCTTTTGTCCTTGCTCAATCGACTGACGGACCGGGGACACACGGTGGTGGTCATTGAGCACAATCTCGACGTTATCAAAGTTGCCGATTGGATCATCGATCTGGGGCCGGAGGGAGGCGACCGGGGCGGGTGCATCGTCGTCGAGGGCACGCCGGAACAGGTGGCCGACTGCCCGGAAAGCTATACCGGGCGGTTTCTCAAACACCGATTGGCGGGTGCTGCCCCCTTGGAGAGATGCCGTGCGGTGTCATGATCGAGTCATGCCCTCAGCGAAGGAAGATGAACGTCACGATGAGGAATAACGGGATCAGAATCCCGCAGCTATAGATCATGTATCCGAAGAAGCTGGGCATTCGCACACCGGACTGCTCGGCAATGCTTTTGACCATGAAGTTGGGCCCGTTGCCGATGTAGGTCATCGCCCCCATAAACACGGCTCCGAGGGAAATGGCGATCAAGAGGTTCTCGAGGATCAGTCCGCCGCCCGCCAATGTGACTGTTCCCGCTGCCCCCACCGGCGTCATGCTTGAAGCCGTCTCGAAGAACACCACGTAGGTCGGGGCGTTGTCCAGAAAGCTGGAAAGCGCTCCGGTCGCCCAATAGAAGCGTATGGGCGAACTCAGCAGCGGTTCCAATGACGCCCCACTCGCCCGAAGGATCTCGATGGGGGCCTGCATGCAGATGAAGATGCCGATGAACAGGGCTGCGACCTTCAGAATCGCGTGGTAGTTGAAACGATTGTCCCTGCGAATCTGCTTGCGGGTCAGCTTCAGTGACAGGCCCGTAAGACCCAACATGCAAAGCTCGCGCATGAATGGAAACGGCTTAAACCCGAGACCGAGGAACTCCTCGCCCGGCTTGATCAGTGCAACGCACAGCACGACACCCAAAAGCCACAGTAGGTTCACCTTGCCGCGCAGCGACAGCTTGACCCGTCGGGTTTCATCCCTGGCGATGTCTTTAGCCTCTTCGCTGCGGTAGGCATACGAATCCCAGGCGAAGTAGACGACAAGCAGCACTGCGCACATCACGGCCCACTCCATCCACAGACCCAATGTCCACAGGAAGCTCACGCCCTTGAGATATCCCAAAAAGAGCGGTGGATCCCCAATGGGCAGAAGACATCCACCGATGTTGCTTACCAGGAAGATGAAGAAGATCACCGTGTGCCTGACGTGCTTCCGCTCCGAATTGGTTTGAAGCAGCGGGCGGATCAGCAGCATGCTTGCCCCGGTTGTCCCCACAAAACTGGCGATCAGCGCCCCAACGGCCAAAAAGGCCGTGTTCGTCGACGGGTGGGCAGCTAGGTCCCCTTTCAGGCAGATCCCACCGCTGATCACGTAGAGTGAGAACAGCAGGACAATAAACGGGATGTACTCGGCCAGGATCGCATGCTCGAGAACACCGGCAACCTTCCCGGCCCCGTAGGATAGCAGGTAGTAAGTCAACGTGACCGCCGAGAAGCACAGGGCCACCATCAGCCGGCTTTGATTGCTCTCCCACCAATGCTCGGTCGCCGGCAACAATGGCAGAATCGCAATCGAAAGCAGAAGCCCCACAAACGGGATGACCGACCACAGGCTCGGGGCGTGCTCGTGACCGCCGTGAGCGGCTTCATGGCCGGTGATCAGCGATCCGTAGATCAAAAGCGCCAACGCGAACCCGCCGAGTACGATAGCGGCCCATTGCAGGCCGTTCAGCCCGCCGGGCTGGCGTTTGTGTGCGTCCAAGACGCTCACACTGACATCCACGGTTGACGACTCCTCGTGGCGGCGTTGGGTTAGGGGGCGTTGGCGATTATCGAGACCAGTCGGGTCCATGACGGCACGCAAGCATACAACTACGGTGTATGTGCAATAGTTCGCGTCGCCACAGGTATTCCAGCAGGAGGCCGGCCCTCGCCCGGCAATCGTAGGGTGGGTCATCGACCCACCTGCCTAGGGCAAGCATCCATCACCGACCGGCATTATCGGCAGCCGTAGAGTGGGTCATCGACCCACCTCTTCTGCCTGCCCTATCGGCAATCGCGGCGACGCAGATTCCAGAGGTCCTTCCGGCCCACATGCTTGGCCGAACGAGCCGGCCATCATCCCCGAAACCGCTTCCACAATCCATGCCCGCGGCGCGACGTTAACGTCTGGCCATGACCATGCAGACTGAGCCTGCGATCTAGCGCTCGTTAGCGAAGCGCCCTCGCCAATCACGAATTGCTGTCGCTGTTGTCCTCCAGTGGCGCTGAAACTCATCCTGGGCGTGTACAGGGCGTTTTCATATTCTTGTTTTGCAATTCCGGGAAGGCTCAGTTACGAGATTTCCAGCTTATCGGGCCTGTACCGGGAGAGGGGACCGGGTGACAGGAGCGTGTCCCTCGCATCACAAGTGTTGCGTCACAATCGAAACTGCGGGATGACCGTAGGTGGCATGGGCAAACTTGTTTGCCCGTGCTCACCCCGGCCCCGACACGGGCAAGCTGACGCTTGCCCATGCCACCCGGTTAGCTTCTGCCACCTTTTTCGGGATGCACCCAACGCGTACCTTGACCAAACGCTGGGTTTGGTGAAGCTCCAGTTGCGGACGCGCAACTTCCCATGGGCGAACGCATGACCACCTTATCCGAAATCCGGATACGGGAAATCCGCACGTCCGGTTTGATGGGCGGGATGTGGAAACGGAGCGGATCGCCGCCACCGCG
>Ga0114930_10004059_pt1 | contig 12512 bp, 12 predicted proteins | sample AnhtaG_FD_87300 | JGI IMG/M metagenome (GOLD analysis project Ga0114930, IMG submission 87300) | Deep subsurface microbial communities from Anholt, Denmark to uncover new lineages of life (NeLLi) - Anholt_01485 metaG | ecosystem: Environmental > Aquatic > Marine > Oceanic > Sediment | place... | reverse complement strand
GATTCTGCCCCTTGATTTATATTGGGACCCATAGATGTTAATGCATCATAACATCCTCCAGTCTTATAATTATAAAGCGAAATATTCAAATCATTTCGACCTAGAAACCATTCTAGACAATACCGTGCTTGTATTATCCATTTTTTATCTTGAGTAATTTTAAATGCCTCAATACATGCTTCAAGTATACTCTCGGCTTCAATAGGTTGTTGATCAAATCTCGCTTTTTCCCCGTTACGAGGATGCCATCCAGAATTACCGATTGGAGTAAATTGTCCTTTATTATTCTTTTGAATTTTAATTAACCAATCTAATGACTTTAATGCAGCTTCAACCATATCTCCTCGTTGCAACCATTGTCCAGACATTAGTAGAGCTTGTGGAATTTTTCCATTATCATAAGTTAAAGTTTTCTCTATCCATGGCCACTTATCACTAGCATTTGAAGAATAGAAATCAAATAAATGATTTGCTAATTTTTCCCGAAATCTTCTAATTTTGCTATCTCCTCCAAATCTAGCTAAGTAAGCATGAATTCCTATCAAACCAAAAGCTAAAGCTCTAGGAGATTTAAATTCTGAAAGAACTGAGACAGCTCTATCAAAAATTCTTAAAGCCTGATCCCCGAACTCTTTTGTTTTTGATAAGGCTGCTGTAATTCCTAAACTCCAGACAGCCCGACCATGACTATCTTCGGATCCCTCATCTTCAAGCCATGTTCGATCATATCCTAAAAAATTGCGAAATCGACCATTTTTTTCATTAAAGGCGTGTAATAAAAAACTGAAATAGCAACAATCAAGATTCTGTAATAGATCATCTTCAATTAATAATTTTTGAGCTAAAAGAACTACAATTAATGCTCTCGCATTATCATCTGTGCAATAACCATGCTTTCGATTAGGTATTATAAAATTAGCATGCTGTAAAATACCGACATCATCTGTTAACCTATTCAGATGATCAAATTTTGGTTGAGGTAGATCGAATGATGAAGCTCGTAGTGGCTTTATCATCAAAATGGCTTTTGGTTCTAATAATCTCTTTTTAACAACCTCTGCGAATATATCTATATAGTTTCGAGCAACCTCCTTCCAAATCATGCCTCTTGAAAACATATAAGCTTTTTTACGCATAGTATGTCTTGCAATTTCGTTATCTAATAAGTCAATAACTTGAGCAGCTAAGCTTTCTGGATTTTTAAAGGGTACTATTATTCCTTTTCCATCATCTAAGATTTCTTCAGCATACCAATAAGGAGTAGAAATTATAGCTTTACCTGTTCCAAGAGCATAAGCAAGTGTGCCAGATGTAATTTGCTCCTTGTTTATATATGGAGACACGTAAATATCAGCAGCTCCTAAAAATTCACATAACTCCTCTAATTCTACGAACCTGTTATAAAATATTATATGATCTTCTACCCCACGATCTCTGGCTCTTATTTGAAGAGAATGACGATATGCTTCGCCATATTCTTTCTTTACATTTGGATGAGTCGCACCAAGGACAATATATGTCACATTCGAATGTTTTTTAACGATTTTAGGCAAGGCATCTATCATTGTCTCTATCCCTTTGCCAGGGTTAATCAAACCAAAAGTTAAAATGACATCCTTCCCTTCCACCCCAAATTGATCTTTAAAAAAATTGGGGTCTATAAATGGTACATCTGGAATTCCATGATGAATGACATTAACTTTTTCATTAGGTATCCCATAATCTTCTTTTAAAAGCGTTTTAGCGTGATGGCTCATAACTATTAAACGATCTGATAGTCTAGCTATTGTTTCAACAATTTTTTTAATTTTGGGTTGAGGATTCGGTATAAGAGTGTGTAGTGTTGACACAATCGGCATATGTAAATTACGAAGTAATGTTAAAATATAATTTCCATGATCTCCACTATAGATGCCAAATTCATGTTGAAAACAAACAACATCAACTTTATTAACATTTAGAAACTCTGCAGCTAGTGAATAATCCTTCAATCGATTAGCATTTAATTCAAAGCGAACTTGATTAGGATAAGGATAACCCTTGGGGGTATCATTCATTGCTAATGCCCAACAATTACTTTTTGGTAATTCATTTGAAACTCCTTGCAAAAGATCGTTTGTGAAAGTCGCAATACCACATTGACGTGGGATATAATTACCTATAAAAGCAATGGTTTGCAAATTTGGATGATATCTTCTCTTTACACTCATGAAAATCTATTTTACTTTATTAACTGAAATTTTAAGTATTATTAACTTAAAGAAATTATAGATCTATTTTAATTTTTTATATTTGTTATTAATTTAAATTGATAAGAACAGATTTATTTAATAGTATCTGTTATAAAACATGTTTCTACAATTTCAATACCATTAATTTGAGAAATTTTTCCCTCAATTAAAGGGTTGAATTCTTCAATTGAAGAAATCTTAAGTCTTGTTAACAGGCCACAGTCACCGGATAATCTCCAAATGTTTTTTATTTCTTCAATTTGATTCAATCCTTTTATAATTCTCTTAATATCTTTAAAGTCAGGTTCAATTTTTACAGTAGCATGAACTTTTGAGTGTTTATTTACTTCATAATCAATTGTATAAACTTGTCGATAATATTATTCTTTATCATCTTTTTAACTCGGCGTCTAACAGTTGCCTCTGTCTTTCCAACAACTTCAGCAATATCACTATATGATTTCCTACTATCCTCTTTCAATTATTCTAAAATAATAAGATCAATTGCATCTAACATTTAATTAATCAGAATCACTATAATAAACGATAATATATAAAATTTAAGTTTATGAAAAAGAATTAGCATTAAAATGAATTATTTTAGTTTTTTCTGAATATTGAATTATCGAAAAGTATCACAACCAAGCTTTCAAATCAATAACTTAAGAAGAATCATATTTTTTATCCCATAAAATTCTTTAATTTTAATTTAAAGGATATTAAAGTAACTTGTATTCACTTTAAGATTGGATTTAGACTTACATTAATAATTTCAGGCAAAGTTTCATAAATAAACTCACTAGAAGGATTACCTAACTTTATTCCTTTACATTTTCTTTCTAAATATATGTTATATCGCTTTTTTCTATAAAGAAAGGATAACTTTTTATTATCTGAATTCAAGATAAAAAATGGGAAAATTTTACATATTATAGGTTTAATTAGGTGTATATTGCATTTAGATTTCCCTTCTGAAGTATTTTGAAAAATACAGCTTCCATTTGTTCTTCGTTTAAGGAAATATTTAATTGGATATTTGTTATAATTAAAAATCTCGTTCCCAAACATTTTGCACATTTTCTTATATTCATTTTTTTCCAATATTATATCATAAGAATGGCAACACATTCCACACGAGATACATTTCCATGATTCAACTTCTTTCCATGATATAAATAATTTCATTCACTGCAAGATTATTTTTTTGTTTTAATCAATAATTTGTGAAATTAATCAAGTGAATTTTTTTTCCAATCTTTCATTTTTTCTAAATTTTTGAATTCTTCTCCTGGGGGATGATATATTTCTTTATGAAATGTATAAGAATCAATCAAATCCTCTTCTAAAGGTTTAATTTGAGCACATGAATTACATACAAGAATTTTTTGATCCTTATCTTTAGATGGAAGCATCATTCCCCCACATATTTCACAGAATTCGACCATTTTTAATCAATTTTCACATTTTTTATAGATTCTGGATTTTTTTATAGAAATGTTAACTCAAATTCATCTTCGATAACTTTTTCACGAGTTAAATCCATATTATTAATCTCTCGTTTTAACTTTAAAATAGCTTTTTTTAAAATTTTCTTCTCTTTAATCCCTGTACAAACAAATTTACCCGTAGAAAATAGTAGAAATACAGCACGGGGATCTTTCATATTATAAATTAATCCTGGAAAGATTTCAGGTTCGAACATAACAAATTCCATCAGCAAAACTGCTTTATTCAAACTTATCATTGTATGTAAATCACCATTAGCAACAATATTTGCAATAGTAATTTCAGGCCCAGATGATTTAATACCAAACTTCTTTATCTTATTTAATAATTTGCTGACTGCTTTCTCTGCATCTTGAACAAATTCAAGACCAGTTATAACCATTTTACCAGTTGAGAAAATTAAAAATGTAGATCGAGGATTTTCCTGTCTGAAAATAACACCAGGGAACCTTTCAGGATGATATTCAGCATTATGTAATTTTCTCGCTAATTTAACAAGATCTAACTTTCTTGTAAGATCTAATTTTGCTGTTACCACAATGTTATTTATTTTATAATCTAATATATTTTCATATGCATCTATTTCGTGAGAATTCTTTATATCTGTTATCTTTATCTCCTCTTTTCATTTTCTATTAATTTAATAATTTCATTTTTATAAAGCTCATGATTTCCAGATGATTTCATTTTTTTAAACAACATACGAAGTTGTCGTTTAGCAATTGGTCTAAGGCTGTCGAGATCTATCTTTATATTTTCATCATCTGGATAGTTGTTTTTACTTATTTCTTCTTTTTTATAATCCAAATGTTCTTTATAGATTTTCCCTCGATAATGGTATGTTTTACATTTTTTACAATAATATTTATGCAATTCAATCACGATTTTCTTTATTTTTTTTTTAACACTTATATCCTAATTTTAGAAATTCTAACTTTAAAAGCTCTTTCAATCTTGGTAGAGATTTAGGGAAATGAAAAAAGGATTATTAAACACTTTCTAAAATAAACAATTTATGGTCATGAGGTATGTAAAATTTATCTTTTTGTCTTATAATGACAGTGTGGAAATATTCGACTAATCCTAGAAAACCACGTATTACTGATTCATCTTCTTCAAAAAGAAATTTTATCGTAAGTGTTGCGTTATTTGATTTAAATTTAACGTTATCTTGAACTCTATCATCTATTAAGGGATGCTTTAACTCAGATACAATTTCATACACTCTTTTTGTAAAATTTTCTTGTTTATTCATTTCACCATCATTGAAATGATCTTTTTAATTTTAACTTAAATCGAATTAATGTTATTAACCGCTTACTATTTTTAATTTACAATTAATTGTTTCATTAAATTAACCAATTTGAGTAAGCAAATTAAAAAACTCTAGGATAAATACAACGAATTTCATATTTTGTTTCCGTTTGAATATCTCATTTGATATTCAGGTTAATTTAAAGTAACAATTGCGATTAAAGGATATCAAATCATTTTTATATCTATCTTATTAAAAAGAATTAGAATATTTATTTTTTTGGAAAATTTTGGAAAATAAATAAATAGATTTGGATATTGTTTTTAAAGCTTTAGTTACTTTTACTATCCTTTATCAGCATATTTTTTAATTAAATCAACAATTTTGCTATCATAAATGATAATTTTTCTTATAATTTCTATTCTTGACATATTATATCAAAATTAAAAGTCTCTTGAAATTTTTAATCGGCGCCTTGTGGATTTTGCTTAATCATTTTATCAATTGATTGTATACTTACTTCTGAAAAACCTTCAATAAATTCTTCTGTTAGTTGATAGGCTATATCATCACTATATTGTATTGGTGGATGTTTCATAAAATATGAAGAAGGTTTATATAAAGCACCACCTTGATTTCTTTCCAGCGCTATTTTTAAACATCTTATTGCATCTATTACTACTCCCGCAGAATTAGGAGAATCTTCTACTGAAAGTCGTAATTCGAGATTTATTGGAATATCTCCAAATATGTTTCCTTCCATTCTAATAAAACATACCTTATTATCCTTTTGCCAAGGAACCCAATCACTTGGACCAATATGTATATTTTCATTTTTCAATCTAACTGCTGTCTGTGATTGAACAGCCTCCGTTTTTGATCGTTTTTTAGAAACTAACCTACGCCTATCAAGCATATTCAAGAAATCTGTATTGCCTCCTGTATTAAGTTGGTATGTTCGCATGAGTTTTACACCTCGGTTTTTGAAAAGATTTGTTAATACTCGGTGTACTATTGTTGCACCTATTTGAGACTTAATATCATCACCTATTATTGGTATGTTATTATTTTTAAATCTCTGAGCCCATGTTGGATTGCTAGCAATAAATACAGGGATACAGTTTAGGAAGCCTACTTTTGCTTTTAACGCACATTCAGCATAAAACTTTGCCGCTTGTTCAGATCCTACTGGAAGATAATTTATAAGCATATCTGCTTTTGAAATTTTGAGTTCTTGTATTATTTCTTCTTGTGTTAATTCCTTTTGATCAGATAAAATAAATGTATGTTGTTCATCGTAAGAATGCATGTGATCTGCATAACTATCCAAAATTTTTCCCATTTTAACAATAATCCCAGTCTTAGAGATATCTTTATAAAATACTTTTGTGCAATTAGGTGGTTGAAAAATAGCCTTGGACACCTCCTTTCCAACTTTCCTTCGGTCAATATCAAAAACAGCCACAACTTTAATATCTCCTGGTTTATACCCACCTATATCCCAATGCATTAAACCTATAGCTTCCCTACTTTTTTTATTTTTATAATAGTGGATTCCTTGAACTAAAGAACAAGCACAATTACCAAGTCCAGCAATGGCAATTTTAATTTTACTAATTATTATACACCTCCGTAGTTTTTGAGTTGCAATATTCTAATTTTAAAAAATTTATTTTAACTATATTTTTTCCTTATATGTACTCTTCTTATGTGAATAATTAATGTAACCTGTTGGAGCTAGGCCAAAAGGATAAATATTAGAAGATTTATTAAAAAGTCTTTTTAGTTGATGATAATTTTTATAATTATCAATATCTAGCCAAATAGTATTCGAAAAATCGTAATAACCAACATCTAAATCTGAATCCAGGGCTGATAGAACTACGTCTGTTACACTAAATTTATTAAAATTTGATTCAACTTTCTTACATATCTTTTTAATAATTTCAGTTTTTAATATAAATACTCCCATATCTAAACGGTTATAATTAGTTAAACTTTTTCTAATTTTAAGAATGGAAGTATTTTTTCCGAATACTTTTGTTGCATCATCCTTGTCGTAATATCCTTTTTTATACATTGGATCCGTTGCTAAAAGAATATCTTTTTTTTTATAGTTCTTTATAATTTTATAATAAACATTTTCTGAAAAAATATGATCAGCCATTGATAGTATAGTATATTTTGAAGAAATGTTATTTAGGCCTAAAAAAAGGCTATATCCATTTTCTCTCTCTGGAATCTTATTTTCAATAATTTCTAACTCAAGATTTCCTAAATCATTCCATGATCGAGCTATAGATTTTAAAACCCTTTTCTTATATTTTAAATTATTAGATATTCTGCTAGTTACAATTTTTATTTTTGTTATTCCTGTTTCAATCATTCCAGCCATAATATATCCTAAAATATTGGAATTATGTAATTTTAAAAAACACTTCTTAAATCTACTATCCATAAATTTAAATCGGCTAGAACTACCTGCTGCTAAAATTAAACCTTCAAATTTATTATTATTAATCATTAAGATCTGTCTTCTCCATTGAGATTTTTAAATTAGAGATACAAATAAAAAATTTAGATTGCAAAAATTTTGAAAACTTATTTCCTATTAATTTTAGTTGCCATAACCAAGTAAATATATTCGCAATCTATTATTTTTTCTAATTCAATAATTTAAGAAATAATTATAAATTTCTTTTGTATTTAAACTATTGACCCGATTATATTATTAATAAGATTAATAGCTATATAAGTTTTGGTTTTATATTAAAAATATAGTTTTTTGAATAAGCAATCCTTTAATTAAATAAAAAGCTGTTTTTATAATATTTAATTTCATCAATCTTGTTATAACCTTTTATCCATTGAAAAATGAGCAATACCCCTATATTTATATTATAGTAAAACAAATTCCTTAGGAAAACTTTCTATTAAACCATTCTTTTTATAGAAATTTAAATTACTAATATTACTATATTTACTCGAGATAATGATTATAATGGGAGATAACGAAAAAACGTTTATAAATAAAGAAACACAAACCTTTTTTACAAAGATAAAAAATTATATTAAAAACCTATTAGACTTTTCAAATTATGATACTAAAACGATTCTATATATCATTTTATTTATAGTTTTAATTATAGCTTCTCTGGTCTTATTATTTTTTATATTTTTTGTAGATAACACAATCCTTTATCGATTTGTGGTGGAATTTTTTGTAAATCCTGTTTATAACTTAGGAATTATTGGCATCTTTCTATTTATAGTGATTATGGGTGTTCAAGGACTTTTAGTTCCTCTTCCTTCTGAAATTGTGTTATTAGCAACGGGAATGATCTGGGGGTGGTTCTATGGTGGAATAATGGGGATTATTGGCTCCATGGCAGCGGGTTTATTATGCTACTATATTAGTAGGCGAGGGGGACGACCTTTAGCTGAAAAATTTGTAGGTAACAAAGCTATTGATATTGCTGATGATTTCATTGGAAAACATGGTATGAAGGCAATTATAATTACAAGGTTTATACCAATCATACCTTTTGATGTAATATCCTATACCTCAGGATTAGTTGATATAGATGTAAGAAAATATGCTATAGGTACTTTGATTGGTTCAATTTTTAGGGCATTTTTCTATGCTACATTAGGAGCATTATTATTTATGAGATACAATCTCGAACTTCCCTTAGATTTTCACACTCTTCCCCTGAACGTTATAATAGCCCAATCGAATTATTTTAATACTATTCTTCTGATAATTTTAGCATCTCTAGCATTAATGATAATCTTCTATTATATACTAATCAAAACATTGGAAAAAAAAAGAAGTCAAGAACCTGAATAAATTGTGAGAATTTATTTATTAGTTTTATTAAACCCTCTTTTTGTATTATGGTGATATTATTTCTTTTTTTAATAGTCGTCTTAATATTTCATCACATGAATGAAAAGGAAAAACCATCACAAGAAGTATGGTTTAAAGGTCATAATGGAATGAACTTACCTGAGTTTTATAGGGAATTAAACAAAGCAATAGAACACAACAATTTGCAATCCATCTATCAACTCTCAAAAATTATTACGAGATATCATTTTAAGAATTTAGATAATTAGAGATTTTTTTTACATATTTTAATTCCTTTTTATATATGTACGGCTATTTAAGCTAAAGAGCAACTTCTGTGTCTATTAAAATTTTGTTTTAAACCTAAAAACCATAAAATTATTTCTAGCGATTTTATGTTGTTCGTTTCATTAATATAAAAATTCTACGATTGAAGAAATTTTATATATCTGAAGACTATTTTTAGCTTAAAGATATTAGATAATATTATTAATTATTCAGATATATTATGAATCTTAGCGGAGATTATGAAAAGATTTTAGAGGATAATTTAAAAGATGAATTAGAATGGCTTGAGGACGAGTTCGAATATTTGTTTCGACAGAAAAATCTTAAGCACTGCTATACAAAAGACGATATTTCAATAGGAAACCAAATTTTGGATAATGTAATTGATAATATCAAAACAAACAAAAGTGAAGGATTACTTAATTTATTAGCAATAACGCTAAATAAGATTGAACAAACTTTTGGAAAAGAATTCTTTTAATTGGATTTATATTTTATATTCACTTATTCCTTAGATTCAACTAAAACCCTAATCTAATACGTTTCTTGTAATATTTTATTAACAGTATCACACTTTTAACTAGACTAACTATTACAGCTATATTCAAGGTAAATTAAGAAACCAAAATTCTTTTAAGAACAAGGCGCATATTTAAAAAGAGAGATTTAGTATAATTTATCATATAATTAGAATTGTATTATTCATTAAAAGAAGTCTCATTATTTTAATGAGGCTATATACATAAGAGTGTTATTCTATGGAACGCCATGTATAACACAACCCGGTGATGTATGATAGAAAGACTCCTAATTGTGCATTGGAACAAACAAACTGGTCCGGAGCCAATAATTCAATACCCTCCTGAAAAACCTTTTCCACCCAAGGATCTCTTTTTGAAAATTTGGGCTAAACATGAGTTAGATAAAGAAAATACAATGATAGAATTTACTCCTGAAGACAGTGAGAACAGTTTTATATCAATCATACAACAATTTGAAGGAGAGATATATTTTTTTTGCCTGGTTTTGTCACAAGAAAATATAATTGAAAATAACCATTTAGGACAAGAATCTCCTGATATATTAGCTATCATGAGTAAAAATTTAGTAGAATTAATTAATACAAATAAAATTACAAGAGCTATCTCTGAAGCTTATACTACAATTAAAAATTACTCCAAATTGGATGAAGAAGAAAACTTGAAAAACTTTTTCCAAGATAAAATAAAGAACACAATCCTACAAATTCTAAGAAATGGAGTAATCTCTAAATTAGATTTAACTAACAAATTAAGACATGATTATGGTTTTTCAACTGCAAATATTGATTTGATACTGATATCATTCATACGTGAGAACTTAATAGTTAAGAAGAATGTACCAGGAAGCAAAGAATGTTATTTTTTGACAAATGATTTATTATGCACAAGAATTCCACCTAAAGGTTTACCAGTCGATAAAAATGATGCTATTCTTTTAAGAAAATATAAAAATTCATTAGAAAATTTCTATTTTAATTATGATATTATTTCTGACATAGAAAATAGAACAATAATACAGACAGTATTATTAGACAAAGATGTGTTTTCTCTGATTAAAACTTTAAGAGAAGGAAGAGTTTCTGTTAATAATTGCTTAAGTATTTTAAATAACAAACATGAGCTTTTAAATGAACTTTTAGAAAAGAAATTTATATTTGAAGCCAAGGGATTTGTATACCTTTTTTCAGATGTTCGATTTATAAAATTTAAACCGTATTTCATAATCGAAAGATTAGTGGAAAGATATAAAAACCAGGATATTTCTTTAAATGAATATCTAGCTCATTTAAAATTATTAAATGAGCATATAAAGGGTCCTAATTCTATAGATTATGAAATTGTATAATAGATATCTCTTTGACAATTCTGGATATTATTTAAAGAAAATAAAAATATATATATTCATAAGTCTAAATTTATTTGTAATTGATATTTAAAATGAGGAATGTAAATGGAATTAGTCGATGTATTACAAGGTAGTTTTTCTCTTATATTTGTACTTATTTCTTTAATTATAGGATTAACAATTCTCTCGAAATACTTTGAAAATAAGAATCGATTGTTTATTTTGGTCGGAGTATCATGGATTGGTATTTGTATACCCTGGGTTCCTGATTCAACGAGCTTCTTAATGAATCTTATTGTACAACGATCGCTACCAAAAGGATGGTATTTTTTCATTGGAAATGTATTTCTCCCTATTGCTCTTTTAACTTGGCTAATAGCATATACAGATATGATAAAAAGAAAAGCACAAAAGAAAGTAATAATAATTACTCTTCTTCTTTCAATTATATTTGAAATTGTATTCTTTATTCTGTTCTTTATGGATATGGATTTGATAGGTACCATTAATCCTGATAGACCTTTTACTGTGGATTTTGGAATTTTTATAACAATTTACTTATTAGTGATTATCTTGGTAATGGTAGTAACTGGTGTAATTTTTGCCCAAAAATCAGTTGAATCTGATGATAAAGAAGTAAGGCTCAAGGGTAAATTACTCCGTGCTGCTTTTCTTACTTTCGCCGTAGCGGCTATATTTGATTCTCTTCTTGGAACTATATTCGAGGATCCTACTGATCCGCTTTTAGCGATTATGGTTGTAGTTGTTCGAATATTATTGATTTTTAGTGCAATAGAGTTTTATGGTGGATTTCTTTTACCAAGGTGGATTAAAGAAATTTTTATGAAAAAGGAATAATTTTTTTTTCCTTATTTTTATAAGAACCATTAATTAAATTAGATGGTTAAGATCGAAGTATCTGAAATTTTTTTATCAACTGGAGCTTTACCATCTCCATATATATGATATAATCCAGTTCTTCGTGCTATCTCATAAAAACTACGAAAAATATCCTTTTCCTGATCAATCAATGCGCAAGTTTTATAAATTAAGGGATTCCACAGATTTAACTCATGTTGAGGTTCATACCATAATTTTTCTTGTTTTAGAATCCGGATAAAATCTTCATGGTCGATTATTTCTTTAAGGTCTATTTTATTTAGCATAACTATAAACGGAATTTCTTTGATGAGTCTACCTTTTGTTATGTTTTTTAATTCTAACAGGAATTCAATATTATCTTCAAAAAATTTAATTTGGGAATCAACCACAAAAATTACAGCATCAGTTTCGGCATCAAGCTTATTAAAAACTTTAGTTCTTAATGAACTGAAAGCTTTTTGACCTGCTACTGTATATACTCTATAATATACCTTCCTCTTTTTAGTTGATTGAAAAATTCCTCGATCAAAATAAAGTGTCGCACCACTTCTCCTATCGATTTTTTGTAAATCACTTACAGGAATTATTTCTCTCTTACCATCCTTAGTTAAAT
>Ga0114930_10004058_pt1 | contig 12512 bp, 14 predicted proteins | sample AnhtaG_FD_87300 | JGI IMG/M metagenome (GOLD analysis project Ga0114930, IMG submission 87300) | Deep subsurface microbial communities from Anholt, Denmark to uncover new lineages of life (NeLLi) - Anholt_01485 metaG | ecosystem: Environmental > Aquatic > Marine > Oceanic > Sediment | place... | reverse complement strand
TAAAAACAGAAAATCAAACCATTTGGATAGATTGTCCATCTACTTTTGATAGTTCTTTAGAAAAAATGGATAAAATCATATTTACGCATCACCACTTTCTTGGAGCGTCAAATCTATATCGAAACTATAATACAGCTTTTGTTTGGATTCACATTGAGGATTCAAAACATATCATGTCTCAAAAACATCCATTTGATAAGAAATTTGATACAGATTTTCAGTTATCAGGAATTAAGGCTTTTCATATCGACGGTCATACACCCGGATTTACTTTTTATACCTATGAGGATATAGTTTTCGTTTGTGATTATGTATCAATATCGGATGGGAAAATGAAATTCAATCCCTATGGTCCCCACGGAAAAACGATTGAAGGGGGAAAAATAATTAATAAATTACTTGGAAATCCACAGTACGAAAAAGTTTGTGGTTTCGATTATGTAGTAGGTTTTTCAGAATGGATGGGTCTGCTTGACGACCTTCTGAACTCTTCAACCAACTAATTGTATTGACATTTAAGGAAATTTAATTAGAATTTACAAGATTCTTGGGTTTGAGTTCAAGTGCATTGGTAGGACAGACATCAATGCATAATCCACAACATGTACATTTGTCGTTTGGATCAATGAAATTCAATTTGCGTTTTTCGCCTATAGGAGTAGGAGGAGAAAAGAATAGGTTTTCAGGACACACTTCTACGCAATCTCTACATTTAATACACAAAATATTATTAACGATAATTTCATTCAAAGAAATTCACTATAATTCGTTTATTGCTTATCTATTCACTACTTTAAACTTAAAATTAACTAAAATTAAGTTCAATTTTATTCCTACTACATATAAATTTTTTCTAAATGTTTAAGTTTTTTAATAAGAATTTTTTTAGTATTTTTAGAAAAAGAAATTGAATATGTCACATGTAATTAAATTAGAATTTAGTTTAATAACTAATTGATATAGCATTACAAAATGGCTTAATATAGATAATGGAAAGCTCAAGATTAAAACAATTTGATATTTCTTGCCCAAAATGTGGAATTGAGAAAGAAATATCTGTTCCGGATTCATTGTTTCTCCAAAAAAAGTTTGGAACTGTCAAGATTAAAGTACCTCAGGGTGCGGTATGTAAAGAACACAATTTTATAGTTTTTATCTCTACTAAAGGTCAAGTAATTGGATATGATGTAATAGACGCTTCTGTGTCTCTAGACCAGAAAGAAGAACAGTTTGGAGATTTAATTGATCTGACTTTGGATGAACTTATAGATGCATTCGGATTTAATTGTGTCGCTGGTTTTATACATGCTAAATTATTCGATTACCCGTCTTCTATTATAAGAAGCGAAGAATTTTTCCTTGACATCGGGCAATTAAACAAATTGTTTGATGATCTAATTCCTCCGAAATATCAAACTACAAAAGTCATAAAGGACGAAGAATTTGACTCTTATGTGTTTCCTAATCCTAATTATTATTATTCAACTATTAAAAAAGCACACGCCGACGCATTTTTAATTAATAATCGAAAATTAGTCATTCAAGTACCTTGGCGGGTAGAAATTGATTTTGAGAAGTCAATTTTAAGCAATGCACTAAGTAAAAAGGATAAAAGTGAGCAATTACAATGCTTGGCTCAATATATCAATCAATTTATTAGCGATGTAGAATTTACACAAAACCTTCTGGAAAATGTTAGGAGTATTAGTGAAAAGGAATTAGTTAAGAAGCTTAAAGAGAACCTAGAAGTATCTACGATTAATAAAAATAGAATCCTATCAATAAAAGAATTCATAACCAGAAGGATTTCAAAGGAAGTAGCTAAAAGGATTAAAAATTAACAAAATTCACCGCTAAGAGGAAATTTAGAATCTGAAGGTCTGAAATACTATTTTTATGATTTTACCCTAGATTAAGTAAAATACAAAAAAGATAATGAATTAATTATTTCAATAATTAAACAAAACTACACATTTATTAAAAATTATTAGAAGTGAAGAATATATGGATTGGGGAATGCAAAATCGATTAGCAAGAATAATCAAACCTAAGTCTGGACGATGTGTAATGCTTGCTGTCGATCATGGATACTTTGGTAATATTCCGGGGTCTCTTAAGTGTTTTGGAGATTTAAACCCTTTATTTCAATACGCTGACGCTTTAATGTTAACCAGAGGGATGCTAAGAAGTTGTGTTTCTGCCGACATCGACGTTCCAATAGTTCTAAGAGTATCAGCAGGAGCTAGTATGCTAAAGGAGCTATCGAACGAAGAAATTAACGTTACGATTGAAGATGCAATAAGGTTAAATGTATCAGCCATAACGTGTTCAATTTTCGTTGGTGGAGAGTTTGAAAAACAGAGTTTAATGAATTTATCTAAACTAGTTAATTGGGGGCAAGAATATGGCATCCCAGCATTAGCAGTCACTGCCGTTGGTAGGGAAATGGTAAGAGATTACAGATACTTAGGTATGGCAAGTAGAATGGCTGCCGAGTTAGGAGCTACTTTTGTAAAGACATATTACTGCGATGATTTTGAAAATGTTACGAGCATTTGTCCCGTACCAGTTGTTATTGCTGGTGGGAAAAAATTACCCGAAAAGGATGCCTTACAAATGGCTAAAAACGCCATCAATGCGGGAGCCGTAGGGGTTGACATGGGAAGGAATATTTTTCAATCAGAGAAACCTATCGGAATGATTAAAGCAGTGAGAGCTATAGTCCACGAGAACGCCTCTGTAGATGAGGCTTATGGTATTTATCAAGACGGTCCAATAGGGTTATAATTTTTTAGATATTAGGTTCAATTAGACTATATACTTTTTTTTAATTCAATGACTACTTCAAAAATAGATAATTTAGAGATTAGGAAGTTAACAGAAGATATATTACTTGTTCATCAGAAAAAACCCCCGTTTTATTTCTCTTGTAGTGACGGTATTATTTTTTTGCCAAAAAAAAAGAGAAATGATAGCTCTATTGTGTTAGATTTAAATGTGGAGCCTCATTTTATAGATAAATTGGACGCCATTTACGGCCCTTTTACGAACTATATATGTTCACATGGACATATGGATCATATAGCACATGTCCATCATTGGGAGACGCTTGGAGCTAAAATTCACGCTCCTTTTCCGGAGCACAAATATCTATTAGAGCTTCATAATTTTTATAGGGGATTTGGTTTCATTGATGCGATGGAATTTTCGGTTGTTAAGGAATTTGCCGAAAAAAATGGTTATAGAAAATGCCAAAATGTATCTTCTTTCAAACCAGGTCATACTTTTAAATTTGAAGATCTTATAATTGAAACGATTCCATTATTAAGTCATTCCAAAGCTCATGTAGGTTTTTTGATTCCTGAAGAAAGATTATTTCACATAAGTTGCTTAGGATTTGATAAAAAGAGACCTGAAAAAGATGGATTTGGTCCATGGTACGGATTTAAAGAGTGTTCAATTGAACAGTATCTAATAGATATTACACAAGCGGAGTTGATTTTCCTAGAGCGGGCTAATTTCTTAACATCTAGTCACTCTTATGTTGTAAAAAGCCCCGATAAAGGTCCCTTTATTTACATGAGAGAAAAAATCGCAAAAAATCAAGAACTTGTTGATAAAGCAATCAAGTCTCATAACTTAATAAATAAATCTATTGATACGATAAACTATTTACTTAATCTAGACATTTTCTTTCCAAAAAGGAAAATGGAGGGTTTTTTATCAGAAATTTATAATTTTTGGGAATCTGGAATTATTCGTAAGCATGTCGAACGAAGTGAATATCTTAATTAATGATTCGGTTAGGAGTTACTTATCAGGTTCAATTACAACCTTAAGGGACTCAGCAGCCTCATTAACAATTCTGAATGCTTCTCCTACTTGATCCATAGGAAATCGATGAGTAATTAACTCTATTACATTAATTTTTTTTGACAATATCCATACATATGATTCTTGGAGATCTTCAGGCGCAGCGCCATATGAAGTTGTAATTGTTATTTCATTCCTCCAATAATCGTTTATAGGAACTTCTAAATTGACACCAGGTCCTGGGACTGCAAAGAATATCACAGTGCCTCCCGGTGCTACACAATTTAAAGCCTGTTTCGCTGCCGATAAAGCCCCAGTGCATACAATAACTATGTCAGCTAATTTATTATCATTGGTTTCTAGAAGTTTCGAAGGAATATCCTCGTTTGCATGAAAAATTTCATCCGCTCCAAAATCTTGGATTTTCCTCAATCTATAATCGTTTATGTCGGTTGCAAAGACTTTTTTTGCCCCTCTAAGTTTTGCCAATTGAGCGTGTAAGATTCCAGATACTCCACTTCCTAATATTAAGACTGCTAACCCTTTTCCTACATTTGCTAATCTTTGTGCTCTACAAACACAACCAAATGGTTCAATAAGTACTCCACTTTCATAGGAAACGGACTTATCTAACACAAAAACGCCCTTTTTTTCAATGTTTACTTTAGGTATTCTAATGTATTCGGCAAAACCTCCAGGATCAAAATTAGTGTTATGGAGGAGATCACATGCTGTGTGATGTCCTTGGTTACAGTAATAGCAATCTAAACATGGTACGTGATGGGAAACGAAAACTCTATCTCCAATTTTATAACCCTTAATACCGTCCCCCACTTCAACTATATCACCGGCGATTTCATGTCCAAGAATTAAATTATCTACCCCAAGTTTCTTCATTTTAGCAAATCTATAATACTCTAAGACATCTGATCCACAAATTCCAGATTTTTTAACCTTCACCAATAATTCTCCCGGACCAATCGTTGGTTTAGGTATTTCATCAATTCTGACATCATTATTGTTATAATATCGTGCAACCTTCATGATTGAGTTTAATTTAACCTGTGTTTTATTTTAATGTTAATATGTTATGTTTTAATATAATTCTTTATCAAAAATTAATATTTTTTATATTTTAATAACGATATTTTAAATTAGTTATCTATTATTATGTGAATCGATGGTAATTTACATGGAAATGAAAGACATCGTAAATTTTTGCCAAAAATGGTTAACATCATGGACGGGAAATAATCCAGAAAAACTCATTTCTTTCTACTCAAAAACTGCATTTTATCAAGATCCTGCATATCCTAAAGGATTAAAGGGACGTGATAATTTATTTCCCTATTTTAAAAAATTATTGGCTGCTAATCCAAAATGGATATGGCAAATGATTGAGGCTTATCCTACTGAAAAAGGTTTCATTATAAAGTGGAAAGCGACGATACCAGTTAAATCTGGAGAGATAATAGAATATGGAATGGACATATTAGAACTTGAAGGCGACTTAATTATCCGAAATGAAGTCTACTTTGATCGAACAGAGCTTTTATCTTTATTAAAATCAAAAAAATAGTTTTTAAATAATATTTAATTTCAGTAGATTATGGTTGAAGTAAAAAAAGAGTTGTTAGCTCCTTGTGGTTTATGGTGTGGGGTGTGTTCGATATATATTGCCCATAAAAATAACAATTTAAAGTTTAAAGAGAAGTTATTACCAGTTTATAAAGCTTTTGCGAAAAATGTAGACGATATATCTTGCACAGGTTGTCTATCCGAGGGTACTGTTTTTCCAGTTTGTAGATCGTGCCCGGTTAAGAAGTGTTGCAAAGAAAAGAATATTGATGGTTGTTACCAATGCAAAGAATTTCCATGTAAGTTCATTGATAACTTTCCCATCCCTGTTGGAAAAAAAGTCATTCTTCGAGCAATTCCATTTTGGCGCGAACACGGAACGGAGAAGTATGTTGAAGCAGAAATGAATAGATATCACTGCCCAGAATGTGGAAATCAACTATTTCGTGGGGCAAAAAGGTGTAACAAATGCAAAGTGCCTGTTAACGTAGATTAATAAAGATTCTAGAATAAAAAAAAAATTATGACCTGTTTTTTTGATTACTTCTAACAAGCATTTTAAAAGTTTCTTCATCTAAATTTTCGAACATTTTAAGTTCATCTCCCAAGAATTCACCCAGTGCGGTTCTTATAGCCTCGCTTCGACTCGCGTATACTCCTAAATCATTTAGAGTTTGAATTGCTTCTAGATATTTTTCAGGTAGGTTTATTGTTATAATTTTCATCTTTCTCAACCCTTTATTTAAAAATCATAGCTATTAACGTCTATCTATTATTCTTATTTCGTCGGATCACTTATAAATAAAGAGTATTAATGCTTTGATGATATTAACGGCTTAATTGATGACGAATAAATAATATTATTCCCTTAATATTTGGAAAAAAAATAAGATCAGAATGGTTTATTAACGGATTTAATGTGCAATATCAATGAAAACGAGGCTTTATATAGCTCTGCATTGCTCATCTCTTTGATCTCATTTAAATAAGTTAAACTATAATCCGCTTCCCGTTTCAAATAGTTTATATCTTTTGTTTTATGCTCGTTATCCAAATACGCATCAATCTGTAATATATTTTCATCTAATTTTTTAGGAAACTGAGGCGTCATATTAAAAGTGAACAGTAGATCTGGTTTTGAAGATTCAACAGCATCAAAAGCAAATAAGATGTTTGGTTGCGCGTAAGAAATAAACGATTCTAAATTGTGAAATAGATCATCAATTTTGATGTTTAGTTTAGAAGCTTCTAAGATGCTATAATCGCTAACTTTTGGGAATATAAATTTCTCCTTTCCCCGAAAGGCACTATCTATTTCGCTGGAACTTAAAAATTTCTTAAAGATATCGTCGTTTTTCTCTAAAACAAATTCATCCGTTATTGGATCAGACTTGGTATATAACACTATAGAACTCGATGACAACAAATTGATTTTTTGGTAATATATATTGAAATCAGGGTTATATGGCAGATTTATAATACTTTTATCGCCGCCCAAGCCAAGTTGAGCCATAATATTCATTGGGCCTTGGCTCGTTAAAGTTAATAGGATAAACGATCTGAAATTTTCAAGTTCGATAAAATTGGTAAAACCATTAAAAAATTCGTTAACGATTTTAATTTTATTATTTAACGCTTCGGACATAGTCGGATCATCTAATATATATAATATTTCTTTAAAGAATTAATTATAATTAAATCTAACCATGATATTTTAAAATAAAACTACGGAAAGATTCTTTAACTTCTTGAGTTATGTGATGCTCAATATCGCATGATATCTTTTCTACGAGTTCGTCATCGTTTATTTTTAGGATTTCTTTAAAAAAAGTCCGAAGTAAAGCGTGAGTTTCTTCTAGCTGAATAGCATATTTTTTTCCCTTATCTGTAAGTCTAATTGATTTTCTAGGTTCCCAGTTTATCAATTTTTTATTTTTTAGCTTATCTAGCATTCCAGAAACTGAAGCGGGCTCGACTTGTAGATTCTCTGCTATCTCTTTATTAGTTACCCATCCACCCTTCTTTTTCTTTGAAATATTATAGATGATATCTAAATATCTTTGATAACTCTCTGGTATCTCTGATATTTCAGATGAAAATTTTTCTTTACCACTCATCGTTTTCTAATTAGAAATAATCGTTATTATTTTTACCTTGCCAAGTTTCATAACATTAATCATTCTTAAAAGTTTATTTATTTTTCAGTATAAAGTACTTGAGATATTTATCAATTACTTATCATGCGATGTTTTAACCAAGTTTTGATAAAAATTATAATAATTAAATCTTTAATAAGAAGTAAAATTTTGAAGATGGGAGCTAATGATAAAAAATTTTCCTGGTAAATTAGTATTGGTTGTAGGTAATTCAGGCTCAGGTAAAGATTCGATAATAAAGGGTGTAAAAGAAAGATATCCTTCTGATTTAATAAAACTTTATCTTGCTCAAAGATATATAACAAGACCATGCTCAGACACTGAAGATAATATTGCTGTTACACCAGAAGTCTTCAAAATCATGTCATTGCAAGGAGAATTTATGTTAGAATGGTATATATATGGTCTAGATTATGGTGTCCACATAGAAATTGATGAATGGTTGAAAAAAGGTCATCCTGTCCTCGTCAATGTAAGTAGGTCAATTGTAAAAAAAGCACGTAAAATCTACCAAAACATCATAGTTGTGTTTATAGATGTTCCTTTTGAAATTTCGCTCAAAAGAGTAAAAGAACGCGCAAGAGAAAGTGGAGTAAGATTAGAAGAGAGAATTCTAAGGGCTAGACAAAACCAAGATATTCCTGATGCGGATTTTATAGTTGATAATTCTGGTGATTTAGAAGATGCAATTAATGAATTTTTAAGCTATCTTATTTATATTGTTTACAAAAAAGGAATTTAAACCTTCATGTTTATTAATAATTAGATCAGAAAAGCCAATCTAATTTCTAAATACCGTCGCATGAAAGAGTTCAAAATCAATGAATTCATTACCGTGAAATTAATAGATGTTACTCATTTTAAGTTATGTTCCATTTTTTTTCTTGAATCTGTGATTTTCAGATGATCACAATTTATTTATAAAACACAGAAGGAGTAAGATTTATGAAAATAAGTATATTAAACGATGTATTAGGGCCAATTCTGCATGGTCCTAGTAGTTCTCATACCGCTGCTTCATATAGTATTGGTCGGTTAACCCATATGTTATGTGAGAACGAAATAAAGGAAATTAATATTACATTTGATTCAAAGGGTTCTTTTGATAAGACATATAAATCTCAAAATGGAGATGTTGCGTTCTTAGCAGGGATCATGAATTTAGCTGTTGATGATCCTGACTTTCTTAATTCTAAAAATGTAGCCAGTGAAGAAGGAATTAGATATATCTTCGATTCAAAGGATATTCCTGAAGCAGATCATCCAAACTATATGTTAATTAATATTCCTGCTAAAAAATTAACAATAGTAGCGAAATCCATAGGAGGAGGTATGATTCTGATAGAAAATGTTAATAATTGGAACATTAAAATTAAAGGAAATAATTATAATATCTTAATAGAATTTCATACGAATTCTAAGGAAAAAATACTGAATTTAATTCAATCATTTTCCAATTCTCCAGAAAAAATACATGTACAGGATAATGAGCAGTATTCTTTTATTCAACTAAAGAATCCAAATAGGTTTAAAGATGAATTTGTTAATAAATTAAAATCTCTTGATTTTATTTCTAATATCTGGACTACTCACCCTATACTTTTTCCGACTCATGGGACTCCGTTGTTTAAAAATAGCTTTGAGATGTTAAATCTTGCAATTGAAAAAAAGTATTCTCTCGGAAAGCTTGGGCTTATGTATGAATCAGATCTATTGAATATGGATGAAAAATCCATTTTAGAAGAAATGGAAAAAAGGATTTTAGTAATGTTTTCTTCAATTGAAAAGGGTTTGGAAAAGAAAAATTCGTGCATGAAATTATTAAAGCATTCGGCAAGTAATATCCAAGAAAAAGAACACCAACTTTTCAGTTCTGGAATTAATTTAAGAAGCTCTTATAGGGCTATGGCAGCTATGGATACAGCTTCTTCAGGGGGACTGATTTGTGCGGCCCCTACAGGCGCATCTTGTGGCGTTATTGCTTCTGTTCTTTATACGCTCCATTACGATTTTAATATTAACATGAATAAGATTATTAAATGTGCACTTGCAGCGGGTGTGATTGGTTTAATAAACGGAATGAATTCAACTTTTGCTGCTGAAATAGCTGGATGTCAAGTTGAGATAGGAATTGCTGGAGCAATGGCAGCGGCAGCTGTTATTGAAGCTGCTAATGGAGGTCCTGCTGCAGCAACAGAAGCGGCAGCAATTGCATTGCAAAACACAATGGGATCTGTATGCGATCTTGTTGCGGGATTCTGTGAAATCCCTTGTCATACTAGGAATGCAGTGGCAGCGTCAAATGCATTTATCTGTGCTGATCTTATTATAGGCGGTTATGTTAATCCAATAAATCTTGATGATTCAATCCAAGCATCATTTGAGAGTGGTAAGATGTTGCCCCCTCAATTACGTTGTACTTCATTAGGAGGAATCGCGATCACAGAATCAGCAAAAAAATTGGGAATAAAATAATTAATTAGTTATTTAATAATAAGAGTCGTTAAAAAATAAGAAATTTATTAAAACGCATAAAATTTTTGTAGCAGATTAAATTTTATTACTTAATAAAAAAAATCATGGCCCGGGTTGTATAGTGGTTAGTATTGGGGACAAATCTTGAGATTCTTTCAAGAATCCCTACTGTGAATCCCTAGAAATACAAGAGAATTCTCTTATATTGGGGAAAGGGGGGTTCAATATATTGTTGAACTTATCAGCAGCATGAAAATCCCCCCCCGGGCCCTCTTATTTTTCATAAATTCAATTTAATTACTTTAAGGCGCTTTATTTTATACTATAAACAATAAATTAATATTTTGTAGTGAATTTTACTCTGCAATTAAAAAATGCTTATAGGCTTAGACTATGGTTGATTTAGATCCCGAGAAACTTAGAAACATCCCAGGATGGGAAAATGCTCCAATTCATATATGTATGGGTGCTGATTGTCGAGGTCTAACTTTTTGTTGTAAACCAGGGTATTCTCTTACTTTTGGTTTTAAATGTAGTCGGGATGAAGCTTTAAACGATTTAGAACTAAGCCCAGAAGATTTTATTAAAATTAAAGAAGAATTTTCAAGAGAAAGCGATTGGGACTCCGACATCGTGTGTTTTGGATCAATTTCGTATTGTTGCATGAGGAAAGGAGGATGTTCAAGGAGAGATCCTGCGCTACAAATGAGATACCCAGATAAAACCAGAGAAGAATTTATGAAAATATATTACGAAAAAAAGAAAGAGTTAGCTAAGATAATCTTAGAATTCGTATCCAATAACGGAAGTAAAGAAAAAGTTGAGCCGTATCTAGATTTATTCTAATATTATATTTCAAAAAACAAAAATACTCTTCTTTTTAAATTAATTTTAAGAGGGATTTAACTTGAGAATGATTGTATCAATTACTCACGAACACGATCTCGACGGTATTGGCTCACAAGCAATAATTAAACGTCATCTTGATCTTTCGTCAGTAGTCCTAAAAAAGAAAGTAATCTATGAGTTTGCTACTTATGTCGATTTCGTTGAAAAAATTCGAGCAATTTTGGATACCGATAAAATTCCTTCAAAGTTAATAATCTCCGATATAGGTTTTAACGACTCTTTTAAAGAATTATTTGCATATTTTGAGACTGCAATAACGCGAGGATGCAAAATATTGTGGTTCGATCATCACATCGTCGATGATTTGATAAAAGAAAGATTGAGAAACTTAATTGATACATATGTAAATGACCCCGAAAGATGTGCGGCGGAAGTAGTTAAAGATTTTTATTTACCGGATGATGACATTTCGAATAACATCGCTAAATTTGCCAGAGATACAGATTTCAGAACTGAATTATTCGAGGTAGCTTCAGATTTGCAATCAATTATAAGTTTTAATAGAGGAGCTCATAACGATCACAATAAACACAGAATAGTCAAATTATTATCCCAGGGTGATTTTGAAAATGAATGGTTTAGTTCCCAACTAGAATCCTTAAAACAATGGCTCGAAGAGGAGTCAGCGTTTGCCTTAGAACACGCAATAACTATTTCTCTAGAATCATTTGGAGATGTCGTTATCTCTTGGGCTAAGTTAGGGGGTGGTAAAATTACGAAGGTAGTAAGGCAGAAATTTCCTCGTGCGAAAGCCTTTATCGGTATCGACTCAAGGCATAACGAGATTATAATTCACAGCGATTTCCTTAATTGTCGAGAGTTTGCTAAGGCATTTGAAGGAGGAGGCCATAAAGAAAGAGCAGGTTTTAAATACTCGCGTATTTTCGATAATCCTAATGTACTATCCCAATCTTTTATTGGAGAAGTAAAAAAAAGAATTAGTGAATTTAGCTAGTAAATGTTAAATGTAATATTTAGAGCTAGTTTAAAGTAATACGATACGATACACAAAAGTGCGTGAAATTGGCGTTTCACGAAGACAAAATATAATTAAGCTACCCCAAAATTTGATCAACAATTAAACATGATGATAGAAACTTTCCTTCTAAAGGATATTCTCATTAAAAAAACAATAAACAATAAAAAAGAAATAAAAAAAATCATTACTCGATAAGTTAGAAAATAAGTTTTCGGTTGTAACCAAAACTTAGAAAAAATAGAATTAATTATCTTCTATGCTTTTTATAACAATCTCGACAATAAACCGGTCTGCCTTCCTTAGGCTCAAATGGAACTTCGCACTCGTTTCCGCAGTCGGCACATGTAGCTTTGTGCATCGTTCTATCGCCATAATTTCTATTAGACATTTACTTTCACCAAATTTTAATCTTATACTTGAAACTTTAAATATTTCTGTTCAAGCATGTAATGTATATTTTTAAATTTGATAAACCTTGGTATTATGAAAAATGCACTTCAAAATTCCGTCAGTAAATATCTTGGTTATTTTTAGTATAAGAGGGTTAAATTGAGGTATTTTAAGAGAAAAAAGTGAATCGGTTAAAATTATAGGGAGATTGG
>Ga0114930_10004055_pt1 | contig 12518 bp, 16 predicted proteins | sample AnhtaG_FD_87300 | JGI IMG/M metagenome (GOLD analysis project Ga0114930, IMG submission 87300) | Deep subsurface microbial communities from Anholt, Denmark to uncover new lineages of life (NeLLi) - Anholt_01485 metaG | ecosystem: Environmental > Aquatic > Marine > Oceanic > Sediment | place... | reverse complement strand
ATGAGCCAGTACGATAATGTTTTGGATATACTAAGAAATGAAAAGCCCTTGTTTTTCTACTTCAATGAAAAATCAAAAGTAGCAAACGTGCAAACCACTGATGAGCCCGTAGGTGAAGAAGAAGGTAAATAATACTGGGTTGCTTAATTCTTTATTTTTTTTCTTAACTCTATATCTCGAATCAAACGGACCCATCATGCTCATGCGCCTCACGCAACCAAAGAGCTAAATATTTTTCCCGCAGTTGTTCGGCTAAATTCGGATCTAATACATTTAAACAAGCAAAAATTTGCGAAGGTTTTACGGGATTTTGGAGCTTAATAAGAACTCGGTTCTTGTCAAATATATCATAATAAGTGGGAAGTTTTCTATGGACAAACCTCACCTTTAACCCACCCATTTGATGGGAAATTCCATATAAGTTCTCTAATTTCACCAATAATTTATAATATAATGCATAATTTTTTTCTTTTAGATCATCAGAAAGAGGTCGTTCATCAAATTCAAAACTCCACAAAATCTTAACTTTGACACCCCGCTTGATTGCATTGAGGATGCCCATGAAGAGGGACTTTCCATAGGGTAAAACTCTCAAAGTATCCTCGGTTAAAAAAGCGGTCATTAAATATTCTTCATGTAGTTCATTAATTCGTTTGGTAACTAATGACATAACCGGTTCTGCGCCAAAAGCAGTACTCCAAAAGATGCCCGAAGGTTCTTGTTTGACCCAAAATTTGGATTTATCTATTTTTGATTCTAGCACTGTGGCTTGATCATAAAGATCAGCAATTTTTTTCTTCTTATCAGCTTTTAATTGGTTGATTAAGCTTTGAAATACTAAATTTGGGGATATTGCTTTATATAATTTAGGTCTAGAATGCTGTATTTCAACAAGACCCTTTTCCTTTAATTCTTCAAGAACTTCGTAAATTCTACCACTGGGTACATCGGCTTTTCTGCTTAATTCTTTCGCATTTAAACTATCCGCCTTTATTAATGCCAGATATACTCGAATTTCGTAATTTGATAGTTTTAAAGATTTTAGAAATTCTTCAATTTCATTCAAGAGCTCGTGCTGACTCATATAATAATATAGGATTGTCCACCTAAAAAAAGTTGTTTTTGATCGGGATTGTTGAAATAGAGTAAAGGAAATGATATGATTAGTGATTAAAATGGTGGTGTCTGATCATAAATCACCGGCGAACTTATTTTCGACACAATTAACCTATAATAGAGCATATGAGAAAAAGTTAATCCTGAAAGATGGGGATTTAGTTTTCCTCCGCCCGCTAACGTGGAATGATTTGGATAAAATCCATGCGCTTTTTGAAAGCTTTAGTGAAGAAACATTATATTTACGTTATTTCACATGTAGCGCTCAGTACAAAGAAAAAGAAATACGCCGCCTTTTTAAAGCACTGGATAATAACGAATTGATTCTTGTTGCGGAATTATTAGAGGGCGAGAAACCTTTAATCGGCATTTGTGAGTTGGCTCGGCAGAAACGAGCCCCTAGCACTGCAGAATGTGCAATTACCGTAGCAGATGAATGGCATGGAAAGACTCTTGGAGTGCAAATGCTGGAATGGCTAGTAAAAATTGGCGAAGACAGAAAAATAAAATATATTATTGGATATTTCAATGCTGGTAATTTGGCGGTTTCATCTCTACTCCGAAACTCGGGGTATAGATACAGGACTACTTGTGAGCTCAATGTTATCTCTTTCCATCTTTTTCTTGGTAATGAGTAAAGGGAGGTAAAACTATTGATGAGAAAACCTGTAAATGACAGTATAAGTCAAAAAAATAGGGATTTAATTATAAAAGAGAGATATAAGCTATCATTAGATACACAGAAGTTCATTCTACAGATATGTTGGGCACAGCATGATGGTCAATGGTTCTTGAAATCAAAAAAAGATTTTGGAGTCAAGGGAGCTAATGAATTAAACAATAAAGTATTATCATCGATGGGGAAAATTGAAGCACGACATATTTTAAATGCTTTGAATATTGAAAAGGGTTCTGTGAACTCCATACCAGAATTATTCAAAATTATGAATACTTTTATGGATGTCATTATCCCTAAGGTGATGAAATTCAAATTTGTGGTTGATTCCGACTCTGAGGGGAGGGGTATTGTAAAAAGATGCTTCATATGGAAATTGGTCCAAAAATCAAAGAAGGAATCAGAATATACGTGTGCCTGTAATTATAGGCATCGGGGATGGTTGAAAGCTTTAGGTGTAAATGGGAAAATAATTCCCTTGAAGCGCATCTCAGAGGGCGATGATCTTTGTGAATTTAAATTTCTTCTAAAAATAGCTTAATCAATATTTTTGATTTTTTTCAAAAGAGGCATAATAATCTCTTTTAATTTGTAATATTTCTCTCCTGAATTCATATAAGCGGAGACTAAACCGCTCTTTCGCATTACCATAAGATGATGGGATACAAGATTAGAAGCTTTCCCAGTGAGTTGAACTAGCTCACACACGCATTGATCTTGGGTAAGGAGTAAGAAGGCCATTTTTAAGCGGATCGGATGAGATAAAGCGTGAAGAATTTCGGCGAGGGTTTCAATATGCTCTTCATCCGGAAGGAATGCTAATTGGCTTGCTAGATCGGCTTCCCACTCAGCTTTAGTATCGGGGTCTTGGGGACAACATCTACGAGTATCCATCACTTAACTATAAACGAAGGGCATTTAAAAAGGGTATTTTCAAATTCAAAGAACTTTGAATTGTGACTTCAGGGTTTAAGTACTTCCGTGAATAGCTTTACATGGCGATTAAGATGAAAGGGAAAATGAAGGAATTAGTAGCCATTGGCGCGTCAATCGGATCGAACTGTACCCCTTGTTTAAAGCACCATATAAGGTTAGCAAAAGAATATGGCGCGTCAGAGGAAGAAATAAAGGAATCCATAGAAATTGCGTTGAAAGTGAAAAAGAATTCTACGCGATCGATTGATAAATTAATCCAAGACATATTGGGTGGCGAATTAGGTGGAGATTGTGAGCCTAATTGTGGGTGCGAGGGTTGAATTAGAGTGAAAATAGGAATAGTGACGGATGGGAAATATGGTGAGCGGGCCCATGAAAATATTAGCAAGATTTTTCCCTGTGAGTGGATCCAAGTAGAAGAAGTCCCGTCAAATGTGATTTTAGATGATTATGAACTCGATGTTGTTGAATGCGACTTATATATTTCTTACTTAAGACATCCAGACCAGGTGTTCGCCCTTGTGGAGCTCGGAAAACCAACAATTTTGGGGATTAGTTTTGGGTCCGGGTTTCTAAGACAAGTCCAAGAGAACAATCCACTAGTGCGGACTTTCCCTACCATGTGTTCACTTGAGCCCAACACGGATATCCCTGAAATTGATGAATTTGCACAGCATTTTGGACGGCCAAGCTATAAGATCGAATTTGATGATGGTAAAATTCCAAAGATAGAAATCCTTCGCAGTTCTCCTTGTGGATCCTCTTTAGTGGGTGCTCGTTTCATAAAAGATAAGGATATCACTGTTCCAACTTTGCAAGATTTCGCGATCCATGTTTGTCATGAATGCCGTGCGCCAAAATTTGGTAGAACTTGTGATAAAGAACTCTCAGGCATAATCCATATTCGTGCCTTACTCGCAAGTTTGATGGAGAACGATAAGTTAAAGATAGATTCTATCCACAATTTCATTGAAACAATAGAAGAAGAATATAACATGAGACTCCAAGCCAGGAGTGTTACCTAATTTAGAAAAAAAAATAGAAAAAGAATTAACTTTCTTTACGCCGCCGATAGAGCACGAGGACCGCTAGTCCGACTCCAATGAGGGGGAGTGTCACAATCAAGATGATAATCCAAGTTGTATCAGGCCCTTGTAAGACTACTCTATAGACCAATTCCCACCCGGTGCCGGTTCCATTACGAATCTCGAAAATTTCCATGACCCCATCTGCATTCCACGCAAAATCCTGTCGTCGGTCGTTGAGGTCACCTGCTGTCAAATTACTAATAGGTGAGTATTCTTTCATTTCTCCATCGTACCCATTTGGCCCATAAGACCAGTGGAAAGGGGAGGAGGGCCAGAACATATTAAGAGCAGTGGCGTCGGTGGGAACAAAATAGTACCAAGGAGAATTTGGACCGTACTGGGCGAGATTGTAATAGAATTGTTTAATTTCACCCTCTATTAAGGTCCAAGGGTCTGAAAAGCTATTGCGGTAATATAATTTAGTCCATATAGCGTCAGTATTTGGTCCCGCATCATTCGTTTGGTTTATTTTCGTAATAAGAACTTTGAATTGGCCGCCTAGTGTACCGTTTTCAAAAAGGAATCCCCCTAAATGACTGTGTCCAACAATTGCATGCTCCACATTGTAGATAAACTCTTGTCCCTCTTCTACTAGGAAGCTCTGTGGTTGTACAGTTGCTCCTACGGCACTGTAGATTCCGGTGGAAAGAACCGAGAAACATAACAATCCAACTAAAAGATATTTCCATTTCAATGATTTTCCATCCTTTGTCTGAATAGATCAAATAAGAAATTAACATAATTATGCACTGGAATACTTAAAATCAGATGGGAAAATTTGTGATGATGGAACATGACAGAAAAATCACCTTGGAGTTCATGGGATATTAAAATTAATTTTATTGCAAACCAAAGAAAAAGAAAAGAAAAGGGAATTAAATTACTTCCCGCCGCCGATAGAGCACGAGAGCCGCCAGCCCGAGTCCAATGAGAGGGAATACCACAATTAAGATGATAATCCAAGTCGTATCACTCTCTAGTAAGACTACTCTATAGACCAATTCCCAACCAGTACCGGTTCCATTATAAATCTCGTAACTTTGCAAAACACCATCTTGATTCCAGTTAAAATCCACTCGTCGGTCGTTGAGATCACCCACTTGCTCAGTACTAGGGAGGTGGTATTCTTTCACTGATCCATCGTACCCGTTTGGCCCAAATTCCCAGTGGAAAGGGTCAGTGGGAAAGGTCAGATAAAGAGCAGTATCGTCGGTGGGGATAAAATAGTACCAAGGAGAATTAAAACCGTATCCAGGGGTAAGATAATAGACTTGTTTAGTTTCATTCTCTATTAAGGTCCAAGCGTCTGAGGTGCTATTACGGTAATATAAGCGTGTCCATATAGCGTCAGTATTTGGTCCGAAGTCAGTCGTTTGGTTTACACTCGTAACAACAATTTTGAATTGACCACCCGGTCTACCGGTCTCAAACAGGAATCCCATTAACATAGGATGTCCAACAATTGCATGCTTCACATTGTAGACAAACTCTTGGCCTTCTTCTTGTAGGAAGCTCAGTGGATTGACAGTTACTCCTACTGCACTGTAGATCCCAGTGGAAAGAACCGAGTAACATAAAATTCCAACTAATAGATATTTCCATTTCATGGATTTTCCATCCTTGAAGAATATATGGTATCAAGAATTAATATGTGTATTGAGTGAGAAACTCTCAAATAAAAAAAAGGGAAATTAGACTTCTTCACGTCGCCGATAGAGCACGAGTGCCGCCAGCCCGAGTCCAATGAGGGGGAATAATACGATGAGGATGATGATCCAAGTAGAATCACCCTCCACTAAAACTAATTTATAGTACAATTCCCAACCGGTTCCGGTTCCATTGTATAGCTCATATAGTCGCAAGACACCTTGGCTATTAAACGAATTAACCTGTTTTCTGTCATTAAATGATCCGACTTGCTCAGTACTACTGGCTCCATAGTCATTCATTGTTCCATCGTACCCTTGTGGTCCAGGTGTCCAATGCCAGCTTCCTTGATTAAAGTATATATTAAGTGTAGTGCTGTTAAGGCAAACAAAATAGATCCAACTGGAAAATGCGTACTCAATAGCATCATAAAAACACTGGGCTTCTTCAGCCTCTATCAGGGTCCAATCGTCTGAGGTGCTATTACGGTAATATAAGTGAGTCCAGACAGTGTCAGTATTTGATGAGAGTGCAGTTGTTTGGTTTATGCTCGTAATTACAATTCTGAATTGTCCTCCTGGTTGTCCATCCTCAAAGCCCCATCCTGCCAACCACGGGTGTCCAACATCAACGTATACCACATTATAAATAAACTCTTGGCCCTCTGATTGGGGAAAGCTCAGTGGGTGTATAGTTACAGCTGTTGTACTGATAATTCCAGTGGAAAGAAAAATGTAGCAAAAAAGCCCAACAAACAAAAATTTCCGTTTCATTAAAGTTCCTTCCTATGATTGAATAGGATCAAATCAGAAATTAATATATTTATCCACTGGAATAGCTAAAACCAGTTGTAAATAATCTTGAGATGATAAAAAATGACAGAAGAATCGCCTTGGAATTCGTGGGATGTTAGGATTAATTTCATAGCAATTGTAGCTTTATGGGTATTTGGAACATATATGCTTGCGATAAAATGCTGGCGACCATTATTAGCTTTCTGGGTATTCTGGGTTCTTTATTTCACAATCGGGCGGTACATGACCTGTCGACACTGTGATTTCTTAGGAAGACCTTGCCCTAGCTGGAACATGGGAATTCTCGCCGCGAAAATGGGCATGAAACGCAGTGAAAAGAAAAATTTCTATGAAGATGGAAACCTAAAGCTGATATTGCTTGATGTGCTCTTTATGCTCCTCGCAATTTTTATTCCTTACATCAAGTACATCTATGATTTCTTTACAATCGGTGTATTTGCGTTTGATGTGGTTTTATTAATCATCTACACTGCGATAGTGGGCATGGTGTTATTGCTACATTTGCAGCTTGGCTGTAAGAAGTGCCCCATGGAAGGGTGTTTGATGAATCCCAAAAGAAAAGGGGAAAAATAATCGTCTGCCTTTTTGGTGACAGCGTGGTACGGGAAAAGGTCGCTCCGGAGTATCTTGAGAACGAATATGAATATACTGATGATCACTGGGATCATTTCCATCAATTACGAACCATAGCTCAACCCGTTCTTAAGGCTCTCCAACCCTATTCACCCTTGATTCACGGGTCAATTGCGCGTGGGGACACTACAAAAAAAAGTGATATTGATGTCATTATCAGCCATCAAGTAAAGGAATTTCAAATAAATTTAGCCATGGATTCTTTAAACTATACTCCCAGCGAGCGATGGATTGTTCAGGCAACACCTCTATCAGCTATTAAAGGTGTTATACTTTTTTCTATATCACCCGAACTCAGTGTAACTTTCCCCTTGATTCCCTTTTATCCCCGAGAGTATGAGTTCTACTCCTTTGGAGGTGTGCTGGATACCAATTCCTTGAAGGAAAGAATTAATAAACGGGTTCCTGGGGTAAATAAACAACTCCTTTTCATCGAACCGACTGAGAATGGGCATAAAGAGTATCGAGTGACCTCAGATAATGCGAATATTATTGCAAAAATCCTAAATATTAGCATAGATACTGTTCTTGAGCGGTTAAGGGTATTAGAGCGCCGAAATGAAAAAGGGCGAACGGGGATTTTTAAAAAACGTCTTGTAGCACCAACAGAAGCTTTTGGTGAAGTTTTAAAGAAGATTGCGGAATCAGATCCCGCCTCTCGGCGAAGAATTAGAAGGAAGAAGGTTCCTAAGTAAGAGGAGAGAGTGAGATAAAAGCCATTGTTACTCATCTTTAGATCTTACTCTGTCTAGGTAATACAATCGAGAAGAAAACAATCGCAATATCTAAAGAACCTACACATTTGAAATCGAGTCAAAATAATGTAGTTCAGCTTAAATGAACAGGCAGATAATTGCGAATTACGTAATTCAAGAGTACAGCGAAATCCTATGGACTCTATTTTCTAGAGTTCCGTTCAAAAATTTTAATGCTACTAAAAATCACCATTATCAATCCTAAAATAATTAATAAACCCCTCGTCGTCAATAAAGAGATATCAGGGGTTGCTTCATTTTTCCCTTTTGAAGTACGGTTTAAATGATTACAATTTGAAGACGAAGGTTAAAATAGACTTTGTTGGAATTTAAGAATGAGGGATACTCCTTGAAGAAAAGTGCCGATGAATTTGAAAAATTCATGAAAGAATTACAAGAAGAGATTCATCAAGGTGAAACGAGGACATTTTCAGAGAAGGTCCTTGAAGAATACCATCACCCCAAAAATTGGGGAAAACTACAAAATCCTGATACTCACGCGATTATCAAGGGACCCTGCGGAGATACGTTGCACCTTTATTTAAAGATAGAAAAAGGTGTCATCACCCAAGCCTCCTTCTTTACAGATGGTTGCGGTCCGACAGTTGCATGTGGCAGTAAATTGACAACCCTAGTGATAAATAGGCCCTTAAACGAGATTGAAAAAATTACCACTAAGGATTTGTTAGAAGCCCTTGATGGCTTGCCCCCAGAAAATGAGCATTGTGCATTGTTAGCGGTAAATACTTTACAAAAAGCTTTGAATCAATTTATTTCGTTTCATTAAGGATTGAGATGAATTAAAAATAAATAATTCATAAGAAGAGGCGAAATTCGTGGGATGAAATGTAGAAAACACATTTTTATAGAATTAAAAAAGTTGGGAGTCTTTTTTCTAATTGTTTTAGGGATATTCGGGTTATTTTTCCTTAATAATCTAGGAGCCTGGTTATTCAATCCCAATTACAAGCCACCTTATCTATCTTTTATCGGGAATCCGCAGGATAGTATGGGAATTAGTTTTGAAACACCACAGGCATGTAATGCAACAGTATATTACGGATTCAGCCCATCAGATCTGAATATGTCCAAAAATGAGAACATACTCCGTATGCTTCACTTCTTTAATCTTACTAATTTAATTCCAAATTCAACATATTATTATTTAATTAATTCAACAGAAAAAAATTATGATTTCATGAATGTCGTGGAATCCTTTCGTACGGCACCACCATTAGGAAGTCAAACGCAGATTCGATTTGCGGTTCTAGGAGACACACGTCCTGATATCTTCGGACTTACTAAACATCCACAGTTATTAGAACTCATTCGACCACTAGAGCCAGATTTTGTTCTTAATGTAGGGGATATTGTTATGGGACCTACCCGAAATGATCATTGGGATCGATTCTTTTCTGAAATTCATGGTATTGCAAAAAACATCCCCTACATGATTTCAATGGGGAATCACGAACATCATGAATGGGGTGGAGAGGCGGATGCAGGAAAAACTTACCTAAAATACATGAATTATCCTGGAGTGGAAGAATATTACGCGTTTAATTATAGTAATATCTGTTTCATCAGCATGAATATCGAATCGGGAAGTAGTATCACATCAACACAGCTCGCATGGCTCAACAATGTCTTGATCGCTGCAAATAGTAGCCCCGAAATAAATTGGATCATCGTTTACTTTCATGTTCCACCTTATAGTACGGTTGGACTCCACTCTGGTGTTATTAATATGGTTGTACAGCCTTATTTTATACCATATAAGGTAGATCTAGTCTTTGCCGGGCATCATCACCATTATGAGAGGTTGATTGTAGATGGCATTCCTTACGTGATCACGGGCGGTGGAGGGGCGGAATTAGAGCCCTACCTAGGTAGAACGCAATGGACTCAAGTAATAGCTAACACATTCCAATTTTGTGACGTGTTAATCAATGGCACTCAATTAACAATGACTTGTATAGACTACAATAATTTAGTAATCGATCAATTTAATTTAACTGCATGGAGGAATGCATAATGGTAGAAGTACATACGGGTTACTTCCTTATTGGAGTGCTCATATTTACTATCTATCATCTCGCTGAAACTACTAAACCCCTGGGAGGAGGCGATCTCCCCAGAAAAGATGCATCAATGATTTTTGAGTTACTGCTTGGAGGTGTATGGGTGCTCGTCATTATTAATACCCTTATCTACATAGTCACCTTACCTTCCGAATTAAGTCTTTTAGCAGCGTATAAAATATTACCTCTCGGTATTTTAATAATTTCAGCGGTTATATTCGGAAGTAAGGCATTTATCGCTCCTTCCAAGAATTTCTTGATTTCACTCCTGATTGGCGCCTTCGTCATCTTCTTTTCAGCTTATTTCTTACTATATGTTACGAATGTAATAATGCAAGGGGGACTTCTTGAATTGCTTATCAATAGTCTATATTGTGTTTTAATTGGATTGGGGGCGGGTTTATTCTGTTATGGAATTTTATGGAAGATAAACTCGAGCGGGAAAGAGATTCTATGGAACGCACAATCCCTCTGGAAGGTTATCAAAAACCGGAAATTTCTAATAATTTTTATAGTCATTATTGGAATTGAATCCTATTTTCAGTTACAAATGGAAAGCATTCTTGTGATCTTTTTTAATTAATTGCAATTCAACTTTACAAAATTTAACCATTATTCAATTTTTCGGCGATCAACACAATTTGCCGAGGATGCGTGAGAACCCTCTCGAGTAGGGTAATGAAAAAAGGAGTTAAAAATATGAAAGCAAATTTAGATTGTATTCCCTGTTTTCAAAGACAGGCACTTCAGGCAGTTCGATTTATTACTAACGATATACAGGTACAAGAACAGGTATTAAGGAAAGTTATCACCGCTTTATACGATCAAGATTGGAGCCAAACCCCACCACAGATCGCAAGGATAGTTCACAAAATAGTTAAAGAAGAAACAAAAAATTTTGATCCATATTCAAAGGTAAAGAAAGAGTATAATGATAGAGCGCTTAAATTATACTCTTCTATGAGAAATTTGGTTGAGAAATCAGAAAATCCTCTATTAACTGCAATTCGAATTGCTATTGCAGGCAACATCATTGATTTTGGAGCTAGTTCAAGCTTTGATTTAACGAAAACTATTGATAGTATTTTAACCAAACCCTTGAAAATAAACGGATTTTCAAAGCTTACTGAAGTTCTATCTAAATCACACAATCTTACGTATCTTGGAGATAATACGGGCGAAATCGTCTTTGATAAGCTCCTAATCGAAACGATTTTAAATCATTTTGAAATTAATGAGATTCAGTTTGCAGTTAAGGGAGCTCCGATCATCAATGATGCTACAATGGAAGATGCAGAATATGTGAATCTGACCTCTATCCCAAATATTAAATTCATAAAAATAGGAATTGGAATACCGGGTACCGGATTGGGAAGAGAGGATAAAGAGTTTTTGGATATAATTAAAAAAAGTGATATGATTATAAGTAAGGGACAAGGAAATTATGAAGCATTAAGTGATCAGCATAAAATTTTCTTTTTATTAATAGCAAAATGTCCTGTAATTGCCAGAGATCTCGGAATTGAAATTGGAGATATTGTTTTGAAAGGGTAAAATGTGAGATTTATGAAATACGTCTATGGACCCGTTCCTTCCAGGAGGTTAGGACGATCGTTAGGAATTGATACGATCCCATTCAAAACATGCAATTTCTCCTGTGTCTATTGTCAGTTGGGTCGTACAACTACTTTTATCAATGAGAGGCGGGACTTCTTTTCAAAAACAAATATTTTTCAAGAAATTTCGCAGCGAATTAGTCTAATAGGGCTAGAAAATATTGATTATGTGACTTTTGCAGGAGATGGAGAGCCAACACTCTGTAAGAGTTTGGGTTGGCTTCTAGAACATGTGAAAACGGAATTTTCAGTTCCAGTAGCAGTAATAACAAATGGAGCTCTACTTTACAGCACAGAGGTGAGAGAAGAGCTCTGTTTTGCGGATGTGGTTTTGCCTTCATTGGATGCGGGATTTCAAAAAACCTTTCGAAGAATAAATCGCCCGCATCCATCTATTCAATTTCAAAAAATCATCGAAGGAATGATTCAATTCAAAAAAATGTATTCAGGGAAGGTTTGGATTGAGTACATGGCAGTTCAGGATCTAAATGATTCAGAGGCAGAGCTGCTACAAATTCGTGAATTGTTAAGTGGAATCCGCCCCGAGAAGATATACGTAAATGTTCCAATAAGGCCACCCGCAGAAAAGGGGGTTGAAATCCCATCTGAAGAGAGCCTTTCTCGAATACGAAGTATATTAACAGGGGTATTTGAAATTATTTTACCAGAATTAGGCGAATTTCAAGTTATTTCTAATGATATTTCATCATTAAAAAGTGAACTGCTACAAATTATAAAAAGACATCCAATGAGCCTTGATCAGATAATAATTCTCTTAAAAAAGAAAGGTATCGAGAACCCTTTTAAAATAATATCAGAATTAAAGCAGGAATATTCGATTAAGGAAGTATTTTACGAGGGTAAAAAGTTTTTTATTTCAAATTAAATAAGATAAGTTTTATTCTTTTTCTTTCTTGCCCCCAGAAAATGAGCATTGTGCACTCTTAGCGTTAAATACTTTACAAGAAGCTTTGAATCAACTTAATATTAAATAAAACTACATAGATTCGATATTAAAAAACCACTTTAGAATGTTTTCAGTATATAATACATCATTTATATGCTGAGTAAAAATTCTCTTTTTTCAGACAAAAATCTAGTGGTGCTCGACATTAACCTTTCGGTCAGAACATTCTTTTACGTCGGCTTTTAACT